>Ga0315899_10000107_pt1 | contig 100104 bp, 84 predicted proteins | sample LakEriMetagenome_2_FD_203518 | JGI IMG/M metagenome (GOLD analysis project Ga0315899, IMG submission 203518) | Freshwater fungal communities from buoy surface, Lake Erie, Ohio, United States - Buoy 4 MA112 | ecosystem: Environmental > Aquatic > Freshwater > Lake | place: USA: Lake Erie, Ohio... | reverse complement strand
AATCCCGGGGGTTTGGGGGCAGAGCCCCCAAGCAGCATGGGATCGAATTCGAAAACTTTCAGATTTTCGAATCGGCTCTCTTGCCTTTCCCCTAGACGGTCGCTTCTCCCCCGCCAAAGCCCGGGGGAGAAGGGGGGTAAATGGATTTTTGTGGTGCAGTCAAAGATTCGCAGGACGAGGGTTTATTGCCTGACCCTTGCGCGGGTATGATATCGGGCACCGGGTCAGAGCCCCGTGCTACTTCATGGAAAACGGCGGAGGACAGCCGTTCTACATTAGGGCACAACCAATTTGGCTTTCGTCCCGGTATAGATGATCTCCAAAGGCAATGGACCGCCATAGTCGCCGTCAAGCTGATATCCCACTTGTTCACCAGGGCCTCTGACTCTTAAACCACTGACTCGCGCCTCTCTCCAACCCTTGCTCCGTCGATGCCGACCCATCGATACCCTGACGTAATTCCAAAACCCTCTCCAAACACTCCCACCCTCCATCATCCCTATGTCCATCAACCCATCGTCCGCTATCGCTCCATCCATAATGTGAATCCCCGCCGCATACTTCGGCACATTAAATCCAAATAACCAATGACATCCCCCTATAACCTCCCATCGATCCCCGATCTTGCTCTCTACCTCCAATCGCGGCCATCGATACTGCCATATCGCTCGCAATATCCCTAACCGATAAGCCCACCTCGTTACGTGCGAACTGCGATGCTCATGCACAATCTGTACCACCTTGGCATCAAACCCCACACTAACCATGATCAAAAACAATTTCCCATTGGCCCGAAATAAATCGAGCTCCCGTGTCTCGAGCCCTTCAACCATCTGCGCAAGACCACCAATCTCCCTCGGTATGCAATACTGCTGAGCCAAAAGATTCTCTGAGCCCAACGGAAATATCGTCAGCGGTATCTCGACCGAAATCCGATTCAATACCGCTGCTGCTGTCCCATCTCCACCTGCCGATACCACCGTTCGTAACTCACCCTGGGTCTCATAACGACCCACCATCGATTGCATCTGCTCTAAATCGGTCGTTAAGTCAACTTGCCAACCCCGCGACTCAAGCTCCTGTTTGAGCCCCTGCGCTTTGCCCAGACCACTGCTTGCACCCGACTTGGGATTCGCTGCGATCACGATGCGCCGTGCCTGTGCGGATCTCACCGATCGACTTCCTTAAGCGATTGCTCGTAAAGATGCTTCACCGCTCGCCCACTGATAGTCTGACTCTTGACCAACTCGGCTGCTATGGCCTCTACGGCCCTCCATGACTGGGCATCCAAAAGATGATGCTCGGTCTTGCTGAGCAAGCGTTTCTCAAGCCGCTGAATCTGTCGCTCACCATCGTTGCGAGTCTGCAACATCCTTCGCACAAACCGCAAATCCTGAGCCGCACCCTGCTGGCAATACTGACCCGTAATCTGCGACTCAGCGACCATCCCCGCCAGCAAGATCATGACCTCGTCCTCTAAGTAATCCTGCGCCCCTCGCGACTTGCCCTTCTGCAAATGACAAGCACCCAGTCGCTGAGCTCCCAAATGGGACTGTCCCGGGACAATCGTCACCTTCTGCACCGCTCGACCCAAGATCATGGCCATCACGGCATGACCGGCTTCGTGATAAGCGGTCGCCCGAAGTGCAAATGCCATCGCCGATTCTTCGTCCATGAAATCGCCTTACGTGAATAACCGCATGTGCTCGACTTGCTCTCGATAATCCCCATCGAGCGCTCTGCGGCTATCGGTGAGCATCCAACGCTCGAGCACCGATGCATACACGCTTCGAAAGTCGATCTTGAACCGTAAATCACCATCCTCCAAATCCGATAGATCTGGCCTGGAGCCATGGATACTCTTGGGCAATTTCGGTCCGGCAAGAAACATCGGGGCTGCCGCTCCATGATCGGTTCCCAAACTGGCGTTCTCCGACACGCGGCGACCAAACTCACTAAAGGTCATCACCAGCACTCGGTCCTGCTGACCTGTCTGCTTGAGCCTCGACAAAAACGCCGTCAATGCATCTGCCCATTGCTTGAGCAACCCTGCATGCACATCCGGTTGGTTGGCATGCGTGTCAAAGCCATCTAATGTGACATAGTAGACTCGCGTCTTAAGCCCCGAGAGGATCAATCGCGATACGGCTCGGAGCTTCTCCCCAAGCCCCGTCTTGGGGAAATCGCCAGAAGCGTCCGGCTGTGCCAAAATCGTATCGAGCCGCTGGCTGACCTGCAGTGCCGATACCGTACTGGTCGATACAAAATCCAATAAACTCCCAGATTCCTCTGCTTTGGATCCTGTTGCTTGCGACATCTGCTTGTCCTGCCCAGCCTCAAGCTTGGCCTTGAGCCGCATCTGCTCGAGCGAAGCCAGCGAGGGAACTTGGACTCCTCGTTCCTGACATGCCAGCGGTAGTGGCTCCGAACCCAAATGGATCGCCGGTGAGTCACTCGTCGCATTGGTACTCTGCTCGGTTAGCCACCGCCCGAGCCATCCCGATTGCGAACGATCCTTCTTCGGATGGCACGAGTGCCAAATATCCATCGACTCAAAGTGGGAGCGATTGGGACTCGGATAACCTACCCCTTGGATGATCGAAAATCGATCTTCGGAAAGCTGATTCTCGATCGCTCGAAGCGATGAATGGAGTCCAAGTTCATCGTTGAGCTTGATGACCTGACTTGTTGGTATCCCAAGCTTCGGACGCGCTTTGGCATAGAGTTCATCCCGGTAGGGGACTACGGTATTGAGTCCATCGTTGCCCCCTGAAAGTTGGATGACGACCAAGATTCGATCGCTCATCGATGAACGATCGTCTTGCAATGCCAGTTCGCCCGCAAGCGCTTGCAACCAACCACCTGGCTGTCCGGTTCCGATCGCCAACCCTGCACAGGTACCAATACCGAGTTTTCCAAAGCTTCTTCGTTTCATGATTCACTCTCAGGATAAGTGCATTTTTGGATTTTGGGAAAGGGCAACGAGGACTCTTTTCCATCGATCCAAACCGACCTCGGATTTTTCCGCAACGCTTTGCAATCGTTCTTTGTCCGGGCCGCTTAAGGGTACCGAGAGCAAGGAGTCTTCGAGCCACCTGAGCCATTGATTTTGGTCGTTAAGTTGCTGGGATTTGAGCCATGCATCCAAATCCCCGCGACCAAAGCGTGTGGCCGGTTCGCGCAACAGATCAACAAGCAGATTCGATCGCCCGATGAGAGTCGATGAGTTGATCCACGCGCGGCCGCCATCCCAGCCTTTGACATTCGGCGGATTGAAAAGAGCTTGGCCAATCCCATCGAGCCCTTTGGCCAACCGATCCAAATTCGTAGTCATTTGTAAACTGCGCATCGACTCGACCATCAAATCGATCGGAGATCGAACTTTTTTGCCGATGCTCCAATCCGAGAGCATCAGTTTGCTAGACAAGATAGTTCGCACAAGCGGCTCGATGTTGAAACCCGAATTGCGAAACACGTTGGCAAGAGGTTCGAGGAACTCAGGTGTCGGATTGGGTTCATCGCAAACAAAGAATCGGACAAGTTTCCCGGAGATGAACGTCGGCATCGATCGATGCTCGAGCACCGCGTCGATCGCCTCTTCACCCGATTCAATACCCTCGCGATCGAACAACTTTTTCAATCCCGAATCATGTTGGTAGGGATTAAAACGAAACGCTTTGCGTCGGATCTCCCAACCGGTGAAACATCGGGCTAGTTGCTGGACGTCCTGCTCGGTGTAGTTTCCTTCGCCTAAACAAAAAAGCTCCATGAGCTCTCGGGCATAATTCTCGTTCGGATGGGTCTTGCGATTCGAAGCCGAATCCAGATACAAAAGCATCGCGGGATCTTTGGACACTCCATGAACCAATTTGCGAAAGTCACCTAAGGCGTGTTCTCGCAAAAGTTTGTTTTGCTGAACCATCAGTTCGATATCGTTGACCTTATCAGCACCGGTCGCAAAATGGCCGTGCCAAAACAAAGTCATTCGTTCCACCAGGGGGCTTGGCGAGTGTATCATGCGGTGCAACCACCAAGCAGCGATGCTATCGATGCTCCCACCTCCTCGAACCGCCGAGGCGATTTGCGTGGACTCTTGTTCAAAGTTCTCTAAAGCTTGGTCGCTGCGCATCCCAAGGAGTTTGTCGATCGTTTTCGATGGGCCGAGTTCGACGAACTCCTGAACTTCCGAAGGCTTAGCGCCAAACCCTCCACGTCGCATCAGGTGCCTTACGCGCCGAGCATCCCAGGGCTCTTGCGCAGACGGTTCCCAAGTGCCCCAAGCGACGATGGGATCCATCGCGGAGAGACTTTCATCTGGTTGGATAGACGGGTTGGACATGGCGATGAAAACTAGGGGGCAAGACGATGTGGTTGGCTGGATCGCGGCAGTGCTCAGTTTAGTGTGTATTGACTGGAACTACCACCGGCGCAGGAGCACGAGAAAACTACTCGGCGGGTTGCCAGAGGGCGTGCTCGACTTGGATTCCTTCGTCGGCAAATTCCTGGTCGGTCATGGCCGTGAGCCAAGGGCTATAGCCATAGAGGTTTTCCCAGTCTTTTTTGTGGCTTGAATGGCTTGCCCAGTTCAAGGCATCCGAGCGGGTTTCGAACTGGCTGACGAGAACCGATTTCGAGCAGTCGTCTAGAATCTCGCCGTTTCGCAAGACAAGTTTCCCTTTTCGAAACACCATCACTGGATTTGAGAACATGGTTTCGGCATTTTTATCGTTGCGGTAGACCACCACATCGGCGATCGAACCGGGACTCAGATTGCCACGTTGCTGAAGCCCTAAGGCTCGCGCGGGCCCCAAGCGGGTGATCGATGCGATTTCATCGAGTCGATACTCCCGCTTGAGGCTCGGCAGGCTCGAAGTGGTTTTCACATCCGGGTGCAATCGATCGAAAATCGACATTCGGAAGTCGTAGTCCATCAGCAGACGGATCAGGTGCGGATAGCCCGTAAAGGGCCCACCGTTGGGATGATCCGTGGTCAGAAAAACTCGAGTCGGGTCTTGGATGCGCAAGAACAGCTCTAGTCCGATGGCCCATTGCAAGCCGTGGACGTACTGACTCTCTTTGTATTTGAAGGGCAGCAATCCGCAGCCAGCTTGGCATTCCAAATCCTGAAAGATCTGTTTGCGAGGGCTTGCTCGTTTACGGTTGGCAAACTGATGCATCGTGTCGGCTGAGAGAGTAATGGTTTGCCCGAAAAGAATTTGGCCAACATCGATCGAGATATGGTTGGTTCGGTTCACTCGATCGGCCAATTTCGATGCTTCGGAACTGAAGCCATGCGGACCAGCTTTGCCATAGCAGTGATACTGAGCATGCGTCAGGTGGATGCGGCGGCCTTCGACTGCATCGAGCGTTGCGAGGGTCGATTCGATATTTCCGGGAGTTCCTAAGTTGCTGCAGTGAACGTGCAGCGGATGGGCCAGTCCAAGCTCTTCGGCGGCAGTCGAAAGGGACCAAAGGATGTCTCGCGGGGTAACGGGCAATTGCGGGTGGGCTTCGTCGACATTCAATTGCCTTTGATTGAATTTGAACGCATCGATTCCTCCCGCATTGACGACTTTGATCGCCATCGCCGCGCTCGAGGCGACCATCCAAGCGACGTAATCGTTGATCTGTTGTTGAGAAGCTCGTGATGCGAGCATATTCAAAAGCATCCGATCGTTGCCGAGCACGACATAACCGCCTGTATCCAGCCAAGGCGTATCGCGCATCTCGATATGCGATTGCCTTGCGTTGGCTGGCAACATGGCCGGTTCAAAACAGGTCGTGTAACCCATTTGCAGGTAACGCCGGCCGGTCTCCCAGGTGCCAGGCACCGGAGCCGACAGCGGTGAGAGCCAAGGCTTCTGTTCGTCGAGGTGCTCAGAGCGTTGGGGCCAGAGCAATCGAGCTAGATTGACCTTTCCCCCCCCAATGTGCGTATGAATATCGATTCCACCTGCCATCACGACATGGTCTTCCAAATCGTACTGGCTATCGATATGAAGGTTTGGAGGGATTTTTCGAGCGAGCACTTGGTCGACGATGTAGAGGTCGGTCGGTTTGGACGACCCATGAATCCCATCGACGATCCGAGCATTCTTAAGGTGGATAACCTTCATCGCATGAGCCTCCCGAGCCAATCGCAGGGGCTCGAGTATTGGTCTTGAAGCTCTTTCCTAGGAGTCTTAATCTTCGCAAGAATGGTTTGATCTCCACGGAACACATTTGCCGAGTGGGTCTCGCCCATGATGCCCGTTGGCAACCATAGATCCGATGGCAAAGTCGGTTTGGTTTGGCTGGGCCCTACGATCAACTTGGGAATACTCTGCTCGATGAAATCCAGTGGTAGTTCTTCGATCGAATCATCGATCCATATCACCAAGGATCCCTCGCTGGAGCGATCGTCACAGGCACGGCGTTGGCACCAGACCTTGGCCGCAAAGCGATTCGGGTCGTATACAGGGTTTTGATGATCGAAATGGATTCTGCCTGGAAAGCCCGTCAGCCAAGTGCAGGTCTGATGAAAGCTCGATTGCAGGTTACCCCAGCAAAGCGTTGCAATGCGTGCGGTTTCGTTTCTGGTTAAAACCCAGCGGCTTAGTAGATCGATCCAAAGGTCTCGATAAGTAACTGCCAATGCTGAAGGAGAGTAGAGGATGGTGGTGTAGTGAGCCTGGAGGATCCACTCGCCTAACTGGCTTTGGCAATAGTCTGGGCCTAGCCTAGTCGCTTGACTGAGATACTTCGGTACCCCTTCGAGAGGCACGGTGATGCACAAAACTTCAAAGCCTGCGGCTTGCCAAATTCCGACGGCTGTATCGCTCCAGTTTCCGATCAGCAAGAGTCGTAGCGAGCCGCCTCGATGCATCGCTGCAGGCAATCGGGGAGTTTGATCCAAGAGGCGATCATCACCGATGACGATCCACAGATCGCTATGATCGCGGGCTTCGCCAAGCGATACCCCATAGCCGCCAACACGTTGCAACGAGTTGATTGCATCAAAGGCTCCGTCGCTATCCCAAGGATCGATCGTCGCACCCGCGCGTTTGGCAAGTTCGATGGCAGCCCGCGCCGACTCAACCGAATGGATTCTCCCGGTGACAAGCACTTGTGAGGCTCGTGCGATGCGTTCCGAGGCGTTGCTCACTGCATTGCTGTTTACCGACGCATGTTCGGGAATTGATTTTAAGCGTAACGGAACGAGCTGCTGGAGGCTGGATCGTCGGTTGCAGAAGCCATCCTGTGATGGATTGGTAGATGAAGGTCCGGGCAACTCACATACCAGCGAACACAGCGAGCAGGTATCGGGGCGTCGATGGGACTCGTTCATCGCACACAAGGCTCTGGCTGTTAGAGATTTTCGAGCACTTTTTGCGTCATCGCTTCGGTTCCGATCGATGCTTGTCCGCGTGGGACTAGATCTGCAGTTCGGTGGCCTTGGGCAAGAACCTTTCGTACAGCATCTTCGATTTGTTGGGCTTCATCGTGCAATCCAAGCGAATGGCGACAGAGCATGGCGGCTGCCAAGATCGTTGCGAGTGGATTGGCGATTCCTTTACCTGCAATATCCGGTGCCGAACCATGGATGGGTTCGTACAGGCCTGGACCACCGCTTCCGATGGAGGCACTTGGTAGCATGCCTAGCGAACCTGGAAGCATGGACGCTTCGTCGGTTAGGATATCGCCGAACATGTTGCTTGTGACGACCACGTCAAACGAGGTGGGACGCGAGAGCAGATGCATGGCCATCGAGTCGACCAAGACGACTTCGTATTGCAGGTCTGGATACTGCTCCTGCATGATTTTGGCGGTGACTCTTCGCCACAGGCGAGAGGCTTCCAAGACGTTGGCTTTGTCGACCATGGTCAATTTTTTGCGACGTGTACGGGCCGCATCGGCGGCCATGACCACGATCCGCTCGATTTCATGGGTTGTATAAACTGCGGTGCTGTAGGCTCGTTGCTGACCGTCAGGCAAGGTTTCGCAGCCAGAGGGTCCAAAATAGAGTCCACCGGTCAGTTCGCGAAAGAAGAGGATATCGGTTCCTTCGATGATACTACGCTTCAGTGGTGATGAGTCGAGCAGTTCTGGAAAGGTGACGATAGGCCGGAGATTAGCAAAGAGTCCGAGTTCTTTTCGGATCTTTAGCAGACCAGCCTCGGGGCGGGTCTTGGCATTGGGATCATCCCATTTGGGGCCACCGACTGCACCGAGCAAAACCGCATCCGAACCTTTGCAAGCGTCGATCGTTTCTTGAGGCAACGGATCTCCGAATAGGTCGATCGCGATCCCGCCGATCTTGTGCTCGAGAAACTCGAAATGATGCCCCCGATCCTTTGCGATTTGGGCCAATACCTGATGGGCACTGTGCGTAACTTCGGGTCCGATCCCATCACCGGGGAGCAGGACGATCGTGGCTTTCAAAAGAACCTCCAAGGGTGTATCAAACGAGCGGAAAAATCGGACTCTTGTGGCTCAAGCACCCGTGAACCATGGGCAGATTCGACGACGGAGCCACAGTAGCGAGTACTCGGCGATGACTCCGATCATACCAAGGACGAACAGATAGACAAAGACGATATTCATATTGAGGACGCGAGACTGCATTCGAATTTGGTACCCCAAACCCGCATCGCTAACGACCATCTCTGCGGCGATCAGGAAGATCATCGCCGGGCCGATTTGAGCCCGAATGCAGTCGATGACATTCGGCAAAATCTGCTTCCAAATCACTTCGTAGATAACCTCAGCTTCCGACGCACCTAGCGTATAAGCCTTATTGATCGCCTCGTCGGAGACGTTGTCCCGCACGGCTTGATAGATTGCTTGGGTCATGCCGAAGAAGATTCCAAGTGCGACCATCGAGGTGAACATCCTCTGGTCGGTACCGGCGATGGCAAAGTAAATCGGCATCATCCCTGTCGGGGGGATCTTCGATAGAAACATCACGATGGGGCTTAAGGGAGCTTCGATCCACCGATAAGCCCCCATCATCACTCCGACTACAACGGAGGCCAAGATACCGATGCCTAGACCGACGAACAGTCGCCACAGGGTAGCTCGCATATCGGTCCAAAACATCGCAGGCTTGGGGTTCTCCTCGGTTCCCTGTCTTGCAAACATTCGCTTAACCCCTTGTCCGAGTTTTTCGAACGAGGGGATCGTCGTCTGCTTGGGGTTGATCCGAGTTTGACGTTGCGAAAGAAGCTCGTAGCTAACAAGCAAGACGACCACACCGGCGATTGCTAATGCGATAAAAAGCCAGGTCGGTATTAGACGCCGAATCATGAGTCTCTTTCTACTTTGCTACTACTTCTGGTTCTGGCTCTCGATATAGCCCGAGACGTACTTGGTGCTAAAGTCCATCATCCCTTTGCCATCTCCATAGGAAAGCTCGACGGCTTGGGGAGTCAGTCCATACTTGACGCAGAATTTGCTGACCAAGGGCATGGTCTCTTTTTGGAATCGTTCGTCGCCAAAGAGACGGACCGCGTCGGAAGGTTCTCCGAAGAATTTCGTTTGTTTGACGATGGTCTTCATGTCTTCGAGTTCGAGTTTGGCAAACCGTGCTCCGATTCCCACGAGCGTCTCGTCAGAAGTCGTCGGAGCTGTCATTCTCTTGTTCATCAGATAGAAGGTTTCGACGACTGCTTTGGCAAAGGCTTCGCCACCGGGCTTCGAGAGCGAATCCTTTCCAACAACTACCATATCGATGATTTCTTCGGGAATCGTCTCGGAGCTGAAGAGGACTTTGGACTCCGATCGGCTGCGAAGTGACTGCATCACGAATGGGTTCCAAACCATGATCGAATTAATGCCGTCGTTCTTGCCTTGGAATGCCAATGCAGCTTGTTCGGGATCCATCTGCGAGAACGGGAATTCCGCTGGATTTTTACCGAGCTTTTCAAGACATCGCTCAAAGCAGTATTGGGAGACACTCTTTTCGAGTCCTCGGGTGGGTTTGCCTGCGAGTTCTTCGAGGGAGTTGATTCCTGCGACGATGCAAGCATCGGCTCCGGCACTAGTTGAGGTAGGTAAAATCCCTACTGAGTTGCGCGAGCCGGCGGCACCCAAGATATCGATGTTGGTGATGCATACCCCGTCGGCTTGGGAGTTGCCATAGAGGGTGATGCAACTATCGTAGCTCGCAAGAATCAACTTGATGTCGACATTGTACTTCTTCTCGATCGAACCCATTTCGCCTTCCTTGCCGTTGATGAGTCCGACTTCGTCGGCCACACCAAAGATGCTCCAGGATGGGTATTCGCTCCAGGCCAGCGAGAAGGTTGCAGGCTTGGCTGTCGAGCCCGAGGAACCGGGTGTCGTCGCTGCTCCAGCAGATGGACTGCTTGAGCTTGACGCACTGCCAGAGTTGGAGGCAGGTTTCGAACCACCGCAACCACCGATGGCAGCAAGCGACAGTCCTACGCACAGCGACGCAAGGATCGCAGAACTTCGATGGGACAGAAAAAACATTTTCATGGCAAGGTTCCTTGGGTGTTCTAGGGAGCGTAATGGGATTCGATCGTATCGAAGAGAGGTCAACGATTAAGCTTCAGGAATCTTGGTATCGCGAGCGGGTGCTTCGCTTGCCTTTTGATCCTTGGACAATCCGATCAGGGCATCGAATTCATCGTCGGAGGTAGCTTGCTGAGCGTATTCGAGGAATTCGGTCTCGGCACGTTTGGCATCTAGACCGGCCATTTCGCGAGAGACTCTGGCGCTGGCGGAAGCCTTTTGTCGCATTTCGCGAAGCCGTTGGAGATCCGCAGATGTTCTATCGTTGGAGATACCGTTGACCATGTCTGCGATTTGCTTTTCCTCCTTGGCAGAGAGGATATCGGCAACAGCATCGTGCTTTTCTTCTTTGAGCTTATCGAGCTCGCGCATCAGGTTTTGAATTTGATTTTTATGGTTGGTCACATTCGAGACCAATTGCTTCATATCTTCTTCGAGTTCATTGGCCCGTTGTTGCTTTTCGGCAAGGGTGCTCGAGAAGTCCTTGAAGGCCGCTTGGCACTTGGCATACTCTGGGTCATTTTTGACGGCAGTCACATCACCGTTGTACTTATCGACAAGTTGCTTGGCACGAGCGGCTGCACCTGCTTTGAGTTTTTCCAGCTTTTGGACTTCTTCGGTCAACTGCGTGAGCTTGGCCTTTTTGTTTTCCTCTTGCGCGATCATCGCACCGACGGCATCGACATATTGATTGAGTCGTTTACGTTTTTCTTCGACGATCCGATCGTAGTTGGCCGAGATCACCGTGGGGTTGGTGCTCAGCGCATCGGCTGCTTGATCCACCTTGCCGGTGAATAAGTATTTGACAGCGCGAAAGAGTCGACCGAGTGCATTGAACATTTCGAGATTGCTCCTGAATCAAAAAGGATAAGGTTGACGTGGTAGTAAGTGCGACAGTTTACCTTGTTTCGCTAAAAACCGCTTCTGGTGTTCTAGCCTTCGGGGTTTAAATATCTTTCATAGTCTGGCCGGTTTTGCAAATCGCGGAGGCGTTCTTCGGAGCGTTTTGCGGCTTGGATCGATTCGGCCAGATCGAGTTGGAGCGAGTCCATATCCCGCTGGAGGTTCTTGTCGGTGAACTGTCGAAACGTGGCGATTGCATCGCGCAGATGCTCGGCACTCTCGCGGGCTTCGGATAAGCAGTGTTCGCGTTGGGCTAGAACTCCTTGCTTCTGTTCACCGGATAGTTTCTGTGCAAGCTGGTACATTTTCAAGGATTGGTCGAGTTGATCGGTGGCTGCCCAGAACAATTGCCGAGCTTGCTTGAGAATTTCCAGGCTTCTTATTTGAATTCCGGGGGTTTGGGCAAGTTTTTCCAATTCGGCCCGGTTCTCTCGTAGCAGGATCAGATACTGCTCGGTTCGAGGATCTTTGTCGGTGGCCAATCGTTTTTGCAACTCATTTAGGTGGTTTTCCTCCTTTTGGAAGGCGTCTTTGGCCAAATCTTGCATCGCCTTTTCGGAAATACTGTCGAGTTGGAAGATGAATCGAGTGGCAAACCAACCGATTCCACCGAGGACTCCTGCGAGTCCCACGAGATTGAGCATATCGCTACCACCGCCACCGGCCCAGGACAAAAGCCACGCGCTGGCCCCCCCGACGATCGGTAAAACGACCGAGGGTGCCACAAAAATCTCACGAAGAATTCTTTTTCTAAGTGCTTCCACGTCGGGTTGCTTGGTGCTTGTTGCGAAGGAATTTTAGTAGGGGACTTGGCCAACGACGAACGTCACGCGGGTCTGACCCGTGATACCTTCGGTGACCACCCGCATGCGCTGAGCCGGAATCCCGAGTCCCAGCAGGTATTTCATCGCCGCATCGCCTCGCTGGGAGGCGAGTTTGAGGTTGGCTTGCGTATCACCGGCTTGCGAAGCGTTGCCTCGGATGATCAGGTAGTACTGAGGCCAAGCTTGGAGTTTTTGGGCAAGATCATCTAAGGTTCGTTTGCTGGCTTCGGTCAGGTTCGGGCTACCGCGAACGAAGACCAATTCGGGGACGCTCAGTGTACCTACGGTGGTGAGTTTTCCCCACTGGTCCTCGGAGAGTTCTTTGAGTTTGGTTTCTTCTCGGATCTTTTCGTCAGCAAGTCCCGGGTGAAAATTCTTGTTGAGCAAACTCTCGACGGGTCGATCGTAGAAGTACTTCGTGAATTGAGTTGAGCTATCGGGCAAATCGATTGCACCGGATTTGACAAGGACGTTTGAAATACGTCCGAGGATGTCTTCGATGTGCACAAGGGCACCGGAGCGTTTGCCGAAGTGGGCGAGGTTCTCTTGGGTGTTCTTCCATTGGATACCTTGCACGAGCCGTTTGGCTTGCGCCTCGGTGAGTTCTTGTTTGGTTTCTTTGGCGTCTTGCAAGAGGAGTTTGACCATGGCATCGTCATCGCGAAATGCGTACAGAGCGGTGAAGTAGGCTTCGAGGATCGATTCGACGGCGGGGCCATTTTTGAGGAGAAAATCGCGGCTTACGACAAGTGTATCGACGATGTATCCGGTAAAACGAGACGAGTCGACCAAGACATGGAGCTGGTCGTTGTTGAGCATTTGAGAGACGTAGGGTTCCCAAGTGACATAGACTTCGTCGGTTTGAGGCGTGGCTGCTTTGTACTTGGCTAAGATCTCATCGGGCGAAGCGACGCTTTGGATGCTTGTAGAGCTAAGGTTACTTAGACCAAAGTCTTGCATAACGACGCGAGCGAGAGTTTCGCTTGGGGAGTCACCTACAAGGACGAAACGGACTTCGGATCGATTGAGTTTATCGACGTCGGGGAATTTGGACTTGTAGGCCAGCATGGCATCGGCACCACGAGTTTCATCGATCATCGCTACGATGGTGCCGGCGGGATATTCTTTGTCGGAGAATTGTTTCAGGAGAGCATCGGCGGGAAATGCGGCAAGCTGAAGCGTACCGTTTTGCAGATCCGATGCGCGTTTGGCGTAGTTCGCGCCATCGTCGATGTTTTTGATACGGATACCGCGGTCGGCAAGTTGTTTGCGGAACTCTTCGGAGCGGAGAACCGCGTAACCCGAGAAGTTATCCAAGCCTAGGCTTAGTTCGTAGCGGTATCGGCTGGTTCCGGAGGTGGCAGCGAGCGTTTGATCCGCTTGTTGCTTGGAGGCTTGCTGTTGCTCTTGGGCTTTTTTGGGAACGATGATCCATCGATAAATACCGACGCCGATGGCAAGAAGGGCTAACCAAGTCAGGGCGACAAGAACGATTTTGCCTTTGGTGGAGGAGTCCGACACGATGGATGAGTTTTGGGTAAGACCGGTAGGTCGAAGGGTTAAGATTCTTGAGGCACCGTTAGGGTTCCAGGTGTGGCCTATTGTAAGGAACGGTTGGGACAACTGGAATGAGCCGACAGAACGCTAGGCTAGAATCTCGGTATAAAAGGGCGCAGGCTCAACGTCACACCGTCCATGGTGAAACGGTTGTCAGTTTTCTTTCGCCAAAGTTTTCCAGGGGCGATGCTTCTCACTTCTCAGTTAAAACATCGTCCTATCCCCCCTTGGCCCCCAGGGCTTTGGCTGAGAGAAAGTAGAAAGTAGAAAGTAGAAAGTAGAAAAACGCCAAAGGCGTTCGAATATTAGCCGACAAGCGCGAGCGTCGGGCATGGCCAGTACACGGCACAGCGTATTCAGGGCACTGCCATTGGAACCAAACCCACTCCGATGCTCGAGGTGGTTTAATCAAATAAGCCCATACAACAGTTCGCTGGAGGCTAATCCGCTGCCCGATGATTGCGATAGTCGGCTAACAACCACGGGTCAAAGCCCCGTGTTACACTTTCTTGGCAGTGTCTAAAGTTCAAAACCTACTCTAAAAAAATTTTCTGACCAAAATCGGGCGTAAAACTCACTGATTCGTAAAATCAGGAGCTATGGACGATGCCAAGCCTTCTACGCCACACAATAACTTGTTCCACTATGCGCTCTCGCATGCGCAAGCCGCTAGAGATTTAATCCAAACGCACCTACCTGCGGATTTGGTGTCGGCGCTGGATCTTGATTCGCTCGAGCTCCAAAAAGACAGCTTTGTCGACGAGGAACTGCGCGAAAGTTATTCGGATTTGCTCTATTCGGTGCAGCTTGCAGACCAAGACGGCCAGAGGCGCCAGGGCCAGGTTTATCTTCTACTGGAGCACAAAAGCCAGTCGGATCCGATGACCTGCTTTCAGTTGCTCCGCTACATTGTTAGGATATGGGAGCAGCGACTGCGAAATGGTCAGTCATTGTGCCCTGTGTTTCCGCTGGTGGTTTATCACGGCCAGGAGGCTTGGTCAGCTCCGGCTAGTCTCGAAGAGTTCATCGGAGGTCCTAGGAGGTTATTTGAATATGGAGTTCGGTTGGCTTATCCAGTGCTTGACATAGGTCGGATTCCGGATGAATCGCTGGCCAGAGAGCCCTTTTTGCAAAGTATCCTTGGCCTGCTAAAATATGGACGCAGCAGGGACTTCAAGGACAAGCTTGAGTTCCTATTGCGTTGTTTGCTTGAGAGTGACGCTGGGGAGTTGCACCTTGGGCATTTGAAAGCGGTGGTGGTTTATATTTCGGCAGTGAGTCCATCGATACCTTTGGAGGTCCTTGAGATGACGATCGAAAAGATATTTCCAATGCAATACGAGCCAGGTTCAATCGCAGATCAATATATCAAAAAGGGCAGACAAGAAGGGCTCAAAGAAGGCGAGATCCACTTGATCCAAACCTTGCAGGAGATTTTAGTTTTGCCTCTAAGCGATGGAGCGACGTTAGAGGATCGGTCGCTTGAGGAGTTGCAAGCGATCACCGGCGAGCTTCGCCAGCAGTTTCGCGATCGCAAATAGTTTTCCAGGGGCGATGTCCCTGGCTGTGGTGATTATGGCCATTGGCCAAACGGAGTGTGCCCGACGCGTCAACCCACTCCGATGCTCAAGGTGGTTTATTCAAATAAGCCCCATACAAAGGTTCGCTAGAGGCTAATCCACTGCCCAATGATTGCGCTAGTCGGCTAACAACCACGGGTCAAAGCCCCGTGTTACACTTTCTTGGCAGTGTCTAAAGTTCAAAACCTACTCTAAAAAAATTTTCTGACCAAAACCGGGCGTGAAACTCACTGATTCGTAAAATCAGGAGCTATGGACGAATCCAAGCCTTCTACACCACACAATAACTTGTTCCACTATGCGCTCTCGCATGCGCAAGCCGCTAGAGATTTGATCCAAACGCACCTACCTGCGGATTTGGTGTCGGCGTTGGATCTTGATTCGCTCGAGCTCCAAAAAGACAGCTTTGTCGACGAGGAGCTGCGAGAAAGTTATTCGGATTTGCTCTATTCGGTGCAGCTTGCAGACCAAGACGGCACGAGGGGCCAGGGCCAGGTTTATTTGCTGCTGGAGCACAAGAGCCAGTCGGATCCGATGACCTGCTTTCAGTTGCTCCGTTACATTGTTCGGATCTGGGAGCAGCGACTGCGAAAAGGCCAGTCTTTGTGCCCCGTGTTTCCGCTGGTGGTCTACCATGGCTCGGAGGCTTGGTCGGCCCCGGCTAGTCTCGAAGAGTTCATCGGAGGTCCTAGGAGGTTATTTGAATATGGAGTTCGGTTGGCTTATCCGGTGCTTGACATAGGTCGGATTCCGGATGAATCGCTGGCCAGAGAGCCCTTTTTGCAAAGTATCCTCGGTCTGCTAAAATATGGACGCGGCAGGGACTTTAAGGACAAGCTTGAATTCCTTTTGCGTTGTTTGCTTGAGAGTGACGCTGGGGAGTTGCACCTGGGGCATTTGAAAGCGGTGGTGGTTTATATTTCGGCATTGAGTCCATCGATACCTTTGGAGGTCCTTGAGATGACGATCGAAAAGATATTTCCAATGCAATACGAGCCAGGTTCAATCGCCGATGAGTACATCAAAAAAGGACGGCTAGAGGGCGAGATCCACTTGATCCAAACCTTGCAGGAGATTTTAGGTTTGCCGATCAGCGATGGAGCGACGTTAGAGGATCAGTCGCTTGAGGAGTTGCAAGCGATCACCGGCGAGCTTCGTCAGCAGTTCCGCGATCGCAAGTAGTTTTCCAGGGGCGATGTCCCTGACTATGGTGATTATGGCCGTTGGCCAAACGGAGTGTGCCCGACGCGTCAACCCACTCCGATGCTCAAGGTGGTTTATTCAAATAAGCCCCATACAAAGGTTCGCTAGAGGCTAATCCACTGCCCGACGCTTGCGCCAGTCGGCTAACGGCAACGTGTCAAAGCCCCTTGCTACACTACCCTCGTGCCCCCCCACCCCTTGCTCCCGCTAGCGGGAGAAACTCACTGAGGTCAATTGCTAGATCCTTGGGCTCGGAGTTCGCCCTGCCGATACCGGCTGATTTCGGAGAAATCAGCAACTATGTCCTAAAGCTCGGATTGGAAACTGTACTGAATCCGTTCAATCAGCAGCAACGCCAGGAGCAATAGCCCTGCGGTGATCCCAACCACCCAACCGATCTGAACCCAACCTGTCGGGTCGCTTGCGACCATCCCGTTTCGAACCATCCCGTCCGACTGAAAATAACGCTCGACAGATAGATCCTGCCATCGAAACAGAATCGATCGAAGCCTATAGGAAATCGTAAACTGGTTGATCACCGCCGGAATCCATGCCAAAAGCCCCTCTGCCACCAACGCATAGATAAACGAAATGACCATCACCCGCTTTTGGAAAACAACCCCTATGAGGCAAAACAAAGCACCATAGGCGATCGAAGCCAAAACACACAGCAAACTGATCGTGCCCCAGGTCCGAAGCGGAGCCTCCAACGGCAAAAAAGGTATCGCAATACTGGCCGAAACAATACCCGCACAAGTCGTCCACAACACTGCGACGATGTACTTACCCAGCAGCAGCGCACGGCGACCTTGATAACGCACCAGACTATAGACCCACGATTGCCCCTCGAGTTCAGTATGCACAATCGGAGATGCTAAAACCAACATGCCAAGCATCGTTAGGAGCTGCGGTATGAGAAAAAACAAAAGCAAACAAAAGGCCAAGCTGGTCTCCTGCTCGTTCCTGACTCGTTGCGGAGTAAGATTCGCTACCGCAATCATCAGCGCCGTTGGGATCGCAACCATGAGCAAGAACATCGCTAGGCGAGCTGGCGTAAAAGAACGCGATAACTCATAGTCAACCACCCCAGGAATCGACCTCATCAGCCGTGAAACGATCCCTCCTGAGGGTGTGTAAGAATTCGATTCGGTGCTCATCGATGGGCTCCTGGGGTTTGATAGGCTCGCTCGCCTCGATGCCGAGAAATCAGTAAGCGAAACAGAGTGCTGATGTCCCCATCGCTACCGGTGATCCGCTCGATGGAGACTTGCCCACTACTTGCCCACTGCGCTAAGGATTCATAGAGCTCCATCGGACGATCGACGGTCAATACCAAACGATTGGGAACCGAGTCGCGATACACAGCTCGAATCCAAGGCTTTTCGGCTAGCAAGGCAGCCAAGCGATCCCGTGTTTCGGATTGAACCACGATGTCTTGAGGAAGATCGGCCAAAAGTCGTCGAAGCTCACCGGCAGTCCCGCTGGCTAATAGCCTGCCTCCAAAGATAAGCATAAATGAGTCCGTAACGCGCTCGACTTCATGCAGCACGTGGCTAGCAAGCAGTAGGCTCTTGCCCGATTTGGCCCACTGCACCAATAGCTCGGTCATTTGATGTCGCCCAACAGGGTCTAAACCATTGAAAGGCTCATCGAGGATCAGAAACTCCGGTCGATGCGCGATGGCTTGCGCCAATTTGCATCTTTGACGCATGCCTAGCGAGTAAGTATTGATAGGGCGATCTTTCGCATATTGCAAACCTACCTGCTCAAGCACCTCGAGGGCCCGCTCTTTGGCCGTTATCCTGCTCCATCCAGACATGCGCAGTAGCAATACGAGCCACTGCATGGAAGTCACCCCATGCACGAGCAGCTCCGTCGCGGGACACACCCCAATACGCTGTTGAAGATTTCGGGTAGCAAGCGGATTTTCACCGAGCACACGGAGACTTCCAAGGGTCGGTCGCAAGGCTCCAGTGATCAAGCCGATGAGGGTTGATTTGCCTGCCCCGTTTGGACCGATCAGCGCATAAGCACCCTTAGGAAGCGACAACTCCAAGTCGTTCACACCGATGACTGTGCCGTACATGAGCGAGAGGTTTCGAAATTCGAACAGGTTCTCCATAGATCAACCCTATGCCTTTGATTCCGAAACGACAAGCTACACTTTGAGGACTCTGGAGACTCGCCAATAAGCAAACCCATAACCGACGACCGAAGCAAGGATAGCAACGATCCATGGGGACCAAACCCACTGGTCTTTGACAGCCAAACCGAAGATCTGCTGCTGCAGATAGCCGAGGGTTTCATACGGAGAAAATAGCTTGTAGGAATTCCAATCGTACATCGAACTGATCTCTTCGAAATTGATATCTCTGCGGCGTCGAGGACGAGCTTGTCCGATTTGGGTCGCGGCCCAAAGGGCGTTGTAAGTCACCGAACCGATGACCCACATTGCAAACCAAGCGAATCCCGCGTAACGGCTCTCTTGGGTCATCGACGAAAAGGCAAGTGCAATCGCCGAGGTCGGAATCATCAAGACCAAGGATGCTAAAAGAATACGAAGTGGGATGTCCCACGTTTGTGCGATCGCCGTCGAATCGGTCGAGAGAAACAAACCCGTCACATAGATGATCAAAGCCGGCAGGGCAGACATCATGAAAAGCAAAAAGAACAACACCAGGGATTTTCCGAGGATGTATTCGGCGGGTGTCAGCGGGCGTGAAAGATAGAGCAAATAACCTCGGCTTCGCAAATCGTAACTGATGAGCCTCGGAGCCACCAAACCAAGTACGACGATCATCCCGATGGCTTGCGGATAGCGAGACAAGTTAAACAGGATGTAAGACCAAGTAAAGTGCCGGTACTCCTCTGGATTTTCGGATGCCTCCACTAAATCCACCCCAGCCCGCGATGCAATGCTCCTCGATTGCGGATTGCGAGATAGTGCGCGAATCAACTCCCTGGGCCCCGATCGGTCGATCGTCTGTTCATAGGTTGCCACGAAAATACCCGCAATCAAAGCCGGAATCGCCATGAACATCAGCACTCGCTTTAGCCAAGTCCCTTTCCATACCAGATGGATTCCGGTGGTTGCCAAAACCAGTGCTCGGCTCCAACGCGGGGTTCGGGCCCCCTCCCACTTACGATAACCAACATCTAGCAACGGCATGGCTTAACTCCGAATCGCTTCGAGGAAGGCTTGTTCAAGAGAATTCTTAGCTTGTTCGATCCTCAGAATGACGATCTGCTGCTCGAAGCTAGTTTTCCAGATGCGATCGAGAATCTCCGATTGGATTCCTAGAGCAATCAACTCCCCATCGGAGTTGCATCGGCACTCGATCCCCTGTGGGGTTAAGGCTTCGCATAGTTTTGCGGCTCGGCTGACGACGCTAATTTGAAGTCCCTCTTGACTGGGCCTTTGCAAATTTTCCAAGGTATCCATGACACGGATTTTCCCTGCGGCCATGATCACGACATAGTCGCAGGTTTGAACGACATCGTGAAGGATGTGAGTCGAAAGCAAAATCGACTTGCCCATTTCATTGGCCAGCGAATAGATACGATCCAAGAACTGTTCGCGCTGGGCCGGATCAAGACCCGTAGTCGGCTCGTCGAGAATGACCCATTTGGGATCGTGCACCAGCGCCTGAGCGAACTTGAGCTTTTGCCTCATCCCGGTCGAATAGGTTTCGACGTTCCGGTATCGTTCTTGTCCAAGGTCGCAGTAATCGGCAACCTCGTGCGAGCGACGCAAAGCCTCCTTCTTTTGCAAGCCCGAGAGCCGAGCCATCATCTGGATCGACTCAATCCCTTGGAGGCCTTGGAGGTAACAGTCGTCCTCGGGCAAATAACCTACGTTGTCTCGAACGACACGAACTTGCGAAGGCCAATCGAAACCAAGAACCTTGCCGCGGCCTCGATCGATAGAGACCAAACCCAAGATCGATTTAATAAGCGTGCTTTTTCCGCACCCGTTTGGCCCGAGCAATCCCACGACACCGCGCGGAATCGCTAGCGAGATCTCTTTGAGAACCTGCTTGCCACTGTAACTCTTGCAGACCGATTCGAGTTCGAAAACCAATTTATCCGACGAGTGATCGAGGTTCATGAAAATGAAAACGTCGCAAAACCAATCAATGGATGCAGTCTTTGAAAGGGCGTCAAGAGGAGACTACCCTTTGAGTTTCGACAAAGCCGAGCGAGCCGTAGCAACGCACTGACGAATGTCGTCGATCGGATCCTTGGGGTTTTCTTCGTACTCGAGCGACAAAGCACCGTCGGCTGGGAATTTTGCTTGAACCAACGCATCGAAGACCGCCGCGCAGTCCAGGTGGCCTTGGCCAAGAAGCACCCCTCGAGTGCTCTCCTTCATCTCGGCAAAGTCTTTCAGGTGGATGCCGTAGAGTCGGCCTGCAAGGGCTCGGATAACATCGACCGGTTTCTCGCCCGATCGGATAAAGTGGCCTAGGTCGGCGCACGCTCCGATGCGAGGATCTCGGCCTTCGATGGCCTTGAGCACATCGACGATTTTGTTGAAGCGATCCGAAGGGCCGTGGTTATGGATCGCGATACGGATATCGAATTCTTTCACCAGATCGTTAAGGCTATCGAAAGAGTCTGGTGTGGGGGCTGCGGAAATATTCTTGATGCCGGCCTTTTTGGCAAACTCGAAGACCTTGCGATTGGCCTGGGCGTCTTTGGTAAAACCGTTGACGCCATGGGCCGAGATACGAAGCCCCAGGCCCTTGACCTTGTCGACCATTTTCTTGATCTCTTCGTCGCTAGCCGTAAGCGGAAACATACCGCTGAAGAACTCGACTTCTTCGAAGCCCAGGTTCTTGGTGTGGTCTAGAGCCACATCGACAGGGAACCCTCGGAGCGAATAGATTTGGATACCGAGTTTAAGACCGGCTGCTTTGGCCTCTTGAGCAAAGAGCCTTGCCGTTGGGCTCAAGGCGATGGGACTTAGGGCCATCGCGCCGAGTCCTGCACAGCTAGCGAGTCCAGACAAGAAACCGCGTCGCGAGGCCGCAACGGTGCTAGCGGTTAAGGGGCTGCTTGGGAGAGAATTCATGATTTTTTTGTGATCCTTCAATGAACTATCGGGATTGAACAGGGAATCGGGATTGCCTCAATAAGGCCTGCAAGTACACTGCTTGACTTCAAAATAGTACTCGATTTCATTTGGAATTGTTCCACTTCACCTAGTTTTTTGTCAAACCTGCGATCCCTTTATGGCCAGTAAGGATTTTGATACCGACCAGTTGGCAGCCTACCTGCATATCACACCCGATCAGGTGACCAAGATGGCAGTGCGCGGAAAATTGCCGGGCCGCAGGGTCAATGGACAGTGGAAGTTTTCTGAATCCGAGATCCATCATTGGCTCGAGGAACAAATCGGGATCGTCCAAGCCGATGAGCTTGAGCGTTTCGAACGCATCTTGGAAAAGACCATCGACACATCGGTCGACGATCGCACCATGCTCTCGGATTTTATGAGCATCGAATCGATTGCCATCCCGCTGGAAGCTCGGACCAAGAATTCTGTCGTGCGCGAGATGTGCAACTTAGCCGCCAGCACGGGGCTACTGTGGGATGCACCTACGATGGCAGAGGCCGTTGCTGCTCGCGAAGCGTTGCATCCAACGGCTTTAGAAAACGGAGTGGCACTTCTTCACCCCCGGCGTCCTCAGACTTCTATCCTGTCGGATTCGCTTGTCGCTCTTGGGATCACCAGCCAACCGTTTCCGTTTGGCAACACCGCTGGCCATCAGACAGACGTCTTCTTTTTGATTTGCTCAACGGATGATCAAATCCACCTTCGGATCTTGGCCAGACTCGCAAGACTCGTTAGTGATGAGGTGCTTTTGACGATGCTTCGATCGGCACAAAGTTCCGCCGAAGCGTTGGAACTCATTAAAGCTGCTGAACTAGAACTCATCGAGTCGTCTCGCAAATGATCCAACCGAAATCGACGGACCTGAGTATCGGTTGGTACGGGCCAGTCGATGGCCGTTGGATGAGTTTGCTCGGTCATTTACCGCTTGTGGAAGTTCTTGATCGACAAGGTGCCACCGAGTGGCTCCAGGAGTCCCCTGAAGGTCATAAACTCCTTATCGGGCTTGAGCATCGAAGCGATCCAAAGTTGGCTTGGGTTTTGGATTTGGTATCTAAATCTAACAAGACAGGTTCTTCAACGACCAAGGGTAAGGCAGCTCGAACAAAAACGTCGAAGCGATCCGCTTCGACGCCTACAAAAAATCTTGACGATTGGTTGAACCAACGCTCGATCGCTTGTGTGCTAGATCAAGACTGGGGGGGACATCGTAGGACATTTCCGCTTCCCGAGTCGATCGAAACATTCTATTGGCACCAGTGGTATGACCAAGTCCTTGCGTGGGTAGGCTGGGAACCGTCTACCCAACAAACTCTATCGAGTGGACCTAGAGTTGGTCGTATCGAAAAGGATGTTGATCGGTTTTTATCTTGGCGAAAGAGCAAGCAGGCCGATGCGCTGCTTAGCAACAGGATTGCATGGGTCATTGGCGATCAGGATTCATCCGTGGAGTTCTTGCGAGAGTCACTTGAGTCCTACGGCATCCGCGCGATCGGTTCGCGGACAGACCAGATCCAAGGAGTGTTCGAAGCGGACTTGGTCATCATCGAAACGAGTTCTCGAAACGGCAACGAATTTACGTGCGGCAAACTTCATGATGACCAGAGAGAATTTCTCAGTCAGATTCGCTGTCGGCAGCCAGGGGCATTTATGGTGGTAACCGACGGTTTTGTGCAGATGGATCGGTGGGAGAGTTACCGGCGACTGGGGGTCGATGCCATTGTTGGCCGGCCGTGGAGTTTGCAGGGACTGTTGTTTAGCTGGGAACGTTGGCTACCCCCCCTTAAAGAAGCAGTTGCGTGAATCTTCAGCGGGCTTGTCGCCGAGCCAGTTCGTCTCGGAGTTGAGCGGCGAGTTCGTACTGCTCGGTTTTGACAGCTTGATCGAGTTGTTGCTGGAGCGAGGGGCCGATGTCGTATTCCTCGCAGAGCGAATCTCGCAATTTGGTCAATTGCACGACCATCTCGTCGTCATCGAATTCCTCTTCGGCTTCGTGTTCGATGAAGATGTCGCGTATTTGTTCAAGACCGTCTTCGAGTACCGTAATGGCTTTTTCCGCGTCGGCTTCATCCAAGGCGGCCATCGCAGCCGCTTGGGTACGATGGAACATGACAAAGGGTCGATATTGTTCGTGGCTCATGGTCCACTCTTCGTCGGGAGCATGATCGCGGCATACATCCATCAGTGCCAGAGTATGATCGGCATCTTCGACAGCTCGGTGGTAATGCTGGAGACGCAACCAAGAGATCCGTCGATGGTAGTACTGCAAGAATTCCCGATCGGCTTCGAAGCACTGGTCATCGTCCATTACAAAATCGGGGGACTTTTCTTCCAGAGCGAGCATTCGATCCAAGAACGATGGATAGCCATCGAAGGATTGGCCATCGGGTCGACCTTGGGTCTCCATTTGGAGGACACCTAGATCGATTCTCATTTGGATGACGTCTCTACCGTCGGAACCTTTGACGAGTCGAACCGAGAGCGAGTGAGGATCAAACCCCCAATCGCGAAGAACATCGTCGAGTCCTTTGGATGAACCCATGGCACTCTTTCTATTGTCGGATTGCGTTCCGCGAGGTCTTGATTTCATTTCGATCGTTGCAACATCATCGAAAGATCGGCCCTCGCCCGTTACAAAGAATAACCATCCTGATTCGGCTTTTCCAGAACCGATGATTATTTTAACGCCCCCCTTTGGATCGGATCGATTGGGGCCGATGCGTTTAAGGCGATTGGGCCAAGGCCACGTTCGATGGTTGGCTCCTTTCGTTTGGAAGTGTTCGCACGATGCGACAAAGGGGCTACCCCTGAAGACGAATTTCTAGGGGAGCACCTGGGGGGTGAATGATTCCAACATGCCTGGGGCTTGCCTCGCGAGTTCTTTGCGATAGAACCCACTGGAGCGACAACACCGGTTTTTTGCAATAAAAACAGAGACTCCAGCAGGTGCTATTTCGAAACGACACCCTAGAAAATGTCTCCCGAAAGTCGTTGGCTCTGGTAAAATCCCGGGCCGAAATCAAAGTTCAATCGTTAAGATGTTCCGCAGGACTGGTTGCAAACTTGGTTTTTCAAACCAAGCAGTCAGCAGACAGGTGAGCCGACAAGATCCTTGCAACCCGCCCAAAAGACCTATTTTAACCCCCGATCGAACTTACCCTTTTCATTGAATTCATTCCTAGAACAACAATCGAATAGATCGATTAAACCGAGGATTCCACCGCATGCAGCAACTGGTCTACAAACATACGCTTGCCAACGGACTAACCATTCTTGGAGAACCGATGCCATGGCTTGAATCGGTGGCATTTACGCTGATGTTTCCCGGGGGTACTGCACGCGAAGAGTCGGATCGCTTGGGGCTTGCAGGAATGACGCTCGAACTCTCGCAACGAGGGTGCGGGCGCTGGTCGAGTCGCGAGGTGGTCGAGCAACTTGATTTTCTGGGGGTCGAGCGTTCGAGTTCTGTTTCGAGCTTCTACACGAGCATCAGCATGTCGGCCATGGCAAGCGTCCTTGAGACCACGTTCGAAGTCGCCGTGGCGATGGTCAGGGAGCCCCACTTCCCCGAAGAGGAGCTCGAAGAGGTTCGGCAATCGGCCCTTCTGGAACTTGCGGCCATCGAGGACGATCCAGCCCAAAAATGTTTCGTAGAGCTCAAACGATCTCGGTTCTCGGATCCCTTTGGTCGTTCATCTCTCGGTAGGGTCGAAGGTATCGAATCGGTCACTCACACCGACTGCGTTGAATTTCATCATCGCCACGCCAAGCCGCAAGGAGCCGTCCTATCGATCGCCGGTCGTTTTGACTGGGAGGACTTTCTCAAGCTCGTCGAGCGGACCCTCGGTTCATGGTCTGGCGATGCGCAAAGCGAGCTAGGTCAAGTCGAGCCTCAAGTCGCCTCGGTTCACATCCCGCACGAGAGCCAGCAGACCCATATCGCTTTGGCTTACGATTCCGTCCCCTATCAACATCCAGAGTACTATCGTGGCCGTGGAATTGTTGGGATTTTGAGCGATGGCATGAGCTCGCGTCTGTTTACCGAGGTTCGAGAAAAACGAGGCTTGGTCTATGCCATCTCTGCATCCTCGCATTCGCTCAAGAATTGCGGGAGTGTTTTGTGTTACGCAGGAACCACTTCGGCTCGTGCTCAAGAAACTCTCGATGTGACGATCGAAACGATTCGATCGATTTCAAGCGGTATCGAACTCGGCGAACTTTCACGCTTAAAGTCTCGAGCTCGTACCTCCTTGGTGATGGAACAAGAAAGCAGTGTTTCTCGTTCGAGCCAATTGGCTTACGATTGGATCACGCTCGGACGCACAACGACCCGTCAAGAAGTGCTCGAAGAGATTGAGCAACTCACTGCCGAGAAGCTCATCGAGCATTTTTCAAAGTATCCACCCAAACGCTGGACTCTAGTTACCATCGGCCCAGAGCCCTTGGAGTTTCACGATGCAGTTTAAACAAGTCACGCTCGACAACGGTTTGGAAATCATCGCCGAAGTCAATCCTCACGCATTTAGTTTATCGTTGGGTTATTTCGTCAAAACCGGATCGCGAGACGAATCGCTCGATGTGGCAGGAGTAAGCCATTTTCTTGAGCACATGCTCTTTAAAGGCACCCCGCGACGCACTTCGGTCGATGTCAATCGCCAGCTCGATGATTTAGGTTCTCAGTCCAACGCGTTTACCTCCGAGGAGCAAACGGTCTACTACATGAGCATCCTGCCGGAAAATCAATTTCCCGCATTGGACTTGCTCACCGACATGATGCGACCATCGCTCAGGGACGACGATTTTCAAACAGAGAAACAGGTCATCCTCGAAGAGATCGCCATGTACGACGATCAGCCTCCCTACGGTGCCATGGAAAGAGCCATGGAAGAATTCTTTGGCGAGCATCCTTTATCGACGCGTGTCCTGGGAACCAAAGAGTCCGTGTCGGCCTTGAGTGCCGAAGCGATGCGAGAGTACCACTCGGCTCGCTACGCTCCAAACAACCTGTGCCTTGTAGCCACCGGGGCTCTCGATTTTGATGCCTTGGTCGATGAGACCCACAAGATGACCAAGCATTGGAAACCTGCAGAGGTAGGTCGCAAACTAACCAAGCCGACCACGAGCAGCAAAGATGTTCGAATGATTCATCCACCGGCTACCCAGCAATACACGCTGGAATTTTCGCCGGGGCCGGGGTACATGGATCCGCAGCGATATATTTCTCGAGTCCTGGCAACGATCCTGGGTGATGATTCTGGAAGCCGACTGTTTTGGGAACTGGTCGATAAAGGTCTGGCCGATGCGGCCGTGTGTTATACCTATGAGTTCCAAGACTGCGGAGTGTTTGGTTTGTACCTTGCAGGCGACCCAGATCAGCAGCAGGAAAACTGGGATTTGATTCAGTCGATCGTCGAGGACTCGCACGGCAAACCGATTTCCGAAAGGGAGTTGGAATTGGCCAAGAACAAGATTTGTGCGGGGATCTTGTTGGCTTCCGAGCGGCCTTCGAACCGCCTTTTCTCGGTGGGAGGGACTTGGCTGTCTCGACATCAGTACGAAACAGCAGCCCAAGTCAGCCAGCACTACCGATCGGTGAGCCTCGATGATGTCCAGCGGGCTTTCGAGGATCTCAAAGGACGCACAGCGGTTCGCGTATCGGTCGGTCCGGAAATCAACTCGTAATCGAATTAGGCAAAGCGGCTGGAAAATGGAATATTCTCTCGATACGAAGATTCGCCATTTAAGGTCTTTATTCCCAGCTCTTGCTCGCATCCACGAAGGCCATCCGCTGGTTTATCTCGATGGTCCTGCTGGAACCCAGGTTCCAACCTCGGTCGCCGAGCGTGTAGCCCAGTGCATGATCGAGCACAATGCAAACCGAGCCGGTAAGTTCATCACCAGTAACGAAGTCGACGAGTTGATGGACCAAGCCCACGGGGCGGCTGCGGATTTGCTGCAAGTGGACGATCCAAGATCGATTGCTTTTGGGCCGAACATGACGAGCCTGACACTCTCGTTTTCTCGGGCACTTGCCCGGACTTGGGCTCCAGGCGATGAGATCCTGGTTTCGACTCTGGATCACGATGCCAACTACACCCCTTGGGTGCTTGCTGCCAAGGATTCTGGCGCGGTCGTTCGAACCATCGGCATCGATCCAAAGGATGCGACGTTGGACATGCAGTCTCTTGAATCGCAGCTAAACAAACGAACCAAGCTTGTGGCGGTCACTGCGGCCTCAAACGCGGTCGGATCGCTCACAGATATCCCCGCGATTGCACAAATGGCTCATCGCTTTGGCGCCGAGCTTTTTGTCGATGCAGTTCATTATGCTCCTCACCGTAGGATCGACATTTCCAAGTGGGATTGCGATTACTTGGTTTGCTCAGCCTATAAGTTTTTTGGGCCGCACATTGGAATCCTCTACGGGAGGCCCGAGCGAATGCAGACGCTCGAACCCTATAAACTGCGTCCCTCGCCAAGCAACATACCGGGACGTTGGATGACTGGTACACAGAACCACGCATGCATTGCCGGTGTTACAGCAGCCATCGACTACATCGCTTCGATCGGCGATGAACCAACGCAAACATCTGCCCATTCATCGCGCCGCAGTCGGCTCGATCGAGCCTTTGAATGGATCGATTCGGTGGAAACCGAACTCGTACAACATTTGCTTGCCGGCCTTCAAAGAATTCCCGGGGTGCGCATCTACGGTATTACCGATCCGCAGAGAGCAAGCCATCGGGCCCCAACGGTGGCTTTTTGTTTGGATCGTATCCATTCGGCGGAGGTCGCCACTCGATTGGCCGAGTCGGGTATTTGTGCTTGGCATGGCAATTACTACGCGCTTCCATTGACACTTGCACTTGGTACCGAACCGCACGGAATGGTTCGCTTGGGCTGCATGCATTACAATACGATCCAGGAGATCGATCGCACACTCGATACGATCAAGAACATCGCCCAGCAATCCAGAACATAGGTGATTTAGCGTGAAGAGAACGAATGCTTGGGTTGTCTTGACGATCACTGCATATTTATTCGCTTGCCCAAGCTGGGCCGTATCGCAAGATTCAGCGATAGAGAAACCGAGAGACCAAGACAAACAAACCGTTTACTCAGGGCCCCAACTCGACGAAAGGCTCCATCCGTTTTCGGTGAAGTTGGCCTTGGGGGACGAGGTCGGCAAAACGATCGATCCATTGATGATTGCACAAGGCAAACCGATCCTGCTCGTATTCTTGCATGATGTGAATCGTCAGTCGATTTCGATGACGCGAGTTCTGACGCAGTATGCTCAGAGTCGAGCCAAGGACGGACTCCACACCACCGTCATCCTCTTGAGTGACGATGCGACCGAGGCTCAAAACACCTTGAAACGGATCCAGCACGCCTTAACGCCCGGTATCGCAACAGGTGTCTCGCCCGATGGTCGGGAAGGTCCAGGCAGTTACGGTTTAAATCGCTCAGTTCAACTTACTATTCTCGTGGCGAAGAACGATCGGGTGACTGCCAACTTTGCACTGGTTCAGCCGAGCCTCCAGGTCGACCTTCCGAAAGTCGCAAGTGCGATCGTTGCACAAATCGGCGGTCCTGAACCGAAACTCAGCGAGTTGCTCGAAGCCGGCGGAGTGATGCAAAACCCCCGAGGCAATCCGCAGACCTCTGAGACTTCCAAGCCGGATCCTGAAACCATTCGCTCTTTGATGCGTCCGCTGATCCAGCTTGATGCCGATAGCAAACAGGTCGATCGAGCCGCCGAAGCGATCGAACAAGCAATCGCCAAATCGAAGGCCATTGAAAAAGAGATCGGTCGAATTGCCTCGACGATCGTCGCAAGTGGCAAGCTTGAGAATTACGGAACTGAGCGTGCGCGAGGGTATCTGAAAAGCTGGGCAGAAAAATACGGCCAAGTTCCAAAAAGGCCTCAAAATGCACCCAATTCTCCGTGAAATTGCGAAGCGAAAGTCTTTCAGAACTTACTTGCTTTCCCTGGCTTTTGGCCTGGTATGGCTTACAGGAATATTCGCTCAGCAATCATCGCCCTCTTTTGAGCTCGATGTTCTTCCGCTCTTGACCAAGCATGGGTGCAACTCGGGAGCTTGTCACGGTGCGGTCGCAGGGCGAGGAGAGTTCTATTTGTCCCTGTGGGGATCGGATCCAAAATCCGATTACCGTCAGATTGTCGATGCCTATGACTCACGTCGGATCCTCTACAACAGTCCCCATGAGAGCTTGCTGATCGCGAAACCTAGCGGGAGAATCGCTCATGAAGGACAAGAGCGATTCGAGCCCGATAGCTCCACGGCCGAGACACTGGCTCGGTGGATCCAGGCCGGAACCCCTTATGGCGAGCCAGCCGAGATGACGGAATTTTTGATTTTTGCTGATCCAAAGGATTCATTAGAGTCGTCCTCAAAAGCGATGGAATATCGATTGAGGTCCTCTGCAAAGTCCACAAGATCCGCTAACTATTTCGATGTAACCCAGAAAACTGCTTGGGAAATCGATCCCAGTAGCGGCATGAACTGGACGGATCAAAACAACCCAACGATCCATTTGGATCGACCTGGTAGGCACCTTTTGACAGCTAGGTTTGCCGGCCAGGTTCGCACGCTGGTACTCATCGCCCCCTACGCGAAGGATCCATTTCAACATCTGGCCCAGCATCCATCAAATCCGGGGCTTAAATCGTCGATCCCATCCTCAGCATCCCAATCTCAGATCGATCAGCACATAGGCAAAATGCTCGAACAAGCAAACTTGCCGACGGCGCAAGGAGTCGACGAGCTGGCATGGTTACGACGAGCTAGTTTGGATTTGATGGGTCGAATCCCAACGATTGAGGAAATCAGGGACTTTGAGAAACTCGATCCGAACGATCGCAAGGCTCTGAGCGTCGACCGGATGATCCAATCCGAATCATTTCAAGAGTATTGGACGTACAAGCTCGCACGTTGGTTGGGTTTTCGACCGGTGGCGAACGAGCCTCAGGCAACCAAAGCGTTTGAAGACTATCTCAGGAAACGTATTTCCGAGCGTGACTCATGGAGGCTCATCGCACGAGAACTGCTTGTCAGTACCGGTGATTCGCATCATATAGGCCAGGTCAATTTTGCACGCTTGGCGGTTGATCCCAGAGCTCATGCGGAACTCATCAGCAGAGTCTTCCTGGGGGCACGGCTCGGCTGTGCTAATTGCCACAACCATCCATTGGATCGATGGACGCAGGACGACTATCACGGACTCGCAGCAATACTCTCGGGGATCGATCGAGGTCGGCAGGTTCGACATATCGGCGGTGGGCAAGTGACCAATCTGCGGACCAAAGAACCGGCAACTCCGAAACTGCCGGGTGGAGAATTTTTGGCGATTCAATCCGATACGCAAACTTCTGCGGAGAACATCGAGCGCCTATGCCAATGGATCTTGGATGATCGGGACCCGAAGTTCGCTCGCGTTCTTGCCAACCGTTTGTGGGCCACGATGATGGGAAGAGGCTTGATCGATCCATCGGACGATCTGCGTGAAACGAATCCCGCCTCGCATCCTGAATTGCTCGATCATTTGGTACGAATGCTGATCGACTCGGATTATCAGCCTGCGGTGGTTTTGAAGGCCATTGCGTTGAGCGATGTTTATTCAAGAGGTTCGTTTGCATCGCAGACCATGTTGATTGACCAGAGTTTCTTCGCGACTCATATCGATAAACCGCTCGGCCCTGAAGTCCTCTACGATGCGATTGAGGATGCGATGGGAATCGCAAAGCAAACCAGGGCGATCCGTTGGATCGATCCAACCCTACCAAACGAATCCTTGGACATCTTGGGGCGTTGTGGTCGTCCGATGGCCTGCCAGACTCCATCGCTCGGTGGTGTGCAAAACACAAGTCTCTCCGTGCAACTTCATTGGATCAATGGCCCTTTGCTCAACCGAGCAATTGAGTCGCCCGAGGGCTTTTTGCGTCGAGAACTCGAACAAGGCAGCACGAATCAGAGGATCATCGAGTTAGGATATCTGCGGATTCTATCGAAGCACCCCGATCCGGAGGACGTTCGTCGTTGGATCGAGAAAGTTCCCAGCGATCCGCAACTCCGTCGGGCTTGGTTCGAAGACTGGGCCTGGAGTTTGTTCAGCAGTCCGTATTTTCATAGCAATTGACGATTCATCATCCCCAGGGGCTTATCGAGGAGAGCATGATTAGGCGATCGACGCGACGAAGTTTTTTGAGGATCGCTTCGGTGGCTCCGTGGTGTGCAACCGGTGCAAACGGTTTAGCCCGCAACCCTCAATCAAGCCCGCTGCTAAAAACGGCAGCCTTTGGAACAGCAAAGTCCTGTGTCTTACTGTGGCTCGATGGAGGCCCGAGTCACTTGGAAACATTCGATCCTAAAATCGACGTTCCTCGCGAGGTACAAGGGCCCTTGGGAACCGTCGCAACAAGCTTACCAGGCGTCCACTTTTCCCAGGAGTTGCGGCGCTGTGCGAAGCTTGCGGATCGAATGACAATCGTCCGTTCGATGACAAGCCCTTTGGGCGAGCATGGGCTAGCGAATCAGTATGCCTTGACCGGATATTTGCCAAGTCCGAATCTGCAATATCCGAGTCTTGGGTCCTTGGCCGCATACGATCGACGCGATTCATGGAAAGACCCACTGCCTCGGTACGTCGGGATCCCGGAGCCGCAAGCCGCTTTGGGCTCAGGTTTCTTGGGATCGAGCGAGGAACCTTTTTGGATCCACAGCGATCCGGGAAGTCCTAGCTTTAAAGTCCGCGACTTGGAATTCTATCCGACACTCGATCCAAGTCGGCTCGAGCGGCGTCGCCAGATGCTCGAAGAGTTGCAAGGAGTCGCATCGGAGGGGGCTTATGACAGTGCATTCGATTTGATTACCTCCGAGCAGGCCAAGGAGGTTTTTGATCTGAACCGAGAGACCCAAGAGTCCAAAGAACGGTATGGTTTGCGATCCTTTGGACAAAGCTGTTTGCTGGCTCGTCGACTCATCGAGCGGAAGGTTCCATTTGTTACGGTCGTACAACCGGGATGGGATACCCACGAAAACATGGTTGTACCGTTAAGGGATGGTTACAGCGGAGCAAAGGTCGGTGTGGGTTTGATCCCGACGTTCGACCAAGCCGTCAGTGCGCTGATCGAAGACTTAAGCCAACGCGGATTGCTCGATGAAACCTTGGTAATCGCCATGGGTGAGTTCGGAAGGACTCCGAAGGTCAACACACGAGGTGGCCGCGATCACTGGCCGAGGGTCTACAGCGTAATGCTCTGTGGGGGTGGCCTACCGCAGGGATTCGTTTACGGTAGTAGCGATCGTATCGGTGAGAGTCCCCGAGACAATCCGACGAGTCCAGCCGATTTGATCCGTACCGTTTTGATTCGATTGGGAGTCGATCCTGATATTGTGCTACGAACTCCCGATGGACGTCCGATTCCGATCAACCAGCATGGTAAACCGATCGATGCATTGCTTTAGTTCTCGACTTAGTTGCTTGTGTCCGATCCTCTTTGAGTTGATCCCTGTCATCGTTTGCCTATGGATTTTGGACTCTGTCGCTTATGCGCAAGAAAGTCCATTTCTTAAGTTTGGCCGGGTCACTGCCGGACGGTTCGATGGCGATGGCAAGCAAGTGATTCTTGCATCCGAAGGATCGTTGAAGTTGCTCGACTTGAAAAACACCCTCGTTGTACATAACGAGTCAGGCTTGGAATCAAGATCCGGGAAAGAGAGGTTTGAATCAGGTCGAAACATCCATGCTATCGGCTCTATCGAGGTCGCGTTTCCAAAGATCACTAAAATGGATTTTTCGCCCGATAAGAAATCGTTATTGATCGCGGGAGGGGATCCAGGCCAGCGAGGTTGCATTCAGGTTTTGCAGTGGCCTTCGGGGATGTTGCAAAGATCGATCGAAACTCGAGCCGACGGTAAGCCTCTGAGCGATCTTGTCATGGACATCAAGTGGTTTGCTGATGGGTCTAGATGGATCGAAACCCACTGGAATGATGGTGCTCTAGTCAGAGGCACCGATGGCCAGATCCTAGGAAGCTTCTCGGGCCATACCGGTCCGGTCACCGGTGGGCTTGCGTGGAGTTCCGAACTTGCGATCACCGGTGGAATTGATCAGACGATTAAACTTTGGAGGATCAGCGACGGAGAGATCTTGCGGAATTTCGACAATCACACCGGCGCGATTATTGGGCTATTACGCTGGAAAGATCCAGATTCTAAAGCCCTGCTTGTCTCCTTGGGACGCGATCGAACGTTAAGACTATGGGATCCGGAAATCGGGAGGCTGATTCGATTTGTGAGGCTTCCGGGACTGCCGCTGAAGATGGATTTCTCTGGCAACGATGGTTTGGTGGTCTTGCTTGAAAGCGGGAAGCTTTCTTGTGTTTCATTGCCCGACTTAGCAATCCAAGAGACCGTAGCCTTAGAGGAACGATCCGTGACGACTCTCGTTCCTATCGTTCCTCGACGGTGGTTGTATTGGTAACATTGGATTCACCGCTGGCTTACCAAGCTGGATCGCTCATCGAGTTTTGCTCAAAACCTCTTGCGCGGAGCAAGCACGAGTCGCAATGCTTACAAGGGTTACCCGACGAATCGGGGTCATAGCATGATAGGGTTTTGGAATAGTCCACCCCCAGTTGCAGACCTTTGCGGATGATCTCGGACTTGGTCCAAGTGATCAAAGGTGCATGGATGATAAGCCGATTGCCTTCGACTCCCGACTTGGTTGCCAGATTCGCCATGGTTTCAAAAGCTCGGATATACTCGGGCCGGCAATCAGGGTATCCGCTGTAGTCCAGTGCGTTGACACCGATGTAGATATCCAGCGCCCCGAGGACTTCGGCCCAAGCTAGAGCGTAGGACAGAAAAACGGTATTGCGAGCAGGAACATACGTTAGAGGGATTTCAGATCCAAGCTCGTCTGCCGAGTCGTGTTTAGGAACCGCTAGATTTGGGTCCGTCAGTGCGCTACCGCCAAAAGCACCCAGATCCAAGTTGACGATCGCGTGGTGGGCGACTTGGGCATCGAGGGCGATTTGCTTGGCCCGCTCGAGCTCGATCGCATGGCGTTGCCCGTAGCGGAAGCTGATGGCATAGGGGACAAACCCAGCCTCTTTGCAGATGGCAAGGCAAGTGGCAGAATCGAGTCCGCCACTTAGGAGCACCACGGCTTTCTTGGGATCATTCGTCGTTGTCATCAAGACCCTCGTTTATTTGGTTTGACATCGTATAATCGTCGACCATGTCTATTATTCAAATTGATCAACTGACCAAATCGTATCGGGTTTACCAGAAAAAGGAGGGGCTTGCCGAGTCAGTCCGAGGGCTTTTTCGTCGTGAGTACAAAACGGTCGAGGCGGTTCGTGGGATTTCGCTTAAGGTCGAACCGGGTGAGTTCGTCGCTTTTTTGGGCCCCAATGGTGCGGGCAAAACCACGACACTCAAACTCCTCTCTGGGGTGATCTATCCGACCAGTGGCACCGCCACGGTGATGGGCTTTGTACCCTGGAAACGGGACATGGAGTACCGTCGCCGATTTGCACTGGTGATGGGTCAAAAGAATCAGCTTTGGTGGGACCTGCCAGCCCAGGAGTCGTTTCGACTTCATCAACAGATTTACTCGATCGACCGTAGTACCTTTGACGCCAACCTCTCGGAGTTGACCTCGTTGCTCGACGTCCAAAAACTGCTGGGCCGACCAGTGCGAGAATTGTCACTCGGAGAGCGGATGAAGATGGAGTTGATCGCTGCTTTGTTGCATTCGCCCGATGTCCTTTTTTTGGACGAGCCTACGATCGGATTGGATGTCATCGCACAGCGAAATATTCAGCAATTCCTCAAGCACTATCAACAGGAGCGTCAGATCACGATCTTGCTCACAAGCCACTACATGAAAGACGTTTCGGCTCTTTGTCAGCGTGTGGTGGTCATCGCCCAAGGGATCCTGCAGTACGACGGTTCGCTGAGCGGAATCGTCGATAGTTTTTCAGGATCGAAGGTGATCCAATTGCAGCTTGGACTAGAGCAGTCCTCGCAGGGCCTGGATCGCTTTGGTGAAATCCTCAAAACGGATTTGCCAAGGGTATCGATTCGAGTTCCTCGTCAAAACGTTTCGCGTGTCTTGGCCGAGATTCTCAACAACTACACGATCGATGACGTTGCGGTCGAGGACCCACCGCTTGAGGAGGTTATCGCCAGTTTGTTCCATTCGATTTCCAGTTCGAGTACATCGCCGAGTTGAGGTTCAAATGGAACGATCTGCAAAAGACGATTGGCAGCATGCTTGGGCGACTCGATGGATGATCGTCAAGACAGCCCTGGCAGAGAAACTTGCTTATCGCGGCGATTTCGCTTTGGGAACGCTGATGCGATTTCTACCGATCATCACGCAGATTTTTTTATGGTGGGCTGTCTTTCAGTCTCTTTCGCCAATGGATCCCAACGCTGGGCGGATCAGCGGATATTCGTTCCATGACATGGTGGCTTATTATTTGCTGACCATGGTCGGTCGAGCGTTTTCGAGCATGCCGGGACTATCATCGAGCATCGCGAAAACGATTCGCGACGGAGAGATCAAGCGGTATTTGGTGCAGCCGATCGATCTGCTCTCGTTTCTTTTTTGGTCTCGCGTGGCCCATAAACTCGCTTATTATGCGATCGCACTAGGGCCGTTTGTACTCGTGTTCTTTTTGTGCCGAGGATATTTCACGGGAGGCTGGCCCGATGCAACCACCTTGGCCTGTTTCGCTTGCTCGCTGGTATTAAGTTTTGCGCTTGGGTTCTATCTAGAAGCCTGTTTGGGACTGGTTGGTTTTTGGATGCTTGAGGTCTCCTCGCTTTTGTTTGTGTACATGCTTTTGCAGTTCTTTCTCTCTGGGCACATGTTCCCGTTGGATTTGCTGCCGGCTCCTTTCGACACGATTGTCAATTTTTTACCGATCAAGTATTTGGCTTATTTCCCAGCAGCGGTTTTTTTGGGGAAGATTCAGGGGACGGCGCTTGCCATCGACATGGCGATGCTTGTGGGTTGGGTGGTCTTCTTTTTCGTCCTATCGCGAGTGATCTTTGCCAAGGGGCTAGTGCGTTACAGCGGATTTGGCGGCTGACGCGACCGCAGATGGGCTTGCCAGTAATGGTTTGTTTTGGCAACGGAAGTGATCACATTTTTGATCTCTTTGTCGATCCGATACTTAGGGCCAGCGGGCAAAAAAAGCTTATCCCCTTCACGGCGTACAGAGAGGTTCTCGACAGTGATCGCTCGCATGAGCCAAGCGGCCATAGGCTCGCTGTTGCACTCAATACAGACCCAACCGAGGTAGGGGCTATCGAGGGTTTTCAAGCCGCTGGCCAATTCGATACCACGTCGGATCTCGGCGACAACCGATGCATATTCCTCGGGTGATTGCTTGATTTCCTCGGGCAACACAGGTTCCAGGAGTTTACCTCGGTGTGGGGGCCCACCAGCCATGGCTAGGTCGCAGAAGGATGTCCATATCTTGTCCCAAGGGACACGGCCAGATTCATCTGGAACGATTTTGGCACTTCCCATCGATCGAGGAGAAACCTCATCGAGCCGCTCGGAGTACTCCGATGGCAAATGCAACTGGAGTTCCTGGTGGAGTCGGCTCAAGGCTGGCCAGTCGGCATCGGACTGATCGTTCCATGGAATCGGGCGGGATCGCACACAGCGCAGATAACTTTGGATCATCCATGTCGCAAGTTCCTCGGCTTCGATATCCCGTATCGAAAGGCTCGAAAGGGCTTCGCCGTTGGGTTGCTCCGTGGTCTCGGAACAAACGACACAGTCGGGACAGATCCGATTCGCCCAGAATGCGACCAGAGCGAGCGTTTCGATTTGCCGCTGGGTCAGAGGTTCGTTGGTAACGGGATCTCGCGTGAGCATGAAGGCGTACGTTTTTCGCTCATTGGCGTGACGGGAACTTGCGCGATTGCCGATCCACTGGCCGACTTCTCTCGGGGTCCAAGGCTCGGCGATGAAGATCCTATTGGTGTTGGTCAATTGACCAAACCACCAGGCGCTGCGGATTTGATCAAGGGGTATCGATTCAAAGCCGCAAGGTAGAATCACGACGCGTTGGTGATGATTTGCGAGCGAGGTATCCAACTGCAGATTGTCTTGAAATGCCATCGTGACCATCGCATCGATGTCAAGTCGCATGCGGAGATTCCCGCAGGCTTGGTCGATAAGCTCCGCGTCGATGCCCAATGGGCTTGGGGTGGGAATTAGCAAAACTAGATCCGTGCTTGATGAACTCGATTGCATGAAACTTATCGTCCAACAGCGGTGATTGCATAGACGGCGAATGTGCCAAGCCAGTGTTCGCCTTCGTAGTGGCCGCTGAAGACGTAAGCCAAACCGGCATCGAGGTGGGCTTGTGCCGATCGAGCAAAAGGAGCCTTCCAATGCGCTTTTTCGGGCAGTGCTTCGGCGACTGCGGCCAGGGTCCAGGCTCTCGATAGGTTCAGGCCGGCGAGATGAACAAGTTTGCCGTCGGTGACGTCCGGAACAACCACGGGGGTAAGGAGTTTTGCATGAGAAGAAGCTTCGTTGTGGACCAGGAACCTTTCGAGCCACTCGGCGAATTTTTGCGTCGGGAGAATTCTTCGCATCAAGTCGGCTTCGTTGAGCGATGCAGAGAAGAAGTCTTCTCCTGAGGGTTCGTACTCAGAGGCATAGTTTCGATCGCTCAGATAATATTCCTGGGCACGTTTTTCGATGGCATGTTCAAGTTCCTGGTTACCTACGGTGCGAGCGTAGTCGAGGATTTGTCCGAGAGCAAAAGCCGTATCTGGGTGAACACCGGTTCGGATAGGGGTTGTGAGGCGCGGAAGGTATCCAAGGGTGAGCGAGACGATCTGGTTTTCGAGGGGGTTGAGGGTTTCTCGCCACTGGCGACCTTGTGGATCGTCCCAAGAATGCAATTCGGACTGGAGTCGAAGAAGCCATGCCCAGCCGTACATACGCTCGAAGGATCGATTTTCTTTGACTTGGAAGTAGGCGACTTCGGCATCGATATTTGGTTGGGTTAGGTTTTGAGCGAGTCGCTCGCGAGAGGATTGGGCAAGGGGGTGGTTGGGATTGGTTTTTAGAAGTCGTACGAGCATCCAGTGACCGTGGACGCTGCTGTGCCAATCGAAGCACCCGTAGAAGGCAGGGTGGAGTTGTTTAGGGCTAAGGATGTCCTTGGGGCCGACCAGAACATTCGAGGGTTTGTTGGGGTACTCGCGGCTCAGTCCATCGATAGCAAGTTTTGCAAGGTCGGCAGCTTGGGCATCGTCGATTCGGGGTGGTTTGTCTTGGCCCAGGCCAACGCAGGTTGTAGCCAGTACGGTAAACCAAAGAGCAAGCAGTTGGTTGACACGTTTCAAGGGGGATAATCGGAACATCTTGCCTGATTGCGATAGAGGTTGGATTCGTGAGCGTTAAGCTTTGAGTACAACGGCTGTCCTCAGCCGTTGGGGCCCGTCGTTCAACGGCTGTCCTCAGCCGTTGGGACCCATTGTACACCGGCAGTCCTCAGCCGTTGGTGCCCATCGTACAACGGCAGTCCTCAGCCGTTGGTGCCCATCGTTCACCGGCAGTCCTCAGCCGTTGGTGCCCATCGTTCACCGGCAGTCCTCAGCCGTTGGGGCCCATCGTTCAATGGCAGTCCTCAGCCGTTGGTGCCCATTGTTCAATGGCAGTCCTCAGCCGTTGGTGCCCATCGTTCAATGGCAGTCCTCAGCCGTTGGTGCCCATCGTTCAACGGCTGTCATCAACCGTTGGGGCCCATCGTTCAACGGCTGTCCTCAGCCGTTGGGGCCCATCGTTCAATGGCAGTCCTCAGCCGTTGGTGCCCATCGTTCAATGGCAGTCCTCAGCCGTTGGTGCCCATCGTTCAACGGCTGTCCTCAACCGTTGGGGCCCATCGTACGACGGCTGTCCTCAGCCGTTGGTGCCCATCGTACAACGGCTGTCCTCAGCCGTTGGTGCCCATCGTTCAACGGCTGTCCTCAACCGTTGGTGCCCATCGTACAACGGCAGTCCTCAGCCGTTGGGGCCCATCGTTCAACGGCTGTCCTCAGCCGTTGGTGCCCATTGTACAACGGCTGTCCTCAACCGTTGGTGCCCATCGTTCAACGGCTATCCTCAGCCGTTGGTGCCCATCGTACAACGGCTGTCCTCAGCCGTTGGTGCCCATCGTACAACGGCTGTCCTCAGCCGTTGGTGCCCATCGTACAACGGCTGTCCTCAGCCGTTGGTGCCCATCGTACACCGGCAGTCCTCAACCGTTGGGGCCCATCGTTCAACGGCTGTCCTCAACCGTTGGGGCCCATCGTTCAACGGCTGTCCTCAGCCGTTGGTCCGAGCTTGCTTATCCCACCGGCGGGTCTCGCAAAGCTCGACGGGGGAACGATTGAGGACAATCGTCCAACATTGCAATCGTCCAACATTGGGGACTTGAGCTGATTTCAGGATTATCTCCCGAAACTTTGAATCGCTGCAGTGGAAAATGCGAAGAGGTAGCGTTGGTATCGAAAATGCGAGCGAAAGATTTTTATTCAAGCTGCAACTAGGGTCAAAAAATCGGCGTTTGCGAATTCTTGTTGCACCATTAAGTGGCGTCAGGAACCCGTAATCGGTGGGCCTGGCGCAGTAGTTTTCACGCAGGTTATTCCGTGCGTTTTCGTAGTACCCATGTCGGAGTGTAAGGATCATGTTGCTCAGAAGGCAGCAAAGGCAACTAGAAGAGAGTTATCTCGGTCAGTTAGAGCAGATGCTTGTTGGTCGATTGCGTCGGAGGGACGAGGGAACTCCGCTTCGATCGCGAACAAGCTTGCGGCGCAGTTCGGAGCTGTCTCGTTTCTCGCTTGATATCAACGAGGAACTATGTCGGCTCGAACAGATGATCGATGAGTTTGTGTGGTAGTTTGAGCGGTGTTGAGTACGTTTGCAAAACAATAAAAAAAGCGGTGGCAAAAATGCCACCGCTTTTTTGTTGTTTTGACTTCTCTTTGGAACTATTGGCTGGTCATTGGCTTGGGAGCTTCCGCACCCATTTTGATCGCGCCTGGATCCATCAGCGACTTTTCCTGAAAATTCGGGTTGGCTTTGGGATCAGGACCTTTGTTGCAACCCGAACAAATCAGCGTTAAGAGAGCCATCGCAAAAAGACTCATCGAAAGATTCTTCATAGGTAAAGCTTTCCAATCTTTGGAGCATTGGGAAAAGAGGTGTCACCTTACTCGGTTTCACCCGTGATGTTGTTGTCGGCAATTGCATTTAGCCGTAGCCAAATACCGTAATTGATGTTTTGTGACGTAATCCCTACGCTCGCGTCTGCCCGGGCAGTTTGGACAAATGGCCCGTGGTAACTGGAAGCACCTGGCCATTCGGTGTTGATCCCCCAAGCAACGATGTAGGTAGGTTCGTAGACAAACGGATTTAGACGTCGCCAATCGCCAACAACCTGGGGGGCTGTACCATCAGGCTGGATGGCGCCTGGGCTACCGCCTTCGTTGGTCCCCCAACCAGCGTGCGAAAATCCGACGAATGCCGCACGAAAAACACCGTTCGAGAAAGGTGCGCGGCGGAGCCCCGAGCCGGTGGTCATGAATGGCCCACCGTAGAAGTTAGCGGTATCGGTTTCGGCCACAACGACGCAGTTGGAGGTTCCGTCGGTAATGTCTCTCATCGCATTGGCTCGCGATGCTGCAAAAAGTCCAGACAGATCACCGAGGGCTCCGATACCCATGGCGGGTCCGCCCCAACCAGGGCCAACACCAGCATCGGGCCACCAGTGGAAGCCTTGGCTACCGGAATAGCTCGTAGGAGCAATGTTGTGAGCTGAATAAACCTTTTCGGTAGTGGAATCCGAAGGACACAAAAGTGAGGCGACTTTGGTGCTGACGATCGGTTGGCCCCAAACACGGAGGTTGTAGTTGACGCCCGAAGCGATCGTTGAGCCTTCCATTTGCGGCATGATCGAACCGAGCCAAGTGTGATGGTAGGCGTGGAACTGTTGGCGACCACGAGCCGATCCATAGTTGACCGACATTGGGAATTTCTTGTACGCACTTTCGTAATTTTGCAGTGCCAAAGAGATTTGCTTGATGTTGTTACCGCACGACATGCGACGTGCCGCTTCGCGAGCAGCCTGAACGGCTGGCAAGAGCAGACCGACTAAGATTCCGATGATGGCGATGACCACCAAGAGTTCCACAAGCGTGAACCCCCGGCGAGACGACTTCTGACCTTTGGTCATTGCAAAGTACCCCTTTTGGATGAGAACGGGAAAAGATGAAAAATTCATGAATAGCGTTGGTAAAACCTGCGAGTCACACCCATTACAGATCAAACAATAACAGATTGTTTAACCCTAAGTGGGTCTAACGCGGATATTTGCCCCATGTATACTCTACAACGTGGCATTGTGACGCGTCAACCGTTTCGAGGGGTTGTCAGACTTTATTTCAGTGTTTTAACCTTTGACCCTCTTGCCAAGCTCGATTAAGAAAGGTAATCCGAGGGTTTAAGTTCCACTCCGAGTGGATGATGGATTGCGATGGGTAACACCAAGTCTTCGTCGGGTTGGCAGAGATTGCGGCTCTTGATTTTGCTCGTGATTTTGGGCTCACTAGCCCTTTTTGGTTGGCGATTTAGGCAATCGAGCCAAGGGCTAGAGCTCGCCGAAAAACTGCTTTTCAATGAAGAGAATCGCCAAGCAATTGAAACTCTCGAAAGCCTCAAGGGACGATTTGGAGACCAAAAGCAGATTCGTCTCTTGCTGGCCAGAGCTTATCGACAACTCGGCAACAAGGATGCCTTCGAGCGTCAACTCGAACTCGGAGAGTCGATGGGGCTTTCGGTCGAAACTGTCCAAGCTGAGAAGTTGCTCTTTCTTGCTCAGCTTGGAATGCTCGATGCACCGGAGTCGAGGATTGCAGAATTCATCGAGTCGCACCCTCAAGATTTCAACGCGGCGGCTCGGTCCTTGGTCTTCGGTCTACTTCGCCAACAAGACACCCAGCGCATTGATCGATTCTTTCCCATGTGGCAGAGCCAATCGCCCGATGCGCCTTGGATACCAACTTTTCGAGCGATGATGCACTTGACCAAGCGAGATTGGAAGAGTGCACTTTTGGAGATCGAGCCGGCACTCAAGAAGCACCCGAAATTCGTCCCTTTGTACTTGCAAGCGGGGATCGCCTATCAAGGCGATCAGCAGCTCGAGCTGGCCGAATCGATGCTCGATCGCTATCTCACTAGTCAGCCTGACAATGCCGAGGCGTTACTGAGTTATTCGGAGGTGCTTCGCAAACTCGGTAGAGCCCCTGAGGCTCTCGAGCGGATCGAAAAAAGTATCCAATCGCTGGGGGGACCGGCTCGGCAGATTCAATCCTCACTGACGCTTCAGATTGCCAAGCTCTATCTGGATGCCGAGGAGCACCAAAAGGTGATCGATACTTTGGATCGATTGTCCAAAGAGTGGCCTGAGGATGTTGAAATCGCTTCGACTTTGAGTCAAGCGTATCAGCGTCTGGGTGATGAGCCTCGCTCGGTAGCTTACGCTGCCATTGCTGATGCTGGGCAAAAGCAAACGGTATTGGCCGATCGAATGCTTTTTGAACTATTGAGCAATCCGAACCGAACCGCCCAGCAGTGCTATGATTTGGGGCATTTGCTTTTGCACAAGCAATCCCGAGAAAGTGGGACCTATTGGCTTGAAGCCGCATTGACGCTCGATGAAAATTTTACTCCCGCCCATGAGGACATGGTCTTGTATTACGAACGAACTGGCCAAGGACAACTTGCCGCAGTCCACAAGCGATACATCAGACCACCTGCGAAACCTTAGCCCATGAACACACCGCCGCTGACTCTGTTGCTTCTGGCTAGTGCGTGTTTCATCGTCGGTTGCGATGCGCGCAAGGTCGATGAGACGGTAGCGCCCTCGGTACCTGTTGTGGTTCCAAACTCTCGTTCGTCTGCCGATGAGGTAAAGAGTGTTATAGATTTCAGGCATATGGAAGATGCCTTACCGTTAAGCCAGTATCGAGACGGAAGTGAGCATCAAGTGTTTTCGTTGCCAGAGACTACCGGAGGAGGTTCGGCGCTGGTCGATTATGACTCCGATGGCCGACTCGATGTGATCACCGCTGGAGGTGGCTTTGCCGATGCTACGAACAAGCAGATGTTAGGGTTTGCTGGGAATCTCTATAGGCAGGCTAGCACCGGGCGTTTTATCCCCTCGGGACCCTTGGCTTGCATGGATTTCTCAGCAAGCTATCACTCCGCCATAATCGCAGCCGATTACGACAACGATGGCATGATCGATCTTGTGGTAACCGGTTACGATCGCTTGCAATGGTTTCGAAATCAAGGAGATGGAACGTTCGAGACTCTGCGTCCGATTGAGGATCGGCTATGGAGCACCGGGGCGGCTTTCTTTGATGCAGACCAAGACTCCGACTTGGATCTGTATGTAGTGCACTATGCGAATTGGTCATGGGAGCACAACCCATGGTGTCCGAGCCAAGAGGATCCGAATCGCAGGGATTACTGTGGGCCGACGGACTTTGTTGGGCTGCGAGATGCGATCTATGAAAACCTCGGCGATGGGACTTTTGTCGATCGCACCCCCCAGGCCGTCGCGGAACTCTCGCTGCGAGGCTTAGGTGTTTTAGCTGCCGATCTAGATGGGGATCGCGATACAGATCTGTACGTCAGCAACGATGTGGAACCGAATCTGCTATTTCGCAATGATGGAAAATTTCAATGGACCGAACTAGGTCGAAGGGCCGGGGTGGCGACCAACGATCGAGGACGTGCAGAAGGAAGCATGGGAATCGCACTCGGGGACTACAACAACGATCAAAAGTTTGATCTGTGGGTTACCAACTATGCTGACGAGTTCAATGCGCTATATCGAGGCAACGGTCGCTTGAGTTTTTCCTATGCGACGAACTCTGCAAGGATCACCTCCACCGACGAGCAGTCGGTCGGGTGGGGGACGGCCCTGTGCGATCTGGAGCTCGATGGGGACGAAGACATCGTCGTGATCAATGGGCACTTGGAACGATTCTCACCCAATCATTCTCAGCGGCCTCATATCCTCGAGAACATCGAAACAAAACGCTTTGTTTCTAGTGCGAAGGACAACCTCTACTTTCAGACACTTCAAGATGGACGAGGACTCGCCATCGGGGATCTTAACCGAGATGGACTCATGGACTTGATTGTCACCAGGATCAACGCGCCGAGTGCCTACGTGGAAAACTGTTCTGCCAAGCAAGGATCGTACTTAAGCCTTAGGCTCATCGGTCAGTCCTCCAACCGCGATGCTGTCGGAACTGTCGTTACGCTAAGCATTGGCAATACAAGTTGGATCCGACAAAGGGTAGGGGGGGGTTCGTATGCCTCGACCCATGAGGCGGCCCTTCATTTTGGTATCCCCACTACGGCTTGGCCGTTGGATCAGCAGGATTCTCAAGGCAACAACAAGGGGATGCTCAAGATCGATTGGCCAAGTGGCAAGACCAGTCATATCGAGGTATCAAGGCTCAACGTCGAGATGCTTGTAGTCGAGCCAGGGTTCGCTTCGGAGGACTCTTCATACCTTTTTCATGACTAGATTTCCCATTTTGGGTATCTAGGCGAGTATCATGATTAACATGAATTTGCTGGATGGGAATCGGTTACGATTGATTATTGGGTTAGGATTCAACGATGGTGCATCGAGCGACTGAGCATGTACTGAGACTCTTTGAGCAACGAGGCCAAGGGCGTTATGGGAGCGAGCAGGTCTCGCAGTTGCAGCATGCATTGCAATGTGCCTTGCTGGCCAAACGCCAAGGGGCTGGATCGACGATGATCGCTGCGGCCTTGTTGCATGATCTGGGGCATATCATCGACCAGCAAGCAATGCCCCAGTCAGACCAAGAGAACCTCGACGATGCTCATGAACAACGAGCTTACGAGTGGATCAAATCGCATTTTGGAAAGGCGGTAGCTGATCCTGTCCGACTGCATGTGTCAGCCAAGCGTTATTTGTGCACGGTGGAACCGGAGTATTTAGCCAAATTATCCCCTGCATCGCTCAAGAGTTTCCATGACCAAGGCGGGATGATGAGCCAATCGCAAATCGACGACTTTCGAGACGAACCGTTCGCCTTCGAGGCCGTCGAACTAAGGCGGTGGGACGATTTGGCCAAGGATCCGCACATGCAAACCCCCAGCATCGAGGATTTCGCCCCGATCCTCGATCGGGTGGCTGAAGACGGATCGGACAGATCGGTCTGATCGGACGGATCAGACAGATCGGAAAAACCGTCAAAGTTTTACTCAAGAGCAAGTGCGGAACGACCGATATCTTTCGACAAGTACGACCGACAGTTCAAGGATGGAAAAGCAAAGATGAAAGCTGCAAAAAACCTCAGCACCAACCCGGTACATTTTGGATGCATCGCCCTTGCAACCCTGTGCGGTCTTGCTCTTAGCACGGGATGCCAAGTTCACGTAGCCGGCCAGACGCTCCCGAGCGGCTACTATCTGACGGACGACATTCAGTATTTCCCGGCGGGTTCCGAAAACAAATTGGCGAACGAGACGGCGGCCTTGAAGGCTGACCGTGAGGCAGCCCGAAGCCGTCGCTAGATTTTCCAAGTCCGCTGATTGGGGATTTCTCTGGGTAGATCCGACGGTGTATCCATCTTTGGAAACCGGATCTCGACATTGCAACCAAGGTTCTCTTGGCTAAAAAGTCGGACTTGTCCACCGCTTTCGCTCACAAGCCTGCGAACGACCGCTAGAGACACTCCTAAGCCACGTCCGGCTTCTCGCCCGCTGTAGAAAAGATCGAACGCTCTGCGGATCGAATGCTGACTCAGACCAGGTCCTGTGTCTTGGATGATGATTCGAAAATATCTGCCCTGTTCATCGAGACTCCACTCGATCGAATCCTCTTGGCGACAAGCTTCTATGGCGTTTTGAGCCAATAGCCTGAGGGCTTCAAGAATCCCTGCCGGGTCGACGTTTGCCCAAGCCACCTGGCAATCGAGCTTAAGTCTGCAAGCTATCTTTTTAGATTCAGCAGTTTCGAGACCCTGCTGATGAGCTTTTTGAACTAAGGCGACCAAGTCGCAGTGGCTCGGGTGGACATCTCGGGGCTGGACGGCTCTCATGACTTCAGCGAGCATCTCATGGGCTCGCATCGCTTGATCGACGATCGTTGAGAGCGATTTGCGATCGTGTGGATCGGTCGATTTGGATAAGAGTTGTTGGGCACGGGCGAATATGTTACCCAAAGGATTATTGATTTCGTGGGTCAGGCCATAGGCAAGCTCGTAGACTTGGCGTCGAGCGGAGGCTTCGACCGAATCTTGGATCGAACTGCAACTACTCAAAAGCGACACAGCACGCTGCAAAGATTTTTCCAGAGCGGCTTTGTTCTCGAGACTTAGGCTCACATGCTGGAGTTTTTCACTCAGCCACAGCAACCAGGGGAGCAATCCGAGTTGGCCACTGGACTGAGGCCAGGGAGTATCGAGGCTTTGTGCAAGTTCTGGGATCCACGATCGGACTTGATCGCTCAATTCCTCGATCGCATCCTGTGCCGATTGATCGATGGAACTTAGCGCTAGAATCCGATTCCACTCGTCGATTGCCGATTCGAGAATTGCCTGGGATAGCTTGATGATTCGAGGATCGGACATCAAAACTGGGAGACTTGTCGGTTGGGAATGGAGGATCAACTGGAGCCCACAGTATAGTTCGGAAGACGACTTTGGGATCCGAGTGCGTTTGGATATTAGGTGGCTTCAAGCCCGCCAGTGCAGAAAGCACGGATGAAAATCGGGTTTTCGGGGCTTTTAGGTCGCTGTTGGCTGACGTAAGTTGCGATAAAATATTGACTTTGGATCGTTTCGAGGGTTAAATGGTTCATGGCGGTGAGCAGCCTCCATCGCCCACACACAACCACCTTTTACTTCTGCTAATCACTGGTGACATAAAGAGGCAACTCATGGCGAGGCGAATTGCACCCCGCGGAATGACGCTCATCGAGGTTTTGATCGCCACGGCTTTGACCATGCTCATCATGCTGGCTCTGGCTCAGGGGTTTAAGACCACCAGCCAGAGCATCTCAGCAGGCAGGGCTCGATTGACCGGTAGCGATCAACTCCGGTCCATATCGAATTTGATCCGTTCGGATTTACAAGGTCTAACGGTCTCGACTCAGGTGCATCCTCAAAGCGCAAAAACGCCGCTTGGGTATTTCGTCTACTACGATGGTCCGATCAGCGATTCGACGGCGATGCTCTTTAATTATGTTCCCTCTGCAGTCGAGAACGAGGAGAAATTTAGCGCAAGCCGCTGGTCGGATATCGATGACGTTCTGATGTTCACATCCAAGGCTCCCGATGGTCATTGGTTTTACGGTCGAGTCCCGTTGGCATTGATGAAGATCCATTCGGGGGCAACGTCCGTGACTCTCTTGGATTGGATCACCGATGTGACGATCGCCTCGGAGTATGCAGAGATTGCTTGGTTCATGCGACCGCTCAACGAAATCGGGATGCTCAACAATCCAGATCCGCAAAGTGCCAATGGCAACTATTCCTACAGTCCAAGTTCGACGCCGGTCAATGATGTGGCCCCTGTGGTGGATTTAAATGGGGACAACATTCCAGATCCCGACGGAATGCCCGATCGGATCGCCCTGTGCAGGCGAGTGCTGCTGATCCGACCTGATCTGGATATCGCGATCACAAAAGTCTCCGGATTGGCAAATGATCCGCAGTTGATCGCAGCTCCGATGCCTATCGACACATCCGATGCTGACTCGTTCCGTTACCAGATGCGTTTTGCTTACCAACGGACCGACTTGTCAGTGCGCAAGCAGTGGGATTCGAACAACAGCCGTTTTGTGCTCAAAACCAATTCGCTAGGCGATCTGCAGCGTCCAGAGAACCGCTTTGCCCATTATTGCCTTCCGGCCACCGGATCTAATTCCTCGTTGCCAGTTCTGGCTCTTACCAACGAAGCCAACTCCAATGGCAATTATTTAACGATGACCAATTTGGTCATGTCAGGTGCGGTTCCTGCGAATGATCGCGGATTCATCCCGGCAGCGTTTTGCAGAACGAACTTGGTTTCGACTGGAAACGCCAGCTACAGTCCGCAGTTCACTCAGGAAGAGATCGTCGCATCGAACATCGTCGGTTTTGATGTACGAGGTTACGACAGCTCGGCGATGCAGCTTTACACTCCTGGCGTCGATGGAGGATGGGGAACACGTGGGGCCGATGAGAACAACGCAGGGGGCCCAGACGATGTCGGCGAGGTCGCTTGGCCGGGCTCAGACGATCTGATCGTCGGCCCGAGCGATCCAGGCTATGCCAACATGATCAGCAGCGGAATTATCGTTCCCGCCAATTCAGGCACCTTCGTCGATCTTGCTTGGGGCATCCGGGTGGTCAATCAAATCAGGGATGCTTCGGGAAGCACGTTTGGATTAGCGCCTGCGAACCCAAACGTCCGCACCGGTGCTCTTTCGGGATATGAACCTTTAGGGACAAGCATCATCGACTCACTTTCTCGATCAGGCAAGTTTTCTACGACCTATTCGATTCTGCAACCGACGTTTGATACGTTCAGCGACAATTACGAATCGGATGGAAATTGGCAACAGAATGGTCTATCAGGGAATGGATTAGTTGCGTACGGATCGAACCCGGTTTTCAATGATCCGAATCAACCGCTTCCGGATCGCGGTATCGATGGCATCGACAACAACAGCAACGGCGTGATCGATGAAGAAGCTGAGCGGGACACGAGTCCTCCTTTCCGATATGCGATGCCAGCCGTGCAAGTCAAGCTTCGGATTCAGGATCAAACGGCCGGGACGCTCCAGGAACTCTCGATGATCCATAGCCTTCAGGGGAACTAAGGGCAGGATGACTGATTTCCTTCGTTTGGCCACTCAAAGGGTGGTTGTCTTTGGTGTGGCCAACAAAAAAAGCGTGGCTGCCCATATCGCTAAGTCCCTTTTGGATATCGGTGCCGAAGTGGTGCTGGTTGTGCGTTCCGAGAAACGCCAACAGGAGGTCGCTAAGCTCTTTCCAAAGCAAAAAATTTTGGTTTGCGATGTCGAGCATCAAGAGCAGATCGATGCGATGGCTGCGGCTCTTAAGGCAGATAACATCCCGATTGCCGGAGTCTGTCACTCGATTGCTTTTGCCGACTACAGCGATGGGATCAAGCCGTTCCATGAGACGACTCGCAAGCAATTTCTTCAGGCGGTCGATATCTCGTGCTTTTCATTGATTGCCATCTGCAATGCTCTTAGGCCATCGCTGGCTCCAAACGCTTCGGTGGTAACGATCAGTATTTCGACGACCAAGATGGCCAGTGAGAGTTATGGTTTTATGGCACCGGTCAAAGCGGCACTCGATTCGTCGTTGGCATTTTTGGCCAAATCGTTCAGCCGTTTTTCTCAGGTACGCTTCAATGCCGTAGGAGCCGGATTGCTCAAGACAAGTGCCTCGGCTGGTATTCCTGGCTATGTCGATGCTTATCTTTTTGCCGAGCGGGCAATACCGCGCAAGAGCGGGCTTGGGACACAGGAGGTCGCCGACACGGCGGTATTCCTCTTGAGCCCACGTTCTTCGGGCATCAATGCTCAGACGTTGATTGTCGATGCAGGGATGGCAATCAATTACTTTGACAGCGAGATCATTTCCCCGCAAAAGAGCGATACAAAGAGCTAGCTAGGCTTAGGGGCTCTTTGGACATTGATATCGGTGATTTTGGGTGCACTTTAATCAATGAGCCTACCATTGCTTTATGCTGAATGGGGTTTAGTTGGTGTAAGCGGAAGTGCGCAAGCACTCCGGTAAGTTATGGAATGTGCCCGATTTCGCAATGTTCTTCACCGGACGGCTCGCGCCGTTCCGCTTTTAATGCGACGCCATTCTGCGTGAAGCCGGGTGGTAACCGCCGAAGTTCTACCAACAACAATCACTTAAGATTCGATTTAGGTTAGCCTAGACTCTTTGCGGTTCGCATTTCGGTAACTTCGACGGCAGCCAGTAAGGCTTTTGCTTTGCTTACCGTCTCTTGGTACTCCTTGGTTGGATCGCTGTCGGCGACCAAGCCCGCACCCGCTTGGATATAGACCTTCTGATCCTTGATCACCATGGTTCGAAGGGTGATGCAGGTGTCCATGTTGCCGCGATAGTCAAAGTAACCAACAGCGCCTGCATAGGGGCCTCTTTTGGTCGGTTCGAGTTCATCGATGATTTCCATCGCTCGAACCTTGGGTGCGCCACTGACGGTTCCTGCGGGCAGGCAAGCCCGGAAGGCATCCATTGCAGTCAAATCGTCTCTGAGCATAGCTTGAACGTTCGACGAAATATGCATCACGTGCGAATAGAATTCGATAACCATCAAGTCATTGAGTCGAACAGACCCGAACTTGGCAACACGACCGACGTCGTTGCGGCCTAGATCGACTAGCATCACATGCTCGGCCCGTTCCTTAGGGTCGGCCAAAAGTTCCTCGGCTAGCTGTTTATCCTCTTCCGAAGATTTACCACGAGGACGCGTGCCTGCAAGGGGACGAACTGTTACGACTCGATCGACCACTCTGGCCATAACCTCGGGACTGCTTCCGACAAGGGTACACTCAGGGGTTCGGAGAAAGAACATGAAAGGGCTCGGGTTGATCACGCGCAAGGTGCGGAAAATCTCGATGGGGTCGCTTTGGCAAGGGACCTCGAAGCGTTGACTCAAGACGACCTGAAAGATGTCCCCAGCCTGAATGTATTCACGGCATCGTAGCACCGCTGCCTCGAAACTCTCTTGGGTAAAATTGGACTTGGGACGGAGCGTAGGAGAATAAGTCAGAGGGACATCGGCCAGAGAGTGTTGCGGAAGGGGGCTATCGAGACGCTCGACAATTCGATCGATCCATAGCGTGGCCTGCGCGTAAGCTTGCTCTGGAGATTCGCCATTTTTTTTGTGAGACAACACGACCACCATGATGGTTTTGTTAACGTGATCGAACACCACCAACTGGTCGTAGAAACCAAAGTCCAGGTCCGGTAGTTGGCGATCATCGGTGGGAATGTTCGGTAGGTTTTCGACGTACCTGACCACATCGTAGGCGGCATATCCGATGGCACCGCCGACGAATGGTGGGAGTTGATCGATTGTAGCGATGGATTGATTTCCAAGTTGCTTAGAGAGAAACTCAAGTGGATCAGGGCACTGGAACTCTTCGAGCTTGCCGTCCATGTAATACTGCACGCTGGATCCATAAGCCACAACTCGGGCTCGAGGTTCTACGGCGATGAACGAGTAGCGTCCGATTTTTTCTCCGCCGACGACGCTTTCGAAAAGCCCGGCCGAGGAGGTTCCGTCATCGAGAAGACGAAATGCGCTGACAGGGGTCAAGTGATCGCTAAGGAGTCTTCGATAGACAGGCACGATATCGAAACGCTCATAGAGATCCCGGTAAGTCTCGAAACTTGGAAAAGTGGTCATTTTCAGCAAAAAATTTCGTCCCGGAGTTGCTCGAAACATATGCCGATGAGCATCGCCCGATCGGCTCGATGTGCTTATACTATCAAGCTGACTTGGATCCGCGAATCGGAAAACTAAAAAATGCGATGAAGTGCCAGCACTGCGATAAAAATGCAATTTTTCACATCACGGAACTGACTGACCCGTCAGGCCCGACGATCATCCATTTGTGCGAAGACCACGCGAGGATCTTTTTTAAACCTGGAGAGTCCGTGGAATCCTCTCCTGCACTTTCGGAATTGCTCGCCAAACAATTGCAACTTGAAAAAGTCGCCCATGAAATGGCTGAGACCGACAAGAAGTCGTGTCCGATGTGCGGGATTACCTTTTCGGAGTTTCGCAAGGGTGGCCGTTTGGGATGCCCTTATGACTATGTGGTTTTCGAGCGGGATCTCGAACCCTTGCTGATCAATATCCACGGTGCCCAGAAACATGTGGGCAAAGTCCCCAAAAACCTTGGGGGGACACCCAAACGTCACTTCCAACTCAACCGGCTTCGCTCGGCTTTGCAACGCGCCATCGACGCAGAGAATTACGAGGATGCTAGCAGTATCCGAGACAAGATCAAAGCCGTCGAAAACGGATCACTCGAACTCGATGACCAAGAGATGGAATTGATGGAACTCGAGGAAGCTTTTCAGTCGCTGCCCGAGGACATCTCGGAAATCGATGATCACGATGATCACGATGAAGATTCCGATGACCAAGAGGAAATGGATGACCAGGACATCGACGAAGATATGGATGAAGACATCGATGAGGATCAAGACATTTTCGGCGATGACGATGATTTTGAAGATCCGGACAAAAAATAGATCCACCCACCGCAGACACTCGGATTGATCCAACGTGAGAATAGACGATTTAGCACAACATACCGGGGTGTGGTTACGAGGCGACGGGCCCGAGTCGGACATCGTCATCAGTAGCCGCGTTCGCTTGGCTCGCAATCTGTCTGACTTCCCTTTTATCCGCAAATGCTCGGCAAAACAAAAATCTCAGATCGCAGCTACCGTCCAGCAAGCGTTCGACCGATCCGAGCTCGATGCCGACGCACAATACATCGACGTGAGTAAACTCGGCGATCTGGATCGTCAGTTCCTCATGGAGCGCCAACTCATCAGTCATGAACTCAGCGATGCCGAAGGAACCCGAGCGGTGATCCTCGATCCTTCGGAGCGGTTCAGCATTATGGTCAATGAAGAAGACCATTTGCGTCTGCAGGTCATGCAAAGTGGGTTCGATTTAGAGCATGGGTGGGAGCGTATCAACCAAATCGACGACAAGCTTGAAGCTCACTTGCAATTTGCCTTTACGAGCAAATTCGGTTACTTGACCGCTTGTCCAACCAACGTAGGAACTGGGTTGCGTGTGAGCGTCATGCTCCATCTGCCGGCGTTGGTAGCGACCAAGCAAATCGAGCGAGTCTTTCGCGCTCTTGGAAAGATCAATGTCGCCGTGCGCGGACTCTTTGGTGAAGGTTCCCAGTTCATGGGAGACTTTTATCAAGTCAGCAACCAAACGACACTTGGTAAAACCGAAGCCGAGCTGATTCAAAGAGTGCGTGAGGTCGTACCGCAACTGATCGATTATGAGCGAAAAGCTAGAGAATTTCTCTTAAATGAAGACCGTGCCGATTTGAGTGATCTGGTAAGTCGTGCTCACGGGATTCTTAAGACGGCCAAGAAGATCAGCAGCGAAGAGACCATGCACTATCTGAGCAAAGTTAGGCTCGGCATTAATCTTGGATTGATCGAAGGACTCAGTATTCCAACACTCAACAAGATGTTCATCCACACCCAACCGGCCCACCTTCAAAAGCTACGCGGTCGGAAACTCAGCGGTAGCGATCGAAACACCGAACGTGCGAATTATCTCCAGCAGCACATGAACTAAACACTCGGAATGGGATAGGGATCTGCAAAAGCGCCAAAGGCACCGAGTCCTCCGTCCACCGCAAGGTCGGTGCCCGTAATAAACGAAGCGTCTTGGCTCGATAGCCAAAGCACCGCGGAAGCGATCTCCTCGGGCTTGCCGATTCGGCCAAGCGGGTGTCGATTTGCAAGCTCCTGCTGGCCGCCTTGTGCATCAAGCGTCGCTCGCACCAGCGGTGTATCGATCGCGCCTGGCGATACACTGACGACTCGTATACCTTCTCTTGCATATTCAACTCCCCATTGCATGGCTTGCAAAATATTTGCTGCCTTGATCGGGCCGTATACAGGAACCCCTCGCGTCGTGCGATGGGCTTGACCGCTTGCGATGTTGACCACCACACCCGATTGCTGCAGACGCATGGCTCGCAGTGCATATTTGGCCATGAAGGTGTACCCTGAAAAGTTGATTGCGAGCATCCTTTGATAATCATCGCTCGGAAGATCCTCGACGCGAACGTAGGACGAAGCTGGCTGGATCGCAGCATTGTTGACAAGGACATCGAGCGCTCCAAATTTTTCTAGAGCCAGGTCGACGGCTCGCTGGCAATCGGATTCTCTCGAAACGTCGGTATGGACATACAGGACGCTCGATTCGTTTAGATCCGGAAAAGGAGCGATGTCGGCGCACACGACCTGGGCTCCTGCATCGGAAAATCCACGACAGATCGCGAGCCCGATTCCATTGCTGCCGCCGGTGACCAAGACGACACGTCCTGAATGGTCGTAACGAACCGATCCTTGGGGGCGAACTCGATTGGGATGCGGTTGCTGGCGGCTGGATGATTCGGTCATAATTTGCTGCTGATGGGACTCAAAGGAGAGAAAATTACTTTGCAACACTTGATAGCTTACCACGTCGCATCGAGCTTTGGATAAACTAGAGCGAGTGTTAGATACCTATTGGAACATTCCTCCCCCCGTTTTGTACTCATTGGATCTGGATCATGAAGAACCATTCGAACAATCGCCGAGTCTTCTTTTCACAAACGGCCAGTGCCATTGCTGCAGCACACTTGGCCGGTGGACTTCAAGCCTCTCCGATCCTTGCGGACCGACTTCGCCTTGCGAGCATCGGAGTCGGTGGCATGGGTTCGGCAGACCTAGGTTCGCTCAGCTCCCACAGCAAAGTCGATGTGGTGGCCTTGTGCGATGTCGATTCGAATAACTTGGCAGCCGCGAGCAAGCGTCATCCGAACGCGAAGGGGTACAGCGATTTTCGAAAGATGTTCGCCGAAATGGCTGGCCAAATCGACGCCGTTTCAGTTTCCACGCCAGATCATACCCATGCTGCTGCGGCCATGACCGCGATGAACTACGGCAAGCATGTTTACTGCCAAAAGCCACTTACCCACGACGTGTATGAGTCGCGGCAATTGAGGCTCATTTCCGAGAAGAACAAGCTTGTTACCCAAATGGGAACGCAGATCCATTCGGCAAGTGCTTATCGAACCGCAGTGAAGCTGATCCAAAGCGGAGCGATCGGCAAGGTTAAAGAAACACATTCCTGGAGTAACAAGACCTGGGGCTACGAAGGGCCGGACCCAGAACCAACGCCAGTACCAGATTCCCTGAAGTGGGACCTGTGGCTTGGGACCGCTCCCGAAAGGGCCTACTCCCAAGGTCACTTTCATCCTGGGAATTGGAGACGCTGGTATGACTACGGATGTGGAACGATGGGAGACATGGCAATCCACATCCTCGATCCGGTTTTTTCGGCGCTCAAACTCGGGACGCCGACGAAGGTTATTTCGAGCAGTTCAGCGGCCCCTAAAAAATCCTTTGGGATGCAGAACCATACACGCTACACGTTTCCGGCCTCTCCATTTACCACCAACGATTTCCTTTTGACCTGGAGCGATGGGGGTAAGATGCCCGACACATCGGCTTGGCCTTTGGAAGGAGCCGATGGCAAGCGGATGGGACTGCCTGATCAAGGTTCGCTTTTCTTGGGTGAAAAAGGGGCCGTGCTATTGCCCCACGTGGCAATGCCTTTGTTATTGCCTACAAAACAGTTCGCTGATTACAAAATCGAAGCCGCCCCGGATGGAAATCATTACCATTTGTTCGTCGATGCGTGCTTGGGTGGCGCCCCGACAACTGCCCACTTTGGCTATGCAGGGCCGCTAACCGAAGCCGTATTGCTCGGAACTCTCGCGAATCGATTCCCAGGAAGCGAATTGCAATGGAATGCCGAAGCGATTTCGATTCCCAATCACGAATTGGCTAACGCTCTGCTTCGCCGAACCTACCGCAAAGGTTTCGAAGTCGACAATTTATCTTAGGAAAATCGACCACCCGTGGCATCGTTGGTCATAGAATCGGACTGGATCTTGCCAGTGGAATCCCCCGCGATTCGCGAGGGATTCTTGGTGGTCGACGCCGGAAAGATCGTCCATGTTGGACCGCGTCTGCCCGAAAAATTTCGCAACATACCCAAGGTGCTCTTGCGAGGTGGAGCGATCCTTCCGGGACTCATCAATGCGCATTGCCATCTGGAGCTAAGCGACATCGATCAACCGTTAGCTGTGTCGCAATCCGTTCATGATTGTGGCAGCATGGTCGCATGGCTTGATCAACTCATGGCTCGTCGCATGGCCATGATCAAGTCCAATGAGGATATAGCGTCGATCCGTCGCCGGGCAATCGGACTGGGGATTCAACAAGCTTGGGAGTCCGGGACTCGATTTGTGGTCGACAATGTCACTGCGCCCTGGTCAGCCCAGTGGTGCGAGCAAGCGGCCAGGGATTGCTGCAAGGCATTGGACTCGGAGGCTTGTCGTGCCTTGGTTCCCGATGTTCCTATCCACATCAAACCCTGTATCGAACTAGTCGATGTCAATCAGGCACGCTACGAACAGACTTGGGCATTCTCCCAAAGCATCCAAGAGCATGGGATCGACACGGACCAAGGTGCATGTCTAGCTCCCCTAGGACTTGCACCGCATGCACCCTATACGGCATCGAAGCGATTGGTTCAGCAGGCCGCTTCATCGCAATCAAGGCATCGAGGGCTACTCAGTATGCATTTGGCCGAGAGCCTCGAGGAACTTGAATATGCCAATGGGTCCCAAGGGCCATTCAAGCAGTGGATGGCCCCTTGGGTCGACGATCAGCATACGGCGAACCTTGGGACGATCGATGAGTATCTAGAGTTGATGCTCAAGGCCCATCGAGTTCTGATCGCACATGGAAATTACTTGAGTGCCTCGCAGATCGATCAGATAGGTTGGCATCGCGATAGAATCGCGGTGGTCTATTGCCCTCGAACCCATCGCCATTTTCGTCACCAAGAGCATCCGGCGAGAACTCTGACCGATCGGGGGATCGGTGTGTTTTTGGGTACCGACTCGAAATGCTCGAACCCCGATTTATCGCTTTTTGAAGAGTGGAAGACCGCAAGCAAGAAGTTTCCTGATTTAGGTGCTCGTTACTGGATGGCGCAATGCACGATTTGTCCTGCGAAATTTTTGGAAATAGACGACTTGGTAGGTACCATTCGCGAGGGGAGTAAGTCGCTGTTGACTTGGGTGCCCACTGGAAACACGAAAATCCAGACCGAGGACCAACTTTGGCAAGCCATGCTCGACAGCCCACAAGCCATGGCGTTGGAAGCTCAAGTTTCTTCGGTGGAGTTCGGAGTAGCTTGATGGATAAGGATCAAAACGGGGAAGGGAATCAAGATGCAGGGTCTATCCATGGCCCTTTACCTCGATCGGTCTGGGTCTTGAGCTTCGTGTCGTTCTTTGCGGATATATCGAGCGAGATGATGGTTCCACTCCTGCCGCTATTTCTTGTGGGAGCCCTTGGATCTAGTGAGATTCAGCTTGGGATCATGGAGGGAGCCGCAGTGTTGATTGTTTCGCTGATGTCCGCGTATGCAGGTTTCCGTAGCGATCGACGTGGAGCCCAAGGTGGCCGAGTGCGTTGGTTGAACTGGGGATACGGTTTGCCCGTGTTGGGCAAGAGCATCATCACGCTGGCGACTGCTCCAGCCGGGATTCTCTTTGGGCGTTTACTCGATAGATTTGGAAAAGGGTTACGAGGGGCACCGCGCGACGCGTTGATTGTCGATGCGGTGCCGGCGACGAGGCTCGGTGAGGCGTTCGGCTTGCACCGAGCCTTGGACACTGCCGGTGCACTCATCGGTACAACGCTCGCCGCATTTCTGCTTTGGTGGTTGGTGGGAACTCCGGACACGCAAGGTATCCAAGGCTCGCACATCGATGCTCCGGCTTGGGTCTTTAGACAAATATTTGCAGTCTCTGCGGTGCTCGGATTAGCTTCCTGGGGGTTAACGTTCTTGGTTAGTGATCCACGCGACGTCGATGTCCGAAATGAGTCAAATCAGAATCGCGAGGATTTGCAAGGAACTTCGATCCTGAAATCCTTGGCACAGTGGAGGCATCTACCGAGTTCCTATTGGTGGGTCGTAGGTATGTTGGTCTTATTCTCGCTTGCCAACAGCAGCGATGGATTTCTATTGCTTAGGGTCAGAGAATTGGGTTTTTCACCTTGGGCTGTGGTGCTAGGTTACTCGTTGTTTAATATTACTTATGCCCTGGTGAGTTATCCGGTAGGGGTGCTGAGTGATCGGGTCGGTAGATGGCGAGTGATCGGTCTTGGGTGGGGGATCTATCTGCTGGTGTACTTGGCCTTTGCATGGCTGCCACGCGAGTTGTCTTGGGGCGTGTGGCCATTGATGGCAGTGTATGGATTGTACATGGCTCTAACTGAGGGTGTCGGGAAAGCATTGATTGCCCAATACGCACCCTCGGCCTACCGAGGAACGGCAATGGGGGTGTTCCATGGGATCACTGGGGTGACGACTTTCATTGCAAGCTTGCTGGCGGGTTGGTTGTGGCACGCTTATGGGTCGGGTGTTGCACTCAGTGCTGGTGCGGTTTTCTCAGGCTTGGCTTTGGTTGTTTTGGGAGGTTTCGCGCTAGGGTATCGACCAAGGACTTAGTGATCGATAATCCGTCGTGGAATATTGAGACTGCTTAAGTTTTTGCTAGTAGCTAAGAAAGTGTAGCACGGGGCTTTGACCCGTTTCCGTTAGCCGACTGGCGCACGTAACAAGCACTCCGATTGGCCAACGGCCATAATCACCATAGCCAGGGGCATCGCCCCTGGAATACGGACACCAAGTCCAGGGGCGTTGCCCCTGGCTACGATGAATATCGCCTTTGGCGAAAGAAGACCGACAACGCATTTACCATCAAGCAGCACTATTTGCGATCCTGGAACTGCTTGCGAAGCCCGCCCGTGATCGCTTGCAACTGCTCAAGCGACCGAGGCTCTAACGTCGCTCCATCGCTTATCGGCAAACCTAAGATCTCTTGCAAGGTTTGGATCAAGTGAATCTCGCCCTCCTTGCGTCCTTCTTGAAGGCCTTCTTGTCTGCCTTTTTTGATAAATTGATCTGCGATTGAACCTGGCTCGTATTGCGCAGGAAAAATCTTTTCGATCGTCATCTCAAGAACCTCCAAGGGTATCGATGGACTCACTGCCGAAATATAAACCACCACCGCTTTCAAATGCCCAAGGTGCAAATTCCCATCGCCACTCTCAAGCAAACAACGCAATAGAAACTCAAGCTTGTCCTTGAAGTCCCTGCTGCGGCTGTATTTTAGCAGACCAAGGATACTTTGCAAAAAGGGCTCTATCCGCAGGAAGATGCGTTTGGATTAAATCTCTAGCGGCTTGCGCATGCGAGAGCGCATAGTGGAACAAGACGAAGAGCTCATTTAAGATGGCTTGATGATCTCGTGAATGACATGGCCGTGAACGTCTGTCAAACGACGCTGGATCCCATTGTGGTAGTAACTCAAGCGCTCATGATCCAGTCCCAGCAAGTGAAGGATCGTTGCATGGAAATCGTAGACCGTCGCGACCTTTTCAACTGCCTTGTAACCGAATTCATCGGTTGCTCCATAACTGTAGGGGGCTTTGACGCCAGCCCCTGCTAGCCAAGCGGTAAAACCTGCGGGATTATGGTCCCGACCTTTCGCCCCAGCTTGGAACGTTGGCATCCGGCCAAATTCGGTACACCAAACGACGAGGGTATTTTCGAGTAAGCCCCGTTGCTTGAGATCCTTTAGTAAAGCTGCCGTCGGCTGATCAAAGATCTCGCCATGATTGGTGTACTGATCCTTGAGGATCTTGTGCCCATCCCAGTTGCTGGTTCCCTCCCCGCCAACTTGGTAAGCTCCATTGAACAATTGAACAAAGCGAACACCTTGTTCAATCAAGCGTCTTGCGAGTATGCAGTTTCTCGCGTAAGCGGCTTTGGTTTCAAGAACAGGACTCCCTTTTTGGTCGGCTCCGTAAGCAGCCAAGGTCTGAGCCGTCTCGGTTGAAAGATCGCTGACATCTGGCACAGAAAGCTGCATTCGGGCAGCGAGTTGGTAGCTTGAAATCCTAGCTGCAAGTTCGCTATCCCCTGGGAAACGCTCTAGATGATGCTGATTTAATCGCTGAAGAAAATCCCTAGTTCGTCGATCGGTTTGATCGGAGATTCCATCGGGTTTGGCGAGATTTCTAATTGGAGCTGCGGCATTAAAATCGGTGCCTTGGAATGCAGCGGGCAAAAAACCTGGATTCCAACAATTGCCGCTCGATTGAGGCACTCCCCGTGGATCCGGGATAGCAACGTAAGCTGGCAGATTTTCATTTTCGCTTCCAAGTGCGTAACTTGTCCAAGCTCCGATGCTCGGGAAACCGTCGAGGGTAAAACCCGTATTCATGAAATTTTCGCCAGGACCATGCGTATTGGTCTTGCCCGTGAGCGAATGGACGAAACACATATCGTCAGCGAAATCACCGATATTTCCTACTAGATCGGAGATCATCTTGCCTGATTGTCCCCGAGGTCGAAATTCCCAAGGACTTTTTTGCAAGGTTCCTTGCCCTCCCTGGAATGTGATGAGTTTCTCGGAACCTGGCATCGGACGATCGTGATTCTCGATCAGCGACGGTTTGTAGTCGAAGGTATCCAGATGGCTACAAGCACCGGCGCAAAAAATCATGAGCACCTGCTTGGCTTTTGGTTCAAAGTGCGAACCCCTGGCTTTGTTAGGGTTGGCTGGATCAATCTCCGGACTGATCGGTGTCTTGTCATTGGACTGGGCACGAACCTGATCTCGCACTAACAGATCCATCGCAGCCAAAGTGCCCAATGACATCCCGGTGATCTTTGACAAATGGTCGGTCAAGAATGAGCGTCGGTCTTGTTGAGGCTGTTCGTACATTTTTGCGTTCCACAGAGATCTAAAACAGGAACAAAAACTCGCTGGCATTTAACAGCGCTCGGCAGTATTGCACGAGACCTTGATCTTGAATCATCTCTTTTGAAAGCTCGATTTCCTGAGCATCAGGATCCCTTGCAAAGAGGACGTTAAAGGATAAACGTATTTGGCTCTGGATATCCGCTTCTGGAATGCGGGTAAGCCGCAGGGCAAACAACTCGGCCTGTTGCATCACAAAGGGGCTATTGAAGAGATTGAGCGATTGCAAGGGTGTATTTGAACGCGGTCGCTTTGGCATGACTTGGTTGCCGCTCGGGCAGTCAAAGGCACCGAATACCGGGTCTTGCTCTTGGCGGATGCGGGTCAAGTAAACCATCCTACGGTACTCCGCCGGACCGACCTTCTCTTTTGGAAAATAGCGATAAACGTTGTCTTGTTCGACCCTTTGTAAATAAAAGCCAGGGCCACCCATTCGGTAATCCATGACATCGCTTGCAACGAGCATGCTATCGCGAATCGCTTCGGCTTCGAGCCTTCTGGGAGGAAACCGCCACAAGAGCCTTGCATCTGCATCGGCCGAGAGTGCTTGTGGATTGGGCTTGGACGATTGCGTGAAGGCTTTTGAGGTGAGCATCGTTCGGTGCAAGTGCTTGAGTGACCAGCCATGCTCGATGAGTCGTTGGGCTAGCCAATCGAGTAGTTCGGGATGGGTCGGAAGTGTTCCATTGGCACCAAAGTCACTAGGGGTATCAACAATCCCGGTTCCAAAAGTAAATTGCCAAAGTCGGTTGGCGATGACACGGGCTGTAAGAGGATTTTTTGGGTCGACTAGCCAATTGGCCAAGGCCACGCGGCGGGCTTGTTCAGGTGTATCTTCTGCGAGCACTCTTCCATCGAGAGATGCGACCAATGCCGGTTGGACGACCTCCCGCGTCATCAAAGGATCGCCTCGATAGAGCCGATGGATGGTCGGTGGAGTTGAGAAGGTACCCAGCCATACAGAGCGCCCTTTGGTGAGCGCCTTTTCTTCAGAGGCGAGGCTGGAGACTTTCTCTTTCAAAGATCGGTACTGAGATTTTTGCTCAGGATCCAGAAGTTCAACAAGACCATCGTTGCCATCGGTAGACAGTGCCATTCGACCTGTGTGCGATGCGATCGTTTTCCATTGATCCGATTCGACCAGAGCGTCGATTGTATATTGAGTCGGGGTGCGATCTTTGTACTGCTCCGAGCGATCTCTTCCCCATCGCATGCGTTGGATGCTTTGAGGCTGTTTGAAATCGATCTGAATCCAGCCAGCATTGGCTTGATTGGAAATCCAACTGTTGGAGTTCCCGGTCTTTCCATCGTTGACATGCTCAATTTTATGGATTGCGTAGCCTTCGAGGCTCCCGGATGCTGTAGCTATCGAACCAACCTCAGCCAAAGCGACGTTCTTGTCTTGGGTGTCATAGACTTCCCATTCATCGATACAAGGCTGGGAGTTTCCAGAAGCCAGGATGGTAAATCGTACCGCTTTGGTAAGAATTGGTTCAAAGGATTCTTCATTGAGTTTGGCAGAGACGGCAGGACGGAGATCTTTGGATCGCGCGATCGATTGGGCTTTGGCCTCGATGGTCTCGATCTGTTTTTGTATCTCACGAACGTCGGTTGCTATTTGACCCAGACGTTTACTCTGCTCCGGACTGGATTCACTCGGCAGGTTTCGATCTCCGAAGTTTACGCCAGCATAGATGGCTTGGAGCGAATAAAAGTCTTTTTGTGAGACGGGATCGAATTTGTGATCGTGGCAACGAGCGCAACCCAGAGTCAGGCCTAAGAAGGCGGTGCCAGTGGTATTGATCAAGTCGGCCAGTTCGTCTTGGCGTTGCATAAGAGTCAAGTTCACATCGGGACTTTTGACGATGTCATAAGTTCCAGCGACAAGGAATCCGGTTCCTAGATCCTCTCCGAGAGCATCGCCTGCGATTTGTTTGGTGACAAACTCGCTATAAGGCATGTCTTGATTGAACGCTTGGATAACAAAGTCACGGAAGGGCCAAGCGTTGTAGCGAACGCGATTGGTTTCAAATCCGTTGGATTCGGCGAATCGAATGACATCGAACCAGTGCCGAGCAAGCCGTTCACCGTAGCGTGGATCAGAGAGAGTTCGGTCCACGAGTTTCTCGTAGGCATCGAGGCTCGAGTCTTTACAGAACAGGGCGACTTCCTCGGGTGTTGGAGGTACGCCGAGTGCGACTAGAAATAATCGCCTGATGAGAGCTGAGCGATCAGCAGGCTCTGAAAACTGCAATCGATTATGATCGAGTTGAGTTTGGATCCACTGGTCGATAGGGTTGTGGCTATGAGTTTGCGTTAGAGAATTGCTTGTTGGAGGCCAAGGATCTTCGATGGGGCGAAAGCTCCATGGGAGTGGCTTTTCAAGCAGTTTAGAGTCGTCCGGGCCGGTGGCACCTTGCTGGATCCAAACTCGGATTTTGGCGATTTGATCATCGGAGAGCAGGTCACCTTCGGGAGGCATTTGGTAGTCGGGATCTTGGCCAGTGATGACCTGGATCAATCGGCTGTTTTCGCTGTCTTTGGAATCTAGGATTGGACCACTACCTGCACCCTTGAGGATGGCCGATCGCAAGTCGAGTCGAAGGTCTGCGGTTTGTTTGGTTGGTCCATGGCACTGAGTGCAGTGCTGGTCAAAGATCGGGGCAATGTCGCGTTCGAAATCAATTGCTGGTTGTGCGCTTTGATTCGGGACTTGAGCATAAGCAACCGTTGCAAAACGGTTTGAGTTGCACAGCAAGCAAGCCAGGGTTAGACCGATGGCAGTCAGGCTGCGGTTTAGAGTTTGTCGCGTTTGCATGGGATCATCGATTGGGTTAGCGGGTGGCGTTCTAGTATACCTCAGGGGAGAGCAAGGTCAGATACCCCAAGCTTTTCCTTGGCTAATTCGATGAAAACGAAGGCTCGCATCTGGAAGCAACCGAATCGTTTTGACCAAAAAGAGGTATTTCATTCACTCGATTGGTAGAATGCGCCTTCAAGATGGTTTTTTGAATTTGGAGACATGGGAGGGAGCGAGATGTCGAAGAAAATTGGAGTTTTCCCTTGGGTTGATTTCGCATTCCGGAAAATTTTTGGGAAGCCCGGAAACGAGGTGTGCCTGATCAGTCTACTAAACTCAATCCTGGACCTTCAGGCACCTGTCGAAAGAGTCCAGTTCTTAAACCCTTTTTCTATAAAGGAATGTTATGACGACAAGCAGATCTGCGTCGATGTGAAAGCAACGGACTCTGCTGGTAGGGTCTTTGTCGTAGAGATCCAACTGGTGATTCACGAGAGCTTTGCCAAGAGGGCTGCATTTTATGCTTGTTCCGCTTATGCAGATCAGCTTGAAAAAGGACAGCCATACGAACGACTCAATGCAACCTATTGCGTTTGTCTTTTGATGCGAAAACTATGGGATGACTCGCAAGTGCATCATCACTTTCGGTTTTCCGAAAAGACGACGGGTCAGCTTTTAGAGGATTCGATCGAGATTCACACAGTGGAATTGTCCAAGTACAATAAATCGGAGTTGGGCAAAGCAACAAGCTTTGAGCAATGGTGTTATTGGATGAGAAACGCAGATAAGCATACAGCAGAGGAACTTCAGAGCTTGTTACCCGACGTGGCACTTCGGAGAGCAACTGAAGAACTCAACGAGATCCAGCAGATTACAGAGGAGAAAGAGATGTACGATTCAAGGGAGAAAGCGATCCGAGATCAAGAGTCTCACCTTATTGAGTCGCTCAGTAAAGGACGAAAACAAGGCCTTAGAAAAGGACTCAAGAGAGGTCTGGAGAAAGGGCTCAAGCAAGGACGAGAGCAAGGACGAGAGGAAGGTGCCAGGATTGGTATCGAGATTGGTTTCATTCAATCACTTCAAGAGATTCTTGGTTTAGAGGTAAAAACTCTACAAGAGTTGACCCAAAAGTCCTTACCCGAACTGATCGCGTTGAAGCAGTCTCTTCAGACTGTCCTTAAAGACCACAGGTGATAATTCGGAAAAAGGTTCTCGATCCTCTTTACTGCTGATCCCGATGGAGTTTGTACTCGACGGCGTCGACGAGTGCCGACCAGGAGGCTTCGATGATGTTCTCGCTAACTCCAATGGTGTGCCATGAATGGTGCTCGTCGGCACTTTCGATGTTGACTCGAATTCTAGCTGCCGTGCCTGCCTCCCCATTGACCACCCTTACCTTGTAGTCGATCAACTGCATCGACTCAATGCTCGGGTAAAACCTCGATAGCGTTTTACGCAATACCGCATCCATGGCGTTGACCGGCCCATGCCCTTCGGCAGCTTCTACGCACACCACATCCCCAACCTTGAGTTTCAAAATTGCCTCAGCAAATTGCTGTTGCCGCTGAGTATCCAAATCACCGGCAATGATCTGATACTTGATGGTCTCAAAATGGGGTTTGTAATTGCCCGAGCATTGCTTGACCAATAAGTCAAAAGAGGCTTCTGCGGCCTCGTACTGGTAGCCTTGATTTTCCTTTTTTACGACCATTTCCAGAATGCGATCCAGGAGCACCCGATCCTGCTGACCGCCATGTTTCTGGGTCAAAGCTGCAATATTCGATCGACCCGATAGTTCGCTAACAAGGATTCTTCGTTCGTTGCCGATGAGTTCGGGGTTCATGTGCTCGTAGGTGTGAGCGAATTTATTGACCGCGTGTACGTGCATTCCTCCTTTGTGAGCAAAGGCACTTCGGCCAACAAATGGCTGGCTATTGCGAGGAACTAGATTAGCGGTTTCGTAGACGAATCGAGAAAGCTCGGTCAGATGCTCGAAGGATCCGTTTTGCAAAACTCGGTAGCCTTTCTTCTTGAACTGCAGATTAGAGATCACGCATAGCAGATCTGCGTTTCCGCACCGCTCGCCGATGCCGTTGATCGTACCTTGAATTTGATCGCACCCAGCATCGATTGCGGCCAAAGAATTGGCCGTTGCCAAGTCGCCGTCGTTGTGGCAATGGATTCCCAGACGCACCCCTAGGGGATCGAGTCTAGCTTTAGAACTGCCGACAATCTCCGCGACTTGTTCCGGGAGCGAACCTCCGTTGGTATCGCATAAGACGACCCATTTGGCACCCGCCTTGGCCGCAGTTTCAATTGCCCAGAGAGCATACTCAGGGTTGGCCCGGTAGCCATCAAAGAAATGCTCTGCATCGTAGACAATCTGAGCGTACCTAGAAAGGTACTCGACCGTCTCACCGATCATGTCTAGGTTTTCCTGAAGGCTCACGCCAAGAACCTCCGTCGCATGGAAGTCCCAAGATTTACCTACGATTGTGACGACCGGCGTTTGAGCAGCAAGCAAAGCAGCGATTCCAGGATCCTCCGAAGCCTTCATCCCTCGTCGACGAGTCATGCCAAATGCAGCCAGCAGGCTTGACCCAAGCTGAAGTTGCTTGGCCTTCTGAAAGAACATGGCATCCTTTTCGTTCGAAAGAGGATAGCCTCCTTCTATCATTTCGATACCGACCTCCGAGAGTCGAACAGCGATGTTGAGTTTGTCCTGTAACGACAGACTAACTCCTTCACCCTGCGTTCCGTCGCGCAGCGTGGTGTCATAGATTAGGATCGATCGGTCTTGCATGGTTTTATATCGTTAAAAAACAAAAAACCCCCGAAGCGGCAGGCTTCGGGGGTCAGGTTGCAAACTTTCTTGCGACTCGGTTTCGATAAAGAAACTTTCCCCAAGGCCTACCGGCTCTCGGGGATAATAATTTCGAATATTGTCAGGTTCTGATTGGACATAAACATGGACTAGCTTGGTTCCGAAAGAATGAAAGTGATTTTTTCTCTCGATGGATCGTTTGTCAACTCGAACCTGACAGAATCTGGTGCAGGAGTGCTGGGATATCGGTTTTTCTGACAGAGTCTCGATGGCGAGGATGGATAAAAACTCGTGCGCGCTTGACCATCTGATCAAATTGACGCGTGGCCAGTGACTGGACAACCGGAGAGAGTTCGAAAAGCTCCCGGTAGTGTCCTGACTTCTGGCGAACTCTCAAGTCGAACTGGACCTCGCAGTCCGCCGGCGGCGCGTCGATGAGCAGCTCATGCTCTCGGATTGTGGACTGTGTTTGATCCGTGAGAGCCTGGGCCAACTGTCCCGATAGTTCTACCAACTGGGGATAGGATTTGCTCGAAATCGATTTGTGAAGCTGAGGCTCGCAAAAGCAATCGAATTGGGCGATGCGTTTATAGAGCATGCGTCTAGAACCAAAGATTCCTTCAGCGCAGTCTACACTAGGAGTTTCTTGAGAGTGTCTAAGGATGGACTCCTTGAGCTTTGCATCATCCATATCGAGCCAGGACTCAACGAGTTGGCCTTGATGGCGCAGGTCGTACACGGCTCGCTGGAGCATGGCCGTAGCGCTTCGAACTGCGTGGTGCCAATAGACTTCACTGAACATTACATACCTTGCGAAAACCATCATCTCGGCAGCCGTGCGTCCTTTCTCTGAAATTGCAATCCGATGACGCTGTGTGTCGATGCACATCGATTGGATCAATCGATATCGATCAAAATTACGTCCATAGGGCACCCCGGCATGCAGGGAGTCTCGCTCAAGGTAGTCAAGCTTATCGATGTCGATAGGGCCACTGAGTATGGATCGCAGGATCGAATGCACTGGATCTAGCGAACCATCGACTTTCGGGGTGAGAAATTCCGCGATCGATTCGGCATCTAAATCCCAGTCTGTTTTAAGCAAGTGGGACATCTCCGGTTGGATCAGCAATCGGCGGGCGAGTATTTCATGCCGTGGGGATCCGACGAGCCCAAGATCTTCGATTAGATGGCAAAAAGGCCAATGCCCTAGATCGTGAAGCAGTGCCGAGACAATCAGAAGCGATGCGTCCTGGTCACCAAAACTCATCGGTTGCTTGGGATCGTTTGCCAATTGCTTGAGGACTTCGATAGCATTACGATAAACCCCCAGAGAATGCTCAAAACGAGAATGGGTAGCCCCAGGGTAAACCAAGCAGACCAGTCCCAATTGAGTCACCCCAGCTAGGCGTCGAAAGGCTGCCGTGTCGATGAGCCTTCGCACGCGGGAAGTGATCGGCACATCGATCTCGGGACTGATTCGGATGACCGACGCGGTAGGTTGCAGTTCTGGAATCATTGATAATCGAAGAATCCTGTAGAATTTCCGGATAAAGACCCTTTATCCGGCGGCTTTCGGGAAAGTGGGATAAGCCCCCGTTTGCCGCCTCGCTAGAATAAAGCAAGCAAACCGCATTTTAGCGTAATTAGAGCTTGGCGGTCGGCAGGTATCCTCTCAGGATTTTTATGTCCGAGTCAATCTGGCCCGAGGGCCAAGCAACAACAGAACTTTTAGTCGATGTCCGTGAGGGCAAACCACAGGCAGTCGAAGAGCTTTTCGATCGCCATCGAGATCCCTTGCGCCGGATGATCGCCATGAGACTCGACCAACGATTGGCACAGCGGGTCGACGTGAGCGACATTATTCAGGATGTTTTGATCGAGGCAAACCGACGACTCGTCGAATACGTTCAGTCCCCCTCGATCCCCTTTCATCTTTGGATTCGTCAAATCGCGAAAGACCGGATCATCGATGCCCATCGACGACACCGCTTATCAGCCAAACGGAGTATCGATCGCGAGCAAGGCCCTATCGGATTTGCATCGAACGAGCAGTCGACAATCGAACTTGCCAATCAATTCAAAGACGACGGGCTAACCCCTGCGGCGGCGGCAACTCAAAAAGAACTAGCCCAACACATGGAGCTAGCGATTGCCCAGCTCAAAGAAGGCGACCGCGAGATCATTCTCATGCGGCACTACGAGCAACTCAACAACCAAGAAATCGCGCAGTCGCTGGGACTGACTGAGCCGGCTGCGAGCATGAGATATCTTCGGGCAATCAAACGCCTAAGGGAGGTCATCGAAAGCCTTCCGAATCTTCATAGGGAAATCCGTGAATGAACGCCGAGTTGCCCTCAGGCCCGATCGCAGATCAAACCGACACTGACGATTCGCAACTTGACGAAGACTTAGCTCTGCTTGTCACCGAGCTTACCGATCGGTTGCACAAGGGACAACCAGTCGATCTGCACCAAGTGTGCAGTGAGCATCCTCTTTGTCGCCACAACCCGCTCTTGGCCGACGAATTGCGAGCCATCTGGGGCACGATTATCGTCACCGATGCCATCGGCAGTCACGAAGTCCGCCTCATGGGCGATTCGAATGCGGCAATATCCGACTCGAATGTTTGGAGGATGAATCTTCCTTGCAATTTTGGAGACTATCGCCTCATTGAAGAGGTCGGACGCGGGGGCATGGGTGTTGTTTATCGGGCCGAGCAGATCAGCTTGGGCCGACAAGTCGCAGTCAAGATGATCCTCAAGGATCAATTGGCGTCTGAGTCCGAGCGTCAACGTTTTTTTGCGGAGGCAAGAGCCACTGCCAGATTGCAGCACACAGGGATCGTTCCGGTTTACGACGTAGGCGAAATCGACGGTCGCCCCTACTTTGCGATGCAATACATCCAAGGCCGAACGCTTCAAGAACTCATCAACACCCATTCGGTCGATGAAAGGCAGTCGGTTCGCGTGGTTGCCATGATCGCCCAAGCCGTCGACTTTGCTCACCAAAATGGCATCTTGCATAGGGATATCAAGCCATCGAACATCCTGGTGGATTCCAATGGTATCGCTAGGCTCACCGATTTTGGTTTGGCCAAGCATACCGATGCGGGCGAATCGCTCACTCGCACCGGCGTGGTACTAGGCACCCCCAGTTACATGAGCCCAGAACAAGCAAGTGGCCGTATGGGCAATATCAGCCCCGCGTCGGATGTCTACAGTTTGGGCTCGGTACTTTACCATGCGCTCACCGGTAGACCTCCTTTCGTCGGCAAGACGACTATGGACATGCTCTTGCAAGTCATGGAGCAAGACCCACCGAATCCCAGGTTGCTCAATCCTAAAATCGATCGCGATTTGGAAATGGTATTGGTTCGGTGTTTGCAAAAACCCCCCGATTTGCGATACCCAAGCGCGGCAAAACTCGCATCGGATTTAAACGCCTATCTGAAGGACGAACCGATTTCGGCAAGATCAGGCCAGTTTGCCCAGGTCGTTGCTCGATGGTTTCGAGAAACGCATCATGCTCCAGTCCTAGAGAACTGGGGGTTGCTCTGGATGTGGCACTCTTTGGTGCTGGTTATCGCAAGCGTGCTTACCGAGCTTTTGCAATGGAGTAATGCGGGAGTCGTTTCTTACCCGCTACTTTGGACCGTAGGGCTAGGAGCCTGGGCTGCGGTTTTCTGGGCACTTCGTCGACGCATGGGCCCGGTGACTTTCGTCGAACGGCAAATCGCCCACGTTTGGGGGGCTGCCATGATCGGGATCGCAGCTTTATTCCCAGTCGAATGGGCACTGGGATTGGCACCCCTTACACTCACTCCTTTGCTCGCAGTCATCACGGGGATGATGTTTTTTATCAAAGCAGGTATTCTTAGCGGTGTATTCTATATCCAAGCGGCGAGCTTGTTTGTAGCCGGTGCCGCCATGTTGGCTTGGCCACAAGTAGCGCACCTGATCTTTGCCGTGGTCGCTGGGCTGTGTTTCTTTATCCCAGGGCTCAAGTACTATCGATTGCGAAGGTCGCTACAGGCGAAAGATCCGAAGTAGTCAATCAGCGGTTACCAAACGCAGAGAGCCCTGATCTTTCGACCAAGGCCCTCTGGGTTGATTCGGAGTTAACCGCTCGACTTACTTGTGGGTGAAGTCGAGGTACCACAGTCCGTCATCCCACTCCAAGGAGACTCGTCGCCATCCGAGTGGAACTTGAGGATATGGATAGAACGGTCCGATATATGGCCATGCTGAGGCCGAGTACTGCTTGGGATAAGTCACTGCGGCGTAGTTTGGATACGCTGCATAACTTGGCCATGCATAGCTTGGCATGTAAGGTTGATCGTAGCGAGCAACCCCACCACCGTAGCTAGGTCCACCTTGCATCGGCATCGGGGCTTGAGGAGCCATGACGTTGCCAGTGTAAGGACCACCAACAGCACCACCATTGACGGTGCTAGGTGCAAAAGGTCGTGGAGCAGCACCGGTGACTGCAGGTGCAGCCATCGCGGGGACTCCCGCCGTTACGCCGGGGACCGATGGAACACCAGGGATTCCAGGAACACCGGGGATTCCAGGAACACCGGGGACGCCTGGAACACCTGGAATCTGACCGCTTGCTGGCAAGACTTGGTTGACAGTTACTTCATCCACAACACGCTGTACGCCAGAGACGTACTGTGCAGTCTTGAGAACCATCGCTTTTTGTTCAGGATTCGAAACGTATCCTCGAACCCAAACTTCGCCGTCGACGGTTGAAACGTCTAGGTCAAAGCCTTTGAGCGAGCCGTTTTTCTTGGCTGCTCCAAGTTTGCTCAGGATTTCGGAGGTGATCGCTGCATCGACCGAAGCCTCGGCAACAGGCATCGCCTTGGGGGCTGCTGGTGCATCTTCGGAGACATCGGTCAATAACGCAGGACTACTATTTGCAGATGCTGGAACAACTGCAGTGGAAGCTTCTTCGACTGCCGAGGCAACCTCAGCAGCGACACTCACTTTGCAGTCGACCGACTTGACACCCTCGGTCTTGCGAGCGGCGACCAAGACTTCATCGAGTTGTTTTTGATTTGCAGCCGCACCCGAGACGGTTACATTACCATTCTCGACAGTCAGATCCACATCAAAACCTTTGAGGTCGATCTGGGCCTTCTTCACAGTAGCGATAATGGCATCGGCGATCTCGCGATCCCCACCAAACGCCGTCCAGGGAGCACCGGCGGTCAGCGAGGCAATCGCCATGCCCAAAAAGAATCGTCGCATGGATATCCTCCTACGATATGTTATGCGGGAACAACGGCGCTTTGGAGCCATTCACTCAGAACCTCGGCACCTGCAAACCGATCAGCTAGAAGACTGCAGGGACTTGTCGCGTTCAACAGCCGTTTCTGGTGGGATTCCGTTCCCAATCCCAGTCGGCTTGTATCCGTTGAACGCGGCCCCCCACACTCGACCAGCCTAGCTGGATTGCGAATACAAACTATGTTTCGGCAATCCCCGTCCGGAACCGAAAGGTTTTTACCAATTTTGACGCGCTTCGGGAGGATTCCTACAACTCCGATCGTTCCGACCCTGACCAAGCTTGCGCTATGCAAATAAGCCCCCAAGGCGTTAAACTCTACTCGTTTTATCAAGCCTTACTCAATCTTCTATTCAACATGGCTATCGAAATTGAAATCCAGTTTGCCTCGCGACGAGTCAAGCTACCAAAGAATTGGATCCACAAAGCAGTCGAGTCGATCGCCAGCGACTACGGCTGGAAAGACGGGGAAATATCCATAACCATCGCTGACGATGCCCAAATCCACGAGGTCAACCGCCAATACCTCAAGCACGATTACCCTACGGACGTGATCAGTTTTGATACGACCGAATCAGACGACTATTTAGAGGGGGTGATCATTGCTAGCGCCGATACGGCCTTCGAGGTTGCTAGCAAAAACCAATGGTCTGCCTCCCACGAACTTCTACTCTATATCATTCATGGCATGCTACATGTGATCGGGCTCGATGATACAACCCTAGCAAAGTCCAAACAAATGCGAAACGAAGAACGCCATTACATCGAAGCGATCTTGGGCGCATCGGACGTTTGCTCCGAAGCCAGATAGCACAAGTTCCGGATCCATCATTTGGCTCTCTCGAGGGCATCGATGAGCTTGCCGGATCGAAGTTCTTTGCAACTAGACATTCCCCGGGCCAGTTCAAGAGAATGGGTAACGACGATCAGGATCGTGTTGTGCTCTCTAGGTATCTCCATGAGCAACTGACCAATCTTTTGAGCATTTTGTTCATCGAGATTTCCGGTGGGCTCATCCGCCAATAGGAGGGTTGGTTTAAGCAACAGAGCTCTGGCAACCGCTACGCGTTCTCTTTCGCCACCGGAAAGCTGGCTCGGCAGATGGCCTAGCCGATGCGATAGACCCACGCGATCAAGAAGATCCTTGGCTCGGCTTTGAATCTCTGGAGTGGCTTTGCCAAAGGCCAAACAGGGGAGCAAGGTGTTTTCCAGGACATTCCATTGGGGCAGCAGGTGATGGTCTTGGAAGATAAACCCAATATGTTGGTTGCGAAACTTGGCCTGTTGATTTTCATTGAGGGTAAAAGGATTTTTTCCTTCGAGTTCAACGGTACCAGACGAAGGTCGATCGAGAACACCAAGGATCTGCAACAGCGTCGATTTGCCCGTTCCACTTGGTCCGATCACCGCGAGATCTTGACCTCGATTCAGTTCCAGAGACAGATGATCTAGTATTGCGATGGACTCATCGCCCTGGCCGTAGCTTTTCGAAAGTTGTTGAACGCTCAGGTCGCTCATGTGTCTTCTCAGTTTCCAATGCAGCAGTGCTTGAGTATCTCTTCGGGGCTTGCAAGATATCCGACGTAGAATTCTCCGAACTGTCCGAACGTCGCGCTGGCTTTATCGAACCGCATCGTATAAACGATGTCTTTGAGGAACTGAGGGTTTCTTGCCCAGAGGGTCACACCCCATTCCCAATCGTCTAGGCCGACCGAGACGGTGACCAATTGGGTGACTCGACCGGCAAACGCCATTCCGCTTTGGGCATGCTCGGCCATCATCTCGGTGCGAACACTAAAGGGTTCGAGAAACCAGTTGGCACCCACATTTCGAGATTTGTTCATGGGATAGAAACACATGGCCGGCCAAGTCGGAAATTCCGGAGCAAGTCGCTGAGCATGCATGATCGGAATTCGACGCTCATAGGATGCGACTTTGGCCTGGAATGCCGCTGAACTCGGATCCTCTCCTCCTTTGACGAGCTTCTCTGCATATTGCTCTTTGCTAGGAAGGTATTCGCTGATTTCAGACATTGATACAAACGAATAGGTGGGAACCAAGGCTCTGCCGAGCCTTGTCGCAAGCAGGCGTTGGTGAACGCGGTCGATGCGAAGCGGATCAGGATCCATGAGGATCAGGCCAAGATCCGCTTTATGTCCGGAGATAATAAATGACTGCTGACGCTCGGGTCGATCGTTTAGGTCGCTTAGGCAATCGCTGAACTGCTGCTTGGCATGTGCGAGTTCAGCCGCAGGGATGCCGCCCAACTCCTTTCGATCCCAGCGGTAGAAATAATGGCTGCAGTGCCAGCCCTGAACGGGAACGACGGAAGGTTCAGGTAGATTCGCGGCTGCGTGAGGATGGGTCATGGTGCAATTGGTCTATGGTGTGAGTTAAAAAAGGCGATTGTAACCGTTGAGTGCCGCGACCCTGTAGGCTTCGGCCATCGTCGGATAATTGAAAGTCGTATCGATGAAATATTCGAGCGTATTGTTCGGTGGTGGTTGTTTCATGATGGCTTGCCCGATATGGATGATCTCTGATGCATTGGGACCAAAGCAATGCACTCCGAGGATCTCAAGGGTTTCACGGTGAAAAAGGATCTTGAGCACACCGATTGCCCGTCCAGTGATTTGGGCTCGTGCAAGACTCTTAAACTGCGAATGGCCAACCTCGTAAGGGACTTTTTCCGCTGTCAGTTCCCGCTCGGTTTTTCCGATCGAACTGATTTCTGGGCTGGTGTAGATTCCGTTGGGGATATCGGTCAGTTGCAAGTCGTCCTTGGCACCCAAGATATGGCGTGTTGCAGCGCGGCCTTGCATATAAGCAGCACTAGCCAACGAGGGGAATCCGATCACATCGCCGACAGCATAGATGTGAGGGGAGGACGTTTGAAAACTTTGATTCACCTTGAGCAATCCTCTTGCATCCGGCTCGATACCGACTTTTTCGAGTCCAAGCTTATCGGTGTTACCGGTGCGCCCATTTGCCCATAACAGGATGTCGGTTTTAACCTGCTTTCCGCTCTCAAGGAACAGAACAACGCCATCATCTTTCGGTTCGATCTTGGAGAATGTTTCATTGTGGCGAATAACCACGCCTGATTCTCTCATTTGGTAACTAAGAGCATCAATGATTTCATCATCGAGGAACTCCAATAGTTTTGAGCGAGTGTTGATCAGATTGACTTTGATACCCAGGTTTCGAAACATCGAAGCGTATTCGCAACCGATGACCCCCGCGCCATAAATTGTGATCGACTGAGGTTTGGTCTTGAGTTCAAGAATCGTATCACTATCGAAGACGCGCGGATGACTGAAATCAACACCCGCCGGACGAAAAGGCCTTGAACCTGTCGCGATAATAATGTTCTCTCCGCGAATATGCGTATCGGGGTCAAGTTCCAGTGTGTGCTGGTCAATAAATTTGGCGAACCCGGAAAAGACAGGCACGTCGTTGCGTTGGTAGAAACGCTGTCGCATCTCGACCTGTTTATTGATGATTGAACGGGAACTGGCCCGAAGTTGTGCGATCGTCGGATTGACATGGATCCCCATATCCCGAACGATTGGGTTGTTCATCGCCTCCATCATCGAATAGATCGAAAAGCGGAGAGCTTTGCTGGGGATTGTACCCCAGTGGGTGCATCCACCTCCGATGTCCTTGTAAGCTTCGATAACGGCGGTTTTTTTGCCCGCTTTGGCCGCTTGCATCGCGGCTCCTTCGCCTCCAGGCCCAGTACCGATGACCACGACTTCGAACATTTGGGGCTGCATGGGATCGATTCCTGCGTTGAGTCGATGTGAGTGGATTAACGTTTTGCTGAGAGGATTTTTAAAAGGGACGAGAGGTGATCAAGCCTTCTTCAGGACTGCTTGCCATGGCATAGAGACGCTTGGGGATCCTGCCGGCCAAGTAGGCTTCTCTTCCGGCGATCGCCGCATGCTGTATGGCACTTGCCATGAGCACTGGATTTCGTGCATGCGCGATTGCCGTGTTGAGCAACACGCCATCGGCACCGAGTTCGAAAACTTGGGCCACGTCGCTGGCAGTACCGACACCCGCATCGATGATCACCGGGTAATCGGGATCATCACTCTTGAGATACTCAAGGATTATTTTGAGATTGTTCGGGTTGAGTATTCCCTGCCCACTCCCGATGGGGCTGGCAGCAGGCATCACACTCGCAGCACCTGCAGACTTAAGACGCACGGCCATGATCGGGCAATCGCTGGTGTAGCACAAGACCTTGAAGCCATCTTGAACCAAGCGTTCACAAGCCTCAAGCGTTGCAAGCGGATCAGGCAAAAGAGTTTTTGTATCGCCAAGAACCTCCAGCTTGACCCAATCTGCTCCAGGGTTACCAAGCTGGTTGAGAATCTCGCGACCCATGCGAGCTACACGAACGGCATCCTTGGCGTTAAAACAACCGGCCGTATTGGGCAAGAGGGTAAATCGATCTAGATCGATGTAGTCCAAAAGGTTCTTGCCATCGCGATCATAGAGTTTCTCCCGACGGACAGCCACCGTAACGCAACTCGTGCCGCTTGCATCCAAGGCGCTGCGCATTTGATCAAGCGTCTCGTACTTGCCTGTTCCAACGATGACGCGGCTAGCGAGTACTTTATCAGCGACAGTTAAACGGTGCATGGGGTTGGTCATCAGCCACCACCTACCAAGGTGACCACTTCAATGCGATCCCCAGGCTGCACGCAATAATGATCATACTGGTCTTTCGGAAGGATCTCTTCGTTGACCTCCACAGCGCAGTAACGGCTCTCGATGCGCGCGTTTTCCAGCAGACCACGAATGGTTGTCTGCGCAGGCGATTTGTGCAGTTTACCGTTGAATTCGAATTCGACCATCAGCCAAGAGCACCAAGCGGGTAGTAAAACGATATCGACTCGACGGGAGAATTTTAGTCGAAAACTCGAAAATCAAACAGGCTCACTTTGAATGCCCCAAACCGAAGCTTTGGCCCGTGAAACCCTCGGTGGCCCCGGCAGGCCTAACCTTCCAATCAAAACTACCCGTTGCTTTTCTTGGAACAAACTTGTGCATGGATTTCCAATCGTCGGGAACCTCCAGGCAAGCGGCCAACTGGGGGTTTTCGGAGGCCTCTCGCAGATGCTCGATCAATATACGCCGAACTTCCAGGATCGCACGGGGGGTCGTGTGCACCGAACCATGATTGGCTTGCACGACGATCTGGGTCTGAGCATCGTCCATCTGGGCGCTTGCCAAGGAGACGATCCCGTCGGACTCGATCGTGTCCTTGGAAAACCAACTTGAGTTCTCGATCATCCCCACGATGTTGTGGTAGCGAACCCAAGGAGCACGTCGGGATCGTAGCAAAACAGGAAAGATCGGGGAGTCTGGATTGAGCGAATCAATACTGGTTTTCGTGATCAGCAATTCGGTATCACGGAACAGACCAGGATTCTGCCTAATCAACGAATTTCCCATCTCAATGAGCCCCGATGGTAGTTGAATGAGCTTTCGACCTAGCCATTGAGTATAGTCGTTCGCATAATCGCTCCCGCGGTGAGGTGTAGCGATCGTCACCACACGCTGGATCGAGGGGTTCGGATGGAAGAACAGCACACTGGCAATCCGGTTTTTCTCTTCCTCACTAGCTTGGAGCTCATCGAACGAGGCATCGCTGACGATCCTCCAAAACTCCTCGCCACTTTCGATTGTCTGCATGCGTGAAACCAATCCACCCATGCTGTGACCTACGAGCACCATTTGATCTAAAACGGGAGACTGGTGGTTTGGATCGAGGCTCTTTTGAAGCTCGGCTAGATCGGCTCGCATCTGAGCCGAGCTAATCCAAAACGGTTGGCCCGTCGGATATTGATAGAACCAGAATTGGTAATTCTTACGAAGCTCACGAAAGGAGCGCAAGTCGTTGAACATCGGCATCCATGTCATCGGACTTGACCACAGTCCATGCACCATCACCACGGGAATCCGATTTGGATCAAATGGCTCGAGCATGTAAACGCCTCGCAGTTTTTGAGACTGATCTGGGAACAGCAATCCCGTTGTGCTGTTGGTCTGCTCTTTGAATTTTGGATTCTCTAAGAAGTGAGCAAGCGGTGTGCTCAAATCGGATTGGATCGGCACCGAGCGGTCGTTTAGGACAAGTTCCGCACCCGAAAGCGGATCGTGCAACTCTAAAATACATGGATGTCTATGGTGCGGTCTGCTCTCGTCGTACGAATCCTCGGATACATACAAATGCGGAGAGGTCACTCGAAGAATCGCAGTCACAGGAAAAGAAAGCCCTTCTGGGTAGTATTGTTCCGCATCGGTTTGCTGCGCGGGCCTATTGCGAACCGCAAGCATCGGTACACCGATACCATAGGTGACGTTCCCTGCGTCGATGGTTTTCACCTGAAAGTCACTGCAAAACTTTAATTCCCCGAAGTCACCGTCAGCCCAAGGCCCGCAATTCGAAACCCGAACCTCATGCGAAGCTGTGTCGGTACTGATCCGATAACTTAAGCTCGGCCGTAAATTGCCTTCACTACTAACAATCCTCAAGACGGCTTCGAGCGAGGTGTTGTACAGATCGCAGGCACCGCGGAACTGAGGATCGTAAGGATTTCGAGATCCATCAAGCTCAGGACAAAACAAATACAAATAAGCATTGCTCACCGCCACCGAATACATATCGAGGGCTTTACCCGGATTTCCACTTCGCTGATAGCGAACCCCGAGAATGTAAGCAAGCTCGGCGATCGCATAGGTCTTCTCTGCACCCTTCTCGTCGGTCGCAATTCTCTGGAGGTTCTCCAGGGCCAACTCCGGATAGTGATGGAACACGTCCAATACATCGTAATGACGAAGTAGCGATAGCGTTCGGCCCGTAGGTTGTGGGCCGGCGCGATGCATCAAATTCAGCGCATCACTCAGAGGATTGACCGGAGTTCGCCGAGGTTGCAAGTAACGCTGCGATGCACAGCCTGGCACAAGCAACACCAAAAGAAGCAGCGCGATGATCCAGTGCGATGGTTGCTTCTTCAATGACGTAAACTCCTGAGAACGAACTAATTCCAGGAGTTTTCATAGCAAAAACGCAGCTTTTGCCGCAATACAAAACCCAGCGTTACCAATCGCCTTGAACCACCGGTGTTCGATTGCTAGCAATCGAACACCGGTGACCGGTCTACCGTCTTCTATTTTGCTTGTTTTTGGAAGCCGTCAAGAAAGCCGAAACGAAAAACAGAATCACCAACAACGGAACACAGCAAGTACAAATGGTGCTAAAGATCGCACTGACAATGCTTTGAGGACGAGACGTAGGATTGGAGGTGATAGCTCCCCCAGAATTACTGGGCGTCCAAGGAACTGGAATGTTGTTAGGCAGATTGCCTAAATTGCCATTGGCCCCTCGAGTTTCTTGCTGAATTGCAATGCCCGTTACTTTCTCGTTGTTAGGTTTGGACAAAGCCTTAAGCACCTCGGCAACGTCCAAATCCCCAAGTCCATCGAGCATCGCAAAATCCTCTTGCCCACCGGATTGATCTGTAGCGTTCCTTTCGGCCATGATCTCTTGGATGGCATTGGACAAAGAGGCTTGATCGTCCGCACTGCGGTAACTGTGAACCTTGGTCGCCAACGAATGATTGCCTCGCATATCTACGCCGATCGCATCGATGATGATTCCTCGCGAAAGAATATCTGGAAGGTATTGGTCGAGCAACGCTTGATCGGTCGCTTCACCATCGGTCACCACAATGAGGCGATAGGTGCCGTAGATTTTCTTTGCCCGTAGGGCCAGCAGTTCATCCGATGCGATTCGTAGTGCATCTCCAAGCGGAGTTCCACCGCCAGCTTTTAAAGCATCGATTCTCTGGATGGCATCTTGCTGATTGACCGGTCCGATTGGAATATACCAATGGTTACTTGCTCTTGCCCCATTGAGCAGCAACAGTCCGACGTTGGTTTCTGGTGCTATTTGCTCAATGACCTTCTTGAGGGAACTCTTGGCCGCATCGATCCTACTTCGGCGATCCCGCTTCATGACCTCGCGCATCGACCCCGAGTCATCTAACACGATGACAACATGGTCGTTATTGCCTGCGAAAAGTGGAACGCTCGAGCTACCGAGGAAATAAACCAGGAGTACAAGCCACAAGGGGCGTGCGATAGTTGACATGGGACAATGTACTCCTAAAAGTTGAAGTCAGTCGGAGTCAAGGCTTCTGGGTTGACTTTCACGATTCGAAACTCGACGCGCATGTTCTCTTTTGCCTCGTCGATATTTCGCGGCTTGGGAATCACAGGCTCCATGATTCCTGCGCCCACCGGAACGATCTGCGAGAGATCGACAGTGATTCCGGAGTCCTTGGCGAATTTCTCAAGAGACTTTTTCACCGCCTCGGCACGTGCCTGCGACAGGCTCAAAGCAGCTTGCATGGTCACTGCAGGATCTGTGTTGCCACCTCCAAAAGAACCGTTCTTAATCAGATCGACCACTTCCTTGGTTCGACTCAAATCCAGCGGTTTACCATTCATGAAATAACGATAGTTCCCCTGCGTTCCATTTTGCTGAATAATCCCTTTGGCAATGCCTGCCTTGATCAGATCCATCAGCGTCTTGGATGGATCGGCATGGCCTCGAATCACGACGGCTGCATTACCGAACTGACTGGCTTGCTTGAGGGCTCGCAGGAACTCCGCTCCGTATCGATCGCTCGAGAAAGACTGCTCGTTGGGTTCGAAATTGATCGAGAAGCTCACGATGGTGTTGGCATCGAGATTCTCTCCCAAGAACATCTCGGTCGATTCGGCACTGGGATTGAATCGCTCGACGCTGGTCGGCTCGACATACTCGATTCCGCCAAGCTGCGCTAGTTTTTTGTAATCGAAATCATTGGGCTCAAAGCCCGCACGGGCCTTGGCATACTTCCACTGCGTCGCAAGGTTGATCGAACGGCTCATGACCTCTTCAAAACCGCTGGCGTTGGATTTCTGCTTGAAGAAAGCGATCTGACCGGGCAACCCCACAAATCCGCAGTCTAGCAACAGTCCATGCACATCGCCTTCGAGGGTCGGTAGGACTTCCTTGCCAAAAATCCTTTGGGACAAGTTCAATATCTGTTGGTAATCTTTGGACATCTTGCCTGTCTCGCCAAACGCTTTCCGCATGGCAACGAGTTGCTCGGTGGCTTTCAAGTGTCCTGCAACGAACTTCGAAACCCATTCTTTGTTGGCGTCGTACCAATCTCGCCTGACAGCATACACGTCTGCAATCGATCGGCTCATCTGAACCGTCGAGTTGACCACGTGTGCTCCTTCGACCGTGCCCTCGGCGCCCGTTCCGGTTGCATCCAGACCGCTAGTAAGTCCGATCATGTCTGGGGTGACCACACAACAAGCGTCGATGCTCGCGTCGTTTTTAAAGGCCACCGCTGGACCATCTGGCCCAGTGATATCCTTGGTCCAGACGATTTCAACATCTTCGCGCCCAAGCCCAGCAGCAGCCAGCGAATCGTAGAGCAATCCAACGTGCGGGCCACCTTGCTGGCAAGCGATCTTTTTCCCCTTGAGTTCGTTGAGGTTCTTAACCCCTTTCTTGGCAACGATGTGATCGCCTGCACTCCATGAGAGTTGCAACACGATCACCGGTTTGGTGCGTGGATCTGCTCCGAGAACCTCACCGGCCAAACCAATCATGTGCATCGTTCCTCGAAGCATCGGAGATTTGCCCGACACGTAGTTTCGCACTTGACCAACAAAGTCATCCCCGGCGACGAGTTGCATGTCCAAACCCATCTGCTGGTAGGTCGATCCCTGCTGGGTCTTGAGGTCTCCGTTGGCCAAGAAAGTTGCGATATCCCCACCCCAAAAAATGTAAGGCACCTGAACGGTTTTGTTCGATGCCTTGGGCCCACTTTCGACGGGCCCGACTTGGATCGGCCCGACAAGCTGGGAAAAAAGTTCTTGAGCAAAACTCTTCGGCGCGGCAACCAACGCCAAAGACACCACAATCAGGAAGCGAATGGCTTGCGTCATATCAGGCTCCAGGGAATAGGGATTTCAAAAAGGTTTTCGGCTCTTTCTCGGTCTTCGTTAGGTCATCGAATCCCCATGGATTCTAACAGGCGGATTTCAGCCTCCATCTGGGCGCGATCCTCGTCGGTTACGTCCGGATTTGGCAAAAGAGATCGACGCGTGCAGTTGATCAATGCTTGTAAGGTCTGGTATCGCCGGGTCTGCTTAATGGCTGGTTGCAAAAAGTCTCGGACGATACTTTTGAGCTCCTCAGCGTCCTTGGGTGGAATCGCCTTGAACTGACTCCGAAGGGCCGCATAGCCTGCCGAGGAAAAGTCTTCCTCAAGCCCGTCTTTGTCGAGCCATTCGATCAGTTCATCGCTCGCGAGCTTCGTCGGGCCCAGCATCCAGCGGATAAACTCCAGTCGATCCTCTCCCGTAGGGTCCAAAATCGGGATGATCAAATCACCGACCCGCCCCGGGCGACGGATGTCAGGCGAGAGCAAATGGATCCGGGCCGTCATGAGCAACCAAATGACTTTACCCCTAAGTTTCGGATCGCTCATCATCCCTTGAATCTTGCCAGTCAGACGCCTCTCTGTCTCATGAGCCCCCTCGCCAACACTTCCAAATTGCGTGTCGGCTTCGTCGACGAAAATGACCACCTTTTCGAGTGCCTCAAGCACCCGTCGGAGTCTCTCAAAGATCACGTCGGTTTGCCCAAACCACTGACTGCGAATATTCTTAAGCACCAGCACCGGCATGTCCAACTCCGCCGCGACAGCCTCAAAGATAAACGTCTTACCTCCTCCGATCGGGCCAGCGATGGCTGCACCCGGAAGCGCCCGATCGTCGGGCAACTTCATTCGAGGAATCAAATACTCCCGAAGAAAATCTTTTAATTTCGAAAACCCGATCACATCCTTGAGCGTTTGGATCGGTTTTTTGAACTCCACCACATCGTCGCCAAGTTGCGATTGGATGAAGTGCTCGACTTGCAGAGTGGTATCTTGGCGCTGGATCGGCTCTTTCGAATAATCCGATGCAATGAGCAGTTGCCGCATCGCATGGAGAGACAAACCTGCTGTAGCCTCGCCCACCATATCGAGCGAATCGATCACATGCCGGTTGCCGCTGGTCGACGCATGCCACTGCGCGTAGTGCTTTCTCGAAGACAAATCAGGTGAAGGGATCTCGACAGTGAGCACCTGTGGAAGCCTAGAAACCCTCTGGTGAATCAAGCTTCGAGACTCAGCCAGGAGCAAGACATTGTCTTTACCGTTAAAGAACGCCGGATCCCCAAACCAATCGGTGACGATCGTAATGCGACGGAGTTGCGCGTCGTTCATCTTCGATACATCACCGTCACCTGAGGGAAGTAAAATGTCAGTTCCCTCGATGATGATCAGCAGGTTTTCTTTGAGACAGTTCCGCGAGCAAATGGTCAGTTGCCGCATGAACTCAAGCGCCTGGGTCGAGTTACCGATCGCGTCACGAAGATACTGATCGAACTCCTTGCGCCGAAGGTCGAACTTGCTGCCATCTTGAAGCACCTCTCGGGTCGCGACGGCGTCGACTGCAACACCATTCTTCCATGCCGTCCAGGCTTCTCGAAGTCTGGAACGGTCCTCCTCAGCCATCCGAATCGGTCCATTGAGTTCGTAGATGACTTGGATCAAACCAGGCACTTTGGTCTTGTTGATCAGGAAAGGAATCAGCGGCAAGTACTCGCGTCCATCATAGTAAAGGTCGTAGATGTTGCCCGAGATAACAATCGAGCGAGACTGCCCAGAGTTGATCGTCCGAGCAAGGTGGGTAAAAAATGGATACGACGCTGCCGGTACGTCTTGGGTCGGCAATTGATTCGCAGGCTTATCAGTCATGACGTTAATGAGTTGCTAAAAATCGATCGTAAAAAGTTACTTGATTGCTTAGGTATCCAACGAAGTACCGCACTCCGCACTTCAGTCCGCCGATTCTATCACGCACAAGCGTCGATTGGGGGCCAGATCGTTGAAGGTTTCGGTTTTGCCACCGGGCCAGTGGACGGTCAGTTTCGAAATCCCAGTGGCCCGACCGAGTCCAAAGTGCAAAGTGTTTGCGTGCGTCGAAGCATACGAGCCACCACCAAATCGATGGCGAATGAGCCTCATTCCGGGCTCTGCTTTACCAGCAAGTTCCAGTTCAATCCATGCTCCGATCGCGTCGCGATTGGTGTTTCGACCGATTAAATCAACAAGCAGGTAATTCCCCTCAGGCGTGTCATTGCGAAGAAGCTCGGTCGGTTGTTCGAGCATGCTAACGGCAAAATCCAAGTCGCCGTCGTTGTCGTAATCGGCAACAGCCATCCCACGTCCCGCGTGGACTTGGCTGAAAAACTCTCCGACCGACTCACCGACAGAGATTAGGCGTTTTCGGTCTTTGTTTTCAAGAAGATAAGGTTTCTGAAGATTGCTGCTTTTGATCGGTTTTCGGCTTGTGTGACCGGCGATCACAAGCAGGTCTTCGTCACCATCGAGATCGAGGTCTCCGAAAGCCGTTCCCCATCCGACGACCGCTTGGCCAAGAGCCATGAGCCCGGCAGATCGGGTACCTAGCGTGAAATACTGTTTGCCTTGATTGAGATAAAGCTCACAGTATTCATTCTGGTAGTTAGTCACCAGGAAATCGGGTTTAAGGTTTCCGTCAAAATCCCCTAAGGCCAGACCCATGCTACCATCGACGATGCTTCGAGACCCCAGTGCGGTATTCGACTGAGCTCCGATCTCTTTGAATTGCAAATCACCTTGATTGTCGAAGAGCATGTTGGGGTCTTCGTCATCGGACACATAAAGATCAGTATCACCGTCGTGATCAAAGTCGCAGGCGACCACGCCAATTCCTCGGTACTCAAAGCGATGCAGAAATTCTGATCGATCTTCGAATGACCCGTCGCCTCGGTTGATCCAAAGCTCATCGGACTCTCCGACGTAATCGGCCGGTGCGCAGCGATCGAGTTCTCCTTGTCCATTCGTGCAACGTTTGTCGCTCTCGGGGCTCCAAACACCATAGTGGGCGATGTACAAATCCAGATCTCCATCGTTTTCTGCATCGAACCAAGCGGCCGAAGAACTCCAACCTCGATGGGAGAAGCCCGCTTGCTTGGTGGCATCCTCGAACGTTCCGTCCCCAAGATTCCTGAGCAATTGCTGCCCGCCGTAGCCGGTGATGAAAATGTCGGCCAATCCATCCAAATCGTAATCTCCAACGGCTGCTCCGAAGGAATAGCACACACCGTCTTCAACACACGCCTTGTCAGCCACCGGCGCAAAGACTTGTTTGGTCATCTGACGATAAAGACCGTTGGGAACCATGACCGGATGCTTGTCCGAAGTCAGCTGTCCTCCACCGGGCAAAAAAAGATCCCATCTTCCGTCTCGGTCAAAATCGATCCAACCAACTCCACCTCCGTTGGATTCGATCATCGCAACGAGCCACAGCGCCTCGCCATTTTGGTAACTGAATTCAATTCCGCTTTGCTTTGCGAAGCTTGAGAACTTCATCATCGAAGAACTCGACTCTGCCGTCGGAGGCAAGATGGCCTTGGACTCAGGCTCCTTGGGCTCCTTTTTGGACTCACAACCACACAGATGGACAATTCCAAACGCCGAAAGAATCGTCCACAAAAAGCGAACTTGAAAGCTTGGCTGCAAGGGCATTAGCTTGTTGAATCCTAAGGATTGGTTGGCAACGCTGGAGGTAAAGTCGGAAGGTTAGTCGTAGGCTGATTGGTGCTCGGCGGAGTGGTTGCATCGATCGAATCGAGCAAGACTTGCTGAATCCTTCGTATCATTCGCCGATGATTTTCGGCAATCTGCAAATTCCCTTCCTTCTCGTAGTAGCTTGCCAAAATCTCCTGCGTCTTTAAGTCGAATGGATCGGCGCGGGAGGCGATCTGGACATAACCGACTCCACCAGCAGGATCCAGATAATTCATCATCAACTCACCCATGTCCCGGCGCAGTTGCTGGTTGTTTGTTTCGGTTGCCATACGCTCAATCATCTGGTCGACTTGAGGACGACGGTTCTGACTTTCTGCAGCTTGGGCGAAAAGCTTCTCACTTTCGGCAGTTTGCCCAAGTTTGGCCAAACTGCGGGCTTTGAGTTGCAAGTAAGGTAATGCATAAGGCCAACGCTTAAGCAAAATGGAAGCTTGGTCGCTCGCCTGCTGGGCTTGGTCGGCTTCGAGATTCGTCTCGCAGACCAAAGCAAGTTCGGGACTAGGAAGTTTAGTCACATCTGGAAGCTTCTTGAGTTGCTCGGATGCTTGGTCGGCAAACCCCAAGTTCAACAACGAGCGAGCATAACCGGTGATGATTTCAGGCGAATCGCTACCGTGCTCGACAAGCCACTGAAACAATTCGCGGGATTGTTCAAAGTTTGCTTTTTCGAGGTAGACCTCGGCCAATTCCTGCCTAGCTTTTGGATCATTTGGATCAAGCTCGATGGCGCGTTTGAAAGATGTCAATGCCGTATCGAGATCGTAGCTGACCGTGCTGTAAACACCTTGCCAAAAAGCCGCCTTCGGATCGTCGTCATAGAGTGCATTCCAGAGGGTCAATGCCTGGCTGGTGCTTTGATGATCCCCTTGATTGAGGAAGCCCTGGATCATCGCACCTAACACCTCACCGCCATCGTCTTTATAAAGCCGTAAGAGCGGTCCGAGGTTCTCCTTGACTTTCGTGGGTAAGCCAGCCGCCGAGTCCATCAGCAACAGTGGACTGGATGCTTCTATCCCCGGCATGCCAGTGATTGTCATTTGGTCGACGATACGGCTGACACGAACACGGTCTCCGAGCTTCCTATAAGCCTCGGCTTTGAGCCAGTTCCATTTCGATGGGTTGAACATCAAAGGAGACCACGCCTCAAGCCTAGCGACGGCTTGGGCTGGCGAGTTTTTCTTGTAGATCAAATCATGAGATGAACGGCCAACCCAAAAGTAGGCCACCAGCCAAGTTACCACCAATAAGGGAACTCCGAGGAGTACGAATAGGCTTTTTCGAATCATCCCGGATCGTTTGGGGTAGATGCTCATCGTTGCCCCCCTGTTGGGAGATAGAAACCGGAAAAGATCGTTAAAATCGATGAAAAAAGGTAAACTTGGGCGTAAATCCGCAGGCAATTCAGTCTAGGAAACGGCAAACCCTAGTCGAAAAACAAAATATAGTCCAAAGTTGGCTTGAAAGGAATTCGTTCCAAAGATAAGCTTTTCCGCCTTAGAAGTGGGCCAACATGGCCGTTTTTTACCACTGTTGTGAACCAAAATGACCCTAGACAAAAGCTTGAAAGTACGAGCCGGAGCGATCAAGTCCCGGAACGTGATGACCCGTGCCGAGCGTATCAAACGCCTCCAAGACTTGGACAAGTGGACTGACGAGTCGATCGTCATGGGGATGGCCAAGGTGCGAGTGCCCAAGGTATCTCTCAAGAAAAAGAAGAAAGTGAAGAAGGAAGACGAAGCCGACGACAAGAAGAAAAAGAAGAAGTAGTCGTCCTGCGTTCCGCTTTGATTTTCGAAAGCCTCATCCAGCCGACAAGCTTAAAGCGTGTCGGCTGGTTTCGTTTTTGAGCGTCATGTTCAACGGCTGTCCTCAGCCGTTTGGCGTCATGAAAAACGCCTACACTCAGCCTATACTCCGACCTACGGTCGTCGGCCACGGTTGAGGACAACCGTGTTACATTCCAGCGGACAACCGTGCTACATTCCAGCGGACAACCGCGCTACATTCCAGAGGACAACCGTGCTACATTCTGGAACGCGCTTTCTGGCTTCGAACTCTGGATATAAACATGATACTGCAACTCCGAGCGATCTGCCTACTTGCTACCCTCTGGCTTTCGATCGCAACGCTGATCGATCCAGATCTATCCCAAGCGAAAAAAGTCGGGCTCGCGAATTCTCGCTACCTTAAACCGACATCCACCACGCTCGAAGCCAGCAGTGACACCAACCCAAACCTCGATCTCTTCAACCGATCGATCAAGCACCTGCTTATAAAAAATTGTTTGGAATGCCATGGCCCCAAGCTCTCCGAAGGCCGCCTGCGAATCGACCAAATCGAACCGAATCTACAGACAGCAAACAATAGCGACCAGTGGCGCGAAATCTACAACGCCCTAGCCAACAATGCCATGCCGCCAGACGACGCGAACGATTCGAAACTATCGAACGCCGATCGGCAATTGATCATCGATTGGATTAGCCAAGAACTCAGCAAAGCCTCGCTGGCCAACCGAAACAAATCTACTTACTCTTCCTTCCGACGCCTTACTAAATACGAATTCAAAAATGCCCTCGAAGATCTTCTAAACGTTTCGCTTCCGACTTCCAATCGTCTGCCCCCAGAAGTCGCCTCCGAAGAGGGCTTCAAAAACAGCTCCGAACTACTGCAAATGTCGGCCATGCAGTTTGAGACGATTCGCGAGATCGCTCTCGATGCTCTCCAAAGAGCTCTCCCTTTGGGTGATCAACCACCAACAGTTCATTATCGGGCCTTGATGTCCGAACTCATCGGAAAACCACCGAAACGAAAGAAGGATGAACTGTTCGACAAAACCGATAAAGACTATGAAAAGAAACGACTCTCACGAGTTTTGCTCGATCGACAAAACGGCCAGGGTATCCCATTCCAAGAGGCTGCACTACAACCCCTGGATGAGTCCGAGAAAAACCCACATCCTCAAGACTCTACTGATCCAATTACTCCACTAACGAGCGTCGTGTTGGTCCTGCCTGCATCCAACGAGATAAAATTCAACCTAGACCGATTCTTGCCCGACTCTGGCACGATGAGAGTGCGGATCCGCGCGGCTCGATCCAACAACAACCCCCAACAGTTCGCTAGCCTTCGTCTAATCTTCAGCGCTCACACCAGCAACGATGCGAACTTCTCCCAAGTCATCAGCCAGCGCGATATACCCGTAACGGCAAACCCAGATACTCCCGAAATCATCACCTTCGATATCCAACTCCAAGACATCCAACGCAACCCGTTTCGAAAACTCACTACGACCTTCCCCAGACGCGATGAGTTTCTTTCCATACGAAACGTCTCAAACGTCAAAGGCAAAGAAGATCCACTGTGCGTCCTGATCGATCGAATAGAAATCATAGCGCCCTTCTATGAGCAATGGCCTCCAAAATCCTATCGGGATGTTTTCCTCGATAAGAACTTAACGAATGACTCATACGCCGATGCTCGCAAAATCCTCGAGCGGTTTCTGCACAAAGCTTGGCGTCGACCGATCAGCCAAACAGATATCGATCCTTACATCGAGTTGCTCAATGTCTATCGATCGGAGCTCCCCAGTTTCCAAGCAGCGATGGTCGAAGTCCTCGCGACGGCACTCGCATCACCCGAGTTTCTCTACATCACCCACCGAAACACTTCCAACTCAATCAGCGACTACGAACTCGCTAACCGATTGTCTTTCCTCCTATGGTCGAGTATCCCTGACGAACCCTTGCTCGTATTGGCCCAGCAAGGACAGTTAAAAGATCCGAAAGTCTTGGCCTCTCAACTCGATCGAATGCTTGCGGATCCTCGTAGCAAACGCTTCTGCGAAAACTTTGTGGAGCAATGGCTCGGAACCGACGGCCTCGATAGCGTAACGCATATCAAAGACCCATCGCTGCGAGATTCGATGCGACAAGAACCCATTGCCTTCTTCGACGAAGTCCTCCGAACCAATTCGAGCGTTTTAGATTTCATCCACTCAGACTATGTGGTTGTCGATGAAGCGATGGCCAAGCATTATGGAATTCCCAACGTGTACGGACCTGATTTCCGTAAAGTCTCTCTCGATCCGTCGGTCATGCGAGGAGGAATCCTTACTAATGCTGTTGTGCTCGCGATGAACTCCGACGGCAAAGACTCCCATCCGCTCAAACGCGGTGTATGGATGCTAAGACGGATTCTTCAAGACCCACCTCCGCCCCCCCCGCCGAATGTACCGCAAGTGGACCTGACCGATCCAGAAATATTGAAGATGAGCCTCAAGGAAAGGATTGAAGATCATAGGAACAAGCCGGCTTGTTTTTCATGCCACGCCAAAATCGATCCTTGGGGGATTGCCTTCGAAAACTACGATGCCTTTGGCAAATACAGAACGGCCATCAACGATCGAAGCGTCGATGCAAAATCACTCCTTTACAACAAACAAGAACTCGCAGGGATACAAGGACTCAAGGAATACCTGCTTGAAAACCGACAGGATCAATTGTGCCGAGCGTTCGTCGATAAAATAATGACTTACGGGCTCGGACGACCTATGAGTTTTGCCGATCGCGAACCGATCGATCGTATCGCCATCGAATGGCGAAAAACCGGCGATGGCTTGCAAGATCTCATACGCTTGGTCGTCGCAAGTGAACTTTTTCATTCAAAGTAAATCGAATACCAACTCCTAGGAATCGATCATGAGCAAGACAACTCCGCAATGGGCTCGGCGCCGATTCCTTCAAGGCACTGGACTGGCTCTAGCTTTGCCCACGATGGAGACATTTGCAGACAAGCAACGAGTCTCCGACACAACACCAAAACGGTTTGTCAGTATCTATCATCCCGACGGAGTCGGATTGCCCCTGAAGTCTGATCCGGCTTGGATGGACTGGTGTTGGTTTCCTCGCGGTGGCGAGCGGGACTTCGAGCTGACCAAAGTCCTCGATGTGCTCGAACCATTCCGTGACGAGATCACAATCTACTCTGGCCTCTCCCATCCTGGAGCTCGCAACGTCCACGGTCACTCGAATGCCGATCAGTATTTGACGGGTGCAATCATCGGTGGCCATGGACCTTATAAGAATACGATTTCGGTCGATCAGGTCTATGCGATGCATATCGGAGAAGCCACCCGACATGCCTCCTTGGTGATGTCGACCAACGGTGGAGTAGGGGGGCCTCGAGGTGCTCAAACCCAGTCTTTCAACATCGAAGGCCGCCCGATCCCGGCGATGAACAAACCTAAAGAGATCTTCGATATGCTTTTTGTGACCACCAGCAAAGAGGCTGCTGCCAGGTTAGCCAGAAGCAAAAGCGCCTTGGACATGCTAATCGCTAGCACCCGAGCCTTGGGACGTGAACTATCGAGCCACGACCAACAAGTCTTGCAACAATACCTCGATGCGGTTCGCGATACAGAAGTCAAACTGACCAAAGCACAAAAGTGGATCGACACTCCATTTCCTACTGTTGATACTCGCTACTTGACGCTCGATGCGGAGCCCAAAGAAGCCCGACTTTATTTTCAAACAATGTACGAGCTGATCTATTTGGCGTTCATGAGCGACTCGACCCGCGTGGCGACGTTCCAACTCGGACGCGAGAATGGCGAAGGCCCTCACGACCTGCTGTCGCTTGCCGTGGGCCTTGGACCTGCCCACGGATTGACCCACGCAGTCAAACAACCCGAAGGTTGGAAGAATCTCGGGACTTACAATCGCTATCAAGCCGAAGAGTTTTCGCGATTCATTCGAAGGCTTAAAGAAACCCCCGAACCAAACAACCACGGAAATATGCTCGACAATACCTTTGCGATGCATGGTTCAGCGTCGAGCAGTTTCCATCTATCGCGAAACTATCCAATCATTTCTGCGGGAGGTAAGAACCTCGGCTTCAACAATGGACGTTACCTGAAGTTCGGTAAAGGGAACGAGGACAATCAAGCCGGAGCAGGGATCGACACCGATGCGGGTTGGCAAGGCAAGGTCGAGGTCGAAGAACTGCCTCTCTCTCAACTATTCGTGACCGTTCTTCAACGACTAGGGGTGCAAACCGATAGCTTCGGTGGAGCCAGTGGTACATTGTCTAGGGTTTAATGTAAACGAAAGGTTAATGGTGAAAGACCGAAATCGATCGCTACCTGGCAGCGTTTCATTTCATCACCATTCTTTAAGCCAGAGCGCGCAGGGTTCTTCAACCGTAGCGAATTCATGGATGTCGCTGCTTAAAGTCTCATAAAAAGCATCGAAAAAAAACGTTGCGAGTACTCCCAGCGCCACAAGGTAGTGGATCTTGCTAAAGATCCCAGCGCCCTAAGGTAGTGGATCTTGCTAAAGATCCCAGCGCCCTAAGGTAGTGGAACTTGCTAAAGATCCCAGCGCTCGAGCAAACAAAAAAAACAGAACTCGCGATATGCTCTCGAATTCGCATTAGCGAATTCCCTTTGGGCTAGCAGTCCACCGTTTTAGATCGTCGAAATATCAACGTGGTCTCATTCGCAGGATCTTTAGCAAGATCCACTACGGTAGAACTTCACGCGGTAGTGGATCTTGCTAAAGATCCCAGCGCTCGAGCAAACAAAAAAAACAGAACTCGCGATATGCTCTCGAATTCGCATTAGCGAATGCGCTTTGGGCAAGCAGCCCACCGTTTTAGATCGTCGAAATATCAACGTGGTCTCATTCGCAGGATCTTTAGCAAGATCCACTACGGTAGAACCTCACGCGGTAGCGGATCTTGCTAAAGATCCCAGCGCCCTAAGGTAGTGGATCTTGCTAAAGATCCCTCCGCACGAGCAAACAAAAAAACGTTGAACTCACGATAAACTCTCGAATTCGCATTAGCGAATGCGCTTTGGGCAAGCAGCCTACTGCTTTAGCTCATCGAAGTAATAAGCGTGGTCTCATTCGCAGGATCTTTAGCAAGATCCACTACGGTAGAACTGAAATAGTAAAGAACTACATCAAATCCGGCAAATGCCCTTTGCTATCCCCGAGCTTCTCCAAGTCAACCTCCATCCGATCCAACATCGATAGCCATAAATTGCTGATCGGTGTCTCCTTGGGAAAAGCCAAGTAACGGCCCGTCTTGATCGAGCCACTTCCACCTCCGGCCACCAAGACAGGCAAGTCCTCATGGTTGTGTGCATTGCCGTCATGGATGCCGCTACCGTAAGCGATCATCGCATGATCGAGCAACGTCCCCTCGGACTCCTTGATCGAATCAAGCTTATTGAGAAAGTAAGCGAGTTGCTTCGTATGGAAAATATTGATCTGACGCAACTTGGATTGCTTGCCCCCATCACCGCCGTGGTGAGATAGATCGTGATGCCCCTCTGGAACATCGATGAATCCATAGGATTTGTTGCTCCCTTCGTTGGCCAGCACAAAGGTGATCACTCGAGTGACATCGGCTTGGAAAGCCAACACCATCAAATCAGCCATCAAACGAATATGCTCTTCGTAGACAGCCGGAATACTCGTTGGTGCCGGGTAGTCTGGGGTTTTTACTGGGGGCAACTTCTCGGATCTTTCGATCCTCAGTTCGATATCACGAATCGAGGCAAAGTACTCGTCGAGCTTTCGAGCATCGTTGGCCGCAAGTCGCCCAGACAGGACCTTCGAGTCCTCGCGAACAAAATCGAGGATGCTCTTGCGCCTCGCGTCCCGCTTGGCCTTCGACGGATCGTTGTTTCCACCAAATAACCGATCGAAGACAACCTTGGGATTGACCTCCTTAGGTAGCGGTTGTGTGGCCGACCGCCATGACATGGTTGAGGAATAAACGCAGCTATAACCCGAATCGCAATTACCGGCCATCGCACCAGCTTCGGTCCCTATCTCGAGTGAAGCCAACCGAGTTCGATCGCCAACCCTTGCCGCTGCAACTTGATCGACACTCACACCATTGCGAATATTCACTCCATCGGTCTTCAGCGGACGAGCACCTGTTAAGAAAGCACTCAGCGCACGAGCATGATCGCCACCACCATCGGCATAAGCCCTCGCACCGTCGGCGGTTAAACCCGAGACGACAAGCAATTTGTTTTTGACTGCCGAGAGTGGTTCGAGGATCGGCGTGAGCTCGAAATCCGTTCCGGGTGTCTTTGGAGTCCAATCGGCCATGTTCTTGCCGTTTGGCACATACAAAAAGGCCATCCGATTCGGAGGCTTGGGCACCGAGTCTTGAGCCCATGAGGTCATGCCAGTCATCCCCTCGAGCAGCGGCAGGGACATGGTCACTCCGACGCCTCGCAAGAGGGTTCGTCGATCGATCGGTTTGCTTGGAATCAACATCGTCTGTCTTCTCTTGGTTACTGCTAGTGGGATTCTGCTATTGGGTTTCTCTACTGGCCACGCTTCAAAAACGGATCGCTCAAAACAATCTCTCGGATGAGCGACTGAATCCTGTACTCCTGACCAGGCAGCGCCGCGACGATTTTCTCAATCGTCGGTCGATCATAGTATTCTATTCCACGCCCTAGAGCATAGGTCAGCATTTTTTCGGTCAAACATCGGACGAAATCCTCTCGCTTAGCCAGAATAATCGACTTCAAATCTCCCGGTCCGGCGAATTTCGAACCATCGGCAAACTCGCCAGAAGCATCGATCTCAAACGAACCATCCTTGGTTCGAAATGCACCCACAGCATCGTAGTTCTCGAGCGCAAATCCAATCGGATCCATCTTGGCATGGCAGTTGGCACAAGCTGGATTCTGGCGATGAACCTCCATCCGCTTGCGGAGCGACGCGGTCGACACATCCTCGGCCTTGCTGGGCAACTCGGGCACATTGGGAGGTGGGGGTGGGGGAGGGGCCCCTAGAAACTGCTCCAAGATCCATCGGCCTCGCTTGACGGGCGAAGTTCTCGTCGGATTCGAGGTCACTGCAAGCACACTGGCCTGGGTGATCAGCCCACCTCGATTACGATCCTGCAGTGAAACTCGCTGAAACACCTCACCTTGGATCGGCTTGCCATCGGGCTTGCTTGCCGGTTGCCCCATCCAATTCCCAGCCGTATCAGCAATCCCATAATGCTTTGCAAGCGGTTCATTGAGGAACGTGTAATCCGAATCGATTAGCTCCAAAACGCTTCGGTTTTCCTTAAGCACCGACTCAAAAAAAAGCTCCGTCTCGCGCATCATCGCCGACTTGAGCTTGGCATTGAACGATGGAAACATCTGAGTATCAACGGCAAAAGATTCTAGCCTTTGGATCTGCAGCCACTGTGTCGCAAAACTTTGGACCAGTGCGATTGATCTTGGATCTACCAACATGCGAGCGATATGCTCGGGCAACTCTTGCTCAAGGGTTCCTTTCTCGGCAGCTTCCAAGAGCAGATCATCAGGCATCGAACTCCAAAGAAAATACGACAATCGAGAAGCGATCGCAAACGGATCGAGTTTGCGCAAACCTTCATTGGTCGGCTGGTCATCGAGTTCGACTCGAAACAAGAATTTGGGTGAACACAAAACAGCTTGTATCGCAATCTGCATCGCCGACTCCCATTTTTCTCCCGTAGCCGTTAACTGATCGACCCACTGTGAGAGTTTTTCAAGCTCGTCGGCTGAGATACTACGACGATAAGCCTTTCGCATGAAGCGACCCAGCGCCTCGCGGGTTTGCTCTGCTGTCGACTTGCCGGGCGTAACGGACACTAACTTGCGATGGCTTTCGGGCCTCGTATCAAGCGGTCCGTCGAGGGCCAAATGCTCGACGTAGAGTTTGGCCGACTGGCCTTCGGGTTTCTTCAACTGACCAACGAATACTCGCTCGCGGTTGGCCATCGCAGGGATGTTGACTTCGACGACCTGAGCCTGATCGGCAGCTTTAGCCGTGACCTCAAAGGTCTTGAGAATCTTAGCTGGCTTAGGAAAGTTTCCGCTGATGGTCTCAAGTTCTGCATCGCTTGATGGATTGGGTAGGTCTTTGCCATGGAGCAAAATCACGCCTTGAACGCTTTGGCCATCGGTGGACACACCATAGAGTTTCGTTCGAAACGTATATTCGCCGGACGGTTCCCATTGGTAAAGGGTGTTTATTGGTCCGGTCTCAATCCCTTCTTTGGCTGCCGTATCCAACCGGCGGTATCCCGCTTCGATCAGCTTTGCTGCGACGTCTGCCGATGCCGGCTCGGTGTACTGGCTTGAAAGATGCCGTTTGGGGACCGGGGGCGGCTCGGGAGTGATCGCCCGGGAAAGAATCCCTTCGGCGGCATCCAGGTAGCGTTCCATCAGAACCGGTGGGAGACTCAGAACGTCCCCGATGTTGTCAAATCCATACCCGATGTCATCCGATGGAAATTCGCTCGTGGGGTCAAAATCCACTCCGATCAGATCTCGGATCGTGTTTTTATATTCGAGACGATTGAGCCGACGCATCGTCACGCGTCCTGCGGCAGGCTTGGCATTTCGATCCGCATGATCAAAGATCGCTTTAATGTGCTCGACGAACTTCTCGGATTCAGAGCTCGACGGGAGTTGCTCTTCTTTGGGTGGCATCGAGCTGGATTGAACCTGCTTGATGACATTCATCCAGATCTTTCGCTCGCGAAGGATCGCATCAGAATCCGAAAAGCGAGTCAGTACCAATTCGGCTTGCGGATCGTCCTGCGAATGGCATTTCGAGCAATACTTTTCGACGAAGCCTTTCCCCAATGTCTTGTAATCGGGGGGAGGCTCTTGGGCTCTTGCAAGGTTGGATTGACCGCCAAGTAGCGGGCTCAAAATCAGCAATCCTAACATCCATCTCATGGCAGGTCTTTTTCGCAAGTGGTTTGGCAAACGCCAAAGGGAGGGTAGGGCTCAACAAGCTCGAGCCCAAGGCGGGGAGGATCCCCCATTATAACTTGGAATCATCGCGGTGGCCACTACGGCCGACGACCAGCGGTAACACGGATCTATTGTGTCAACATCCCCTGAGGAATTCGCTTATACTCCTGGCCATGCAATGCCCAGGACAAGTTTTCAAGCAAAAGGTATTTCATGATGCAAACGAACCTCTGGAACAATGAAAAGATACTTCGGCGCAGCGCTATGTTTGGAGCTGCTTGCGGGACGGTGGCTCTGGCATCGATGGGACGCGCCCAAGACAAACTGTCGATGGTGGGGATTCGCGATGCGATGCAAGGCTTTGTTGATCGCAAGGAGATCGCAGGAGCCGTGACGATGGTCGTCGAGAAAGACCGAGTGCTCCATCTGGACTCAGTAGGCTATGCCGACTTGGAAGCCAAAACGGATTTGACACCGGAGAATCTCTTTTGGATCGCTTCGATGTCCAAACCAATCACAGCTATTTGCGTGATGATGCTCGTTGACGAGGGCTTGATTTCGCTCGATGATCCGATCGCCAAGTACCTACCGCAGATGAAACAACTTAAGAATGAAGCGGGCGAGGCTGTGAGTGTCAGCGTTCTTCAGACCCTCAATCACACATGCGGCATGCGGGAACTTGCGGCCCCCTACGGTGATGCTTCGCTGGCCCAAGCTGTAGATAAGTATGCGAAATTGCCGGTTCACTTTGCACCTGGATCCAAGTGGCAGTACAGCCAAACGGGCATCAATACTGCGGCCAGGATTGTCGAAGTTGTTTCGCAGAGGAGCTTTGATGCATTCTTAAGCAAGCGTCTCTGCGAGCCACTTGGGCTTAGCGACATGGCTTTCTATTTGACCAAGTCCCAGAATCAGCGATTGGCCAAGAGTTACGCAAGAACTCCGGAGGGAGAACTCAAAGAGTCTCCAATCTTTTTGCTTGCTGGCAAGCAACCGACCGATAGTAGCCGTCTGCCGGCTGCCAACGGAGGGCTGTTTTGCGTCCCGACAGACTATGGTCGCATTTGCCAGATGCTCCTCAATGGAGGGGTTTGGGAAGGCAAACGGATCCTGAGTGAGCCCTCCGTAAAGAGGTTGGGTGAGTCGAGCACGGGAGAGCTCTCGACTGGTTTCACACCTGGGAATGCTTGGGGGGTGGGATGCTGTGTCGTGCAAGATCCACAAGGTCCCACGTCGATGCTCTCGAAGGGAACCTATGGGCATGGTGGAGCTTATGGCACCCAAGCTTGGGTCGATCCTGTTAAGGAGCGGGCATATTTGCTTTTTGTACAGAGGGCCAATTTTCCGAACGCTGATGCATCGGATGTGCGCGTTGCGTTCCAGAAATTGGCGAGTGCTTAAGAGAAGATCTGTCCGATCTGTCCGATCTGTCCGATCTGTCCGATCTGTCCGATCTGTCCGATCTGATTCGCTAGCATTTCCCCGAACGCCGCTCCCAACAGGTGCCAGGCACCCGGCGACCACAGGCGGCGATTGCTAGCAAAGCTCCCAACAGGTGCCAGGCACCCAATCACAAAGCGTGGCGATTGCTAGCAAAGCTCCCAACAGGTGCCAGGCACCCAATCACGGAGCGTAGCGATTGCTAGCAATAACCCTTCTAATTCGTCGGGTCTGTCCCCACCCAGAGCTAGGGTTCGCTAGCATTTCCCCGAACCAGCTCCCAACAGGTGCCAGGCACCCGGCGACCACAGGCGGTTATTGCTAGCAACAGCTACCAACAGGTGCCAGGCACCCAATCACAAAGCGCGGCGATTGCTAGCAATAACCCTTTCAGTTAGTCTGGTCTGTCCCCACCCAGAGCTAGGATTCGCTAGCATTTCCCCGAACCAACTCCCAACAGGTGCCAGGCACCCGGCGACCCCAGGCGGTTATTGCTAGCAACAGCTCCCAACAGGTGCCAGGCACCCAATCACGGGGTCGTTTGAGGCAAGCAGCGTGTGGCAAACTTGCACGCAAAATCCACCGTTGGATCTATCTCGATGAGCATTCCGATTACCCCTGTCTGTTGAAATCCCTATCTACCCGTATTGCGTAATGGTACACGATACACGCCGAACCCGACTCATTTTTCTAACGGTCAACCGACGTAGACACAGTGAGCACAGTATTTGCAAGATCATCAAGGCCTGTTTTGGTTCACCGGCAATTGGAATCTACCGTCTCATAGCTAACGAAGTTTGAAGGCATCCTGCACGGGGATTTCGCCGCGTCGTGCGGCGAAGGTTTTTCGCATAGTGCCAAAGTCGGAATGAAAGGGAGCATATCCTCGTAAAGGCCCGCTCCACATTCCGAAATCGCACTCAATTTCTCTGGCTCATTTTCCTTCTCCGGTGGACTCAACACGACGTTTGGCGCTCCTCAAGTCAGAATTGGTCAAGCCATTCCGGGAAACATCTTTAGAGCGCGGTCGACCAACAATAGCCCTCGATATTTTACGATGACTCGAACTAGCGGGTTGCCGGGCTAGATTGGAAAGGAGTTTTCCGAATCGGGAGGAAGTTTCTCCAGCCCGGACTCCAAGACCTTATCCTACGGGACGATCCGGGCTTCAGAGCGATCTATTTTTGGAGCAACTGCACATCGGGGACCCCGATTTCCGGCAAGATAAATTTTTCGAATAAGTCGATCGTTTCCGATTGGAAAACCAACTTCGGCGACCATGTCTAAGGCTACATCTACACAGGGGGGGATCGGACACGGTCACCATGCGATTCGTCAATCCAGCCGGTGGCGGTGGCCAAGTCCCTGAGCCAACTTCAATGGCGATCTTCGGACTAGGTGCATTGGGGTTTGCTTACCGCGCTAGACGCAAAAGCAAGGCGTAATCAAACCGCCCGGCTTACAGCGGATGGCGTTGAAATAGTGGAAGCGGAAGTGCGCAAGAGCTCCGGTGAGTGATGGAATGTCCACTTCATTCGCATGGTCATCACCGGACGGCTCGCGCCCAATACCGTCAAATCGGGCTATCAATGAAAAAGTCGCATTTCCTAGCATACAGGTGTTCAAAGCCAAGTAATGCAAAGGAAATGCGACATGGAAGATCGACGCGAAGAGTCAATGCTATCTA
>Ga0315899_10000106_pt1 | contig 100292 bp, 71 predicted proteins | sample LakEriMetagenome_2_FD_203518 | JGI IMG/M metagenome (GOLD analysis project Ga0315899, IMG submission 203518) | Freshwater fungal communities from buoy surface, Lake Erie, Ohio, United States - Buoy 4 MA112 | ecosystem: Environmental > Aquatic > Freshwater > Lake | place: USA: Lake Erie, Ohio... | reverse complement strand
CCCCATCACCGCACCCGCAAGCCCATCTCTCGCATCGCCACTCTTCGATGCCTCGTTTGATTCAATCGAATCGCTCACCACCACTTTCACATCGCCTGTAGTACTCACTTTAGAAACCACGACCGTCACCGAAGTCGCACTAGGCTACCATCGCAACCAACAGTACTGCATCACCGCTATGACCACGTCAACCGGCGCGGTCGCAGAGCGCTACGCTTACACCGCGTATGGTCAATCTACGATCCTAAACGCTAGCGGAACTGTGCTTACGAGTTCTGCCGTTGGCAATCGGTATACGTATACAGGCAGAGAATGGGATGAGACCCTAGGCCTTCATCACTTCCGTGCTCGATGGATGAGCCCGCTAGCAGGTAGGTTCTTGGGTAGAGATCCGATTGGGTACCTCTCTGATGTTGGACTTTATCGCTATATTTTTTCCTCCCCAATGTCGCGACTCGATCCAAGCGGATTGTTTTCGGTTATGGATGGTGGTGTGGATAAGCCGAAAGTTGCCTCTGAAGTTGAAAACGCATGCAACGAATGTTGTTGTTGTCCAACCAAAATAACCGCAACCGCGCAAGTCAGTAGTGTATCGTCTGCTCAAGTTTATTCTCAATCCGTTACAATAACGATCTCGGTCACTATGACGTACAAAAAGGCTCCTGCTGGAGCGAAAAGCACGAAATGTGCAATGGCATTTCTTGAATTTGTCGATCCGGTATCAACGGACGAGTTGTCTCCTTATCTCAAACCAGATTCATGGTTTGACTACACCAGAATTCCGGAGGGGCAGTGGCTAGATCAGGTTCAGCGATTTCCAAGCTATTTTGATGATTGGAAAAATTACCAATCGCCCGAGTCTAAAGCTTGCAATGGGTCATCTACTTGGACTGGCACGGACCAATCGCAGCAACCACGAATCAAAGCAGGTCAAGTATACAACTTTTGGCAGCTTGTTGGTGTTCGCGGAGGTGCAGACTGTAAGTGCAAACCACCAAATATTGCGATTCTCAATAACATAATCTACGACCCACAGCAGGGTAATCCTACTTTCCAATCCCATAACCTTCCACTTCCAAAACCAAATAGACCAGGAAGACCCGATTTGCCAAATGGACTCGAACCGCTTCCGGTTTTCCCATAGTCTTGATTTTCAATGCTTGCCTAGAAGATCCAACTTCAAAAGGCGTTGTTTATGAAACTACAAAATACGAGCCTTTTTACCACCGGCATAGCATTTACAAGTTGCGTCTTTTGCTACATATTGTTGGATCTAGTGGACTTAAGAAAGTATCAATCTGCGTCGGCATTTAATAACTCCGTCACGGACTCAGACACAGTTCTTAAAAAGCTCGGCACACCATTTGAAACGCGGCTTGGCGAACGTATTGATGAGTATGGAGCCCGTGAATCAGGATTTGAAGTGTGGTGTTATTGTACAAGGTTTTGTTGGCTAGGATGCGGCTTTGGAAAGAACTCAAGTCCACAATTGACTCGTATAGTTCGAACCGTAGACCCTCGAAGATCGGCTGAAACTGACATGGTTGTTGAAATATGGATGAAACATGGAATAGTAAAATCCGTTGTTTTTAAGGATGACCGTTTATGATGAATTATTTACGATCTGTTCACAGAATAAGAGATAGACTCAGTCAGTAATGCCCCCGCCCAAGGCGGACGGGTAGCCGGTTGGTCTCGGTGGGGTGATTTGCCGTTTTCCCAGTCTTTTCCCTATAGGATTACCAACGGTGTTTTGGATTTCCTATTGTCCCGATCGGTGCTCAAGCGAGCTATTAGATACCGCTTTCGAGCACTTTGTTGCACCGAATGCGGTCATTTGAAGAGGGTTTTTGGCTTTCGGCGGATACGATCCACGCGGTCGCATGGGGAATGCAACTTTCCTGGAACTTCGGGCATTGTTGTGATCAATGCAATGCACTCAAGTTAAACTGCGGTTTGACGCTGGTAGCGTCAACCGTGTGCTAGCGCACGATCGGCTGATGGGAGCGGTAGTTGGACCATCGATAGTTCAAAGCTACTCACACGAGAATTAAGGAGTGGCACTAGCCGAAGTCGCCAAGACTTTGGAAAGCACCCCAGCAACGCATCCAATCTGTGGCCAGATCGGCTACCAACTATTGTCCCCTGCCGTAACTTCACAGAGCTTTGTTACGGCCTACACGGCCACCGGGCTCCGGCACGCAAAGGCAATCGACATTATCCTCGAACTGCGGCACTAGTCAGGTTTCGGATGATCCGTTCGGATAAGTCGACTCCGCATGCTGCTCCGGTGGCTTTCCAACCCGGCACGGCGTTCACTTCGATTAGCACATTTCGTCCGTCTAAAGTTTCAATCAAATCGACTCCGACCATCCAGCCGTCGACCAGTCGGGCCGCTTTGTAGGCGATGTCAGCTTGCTCAAAAGTCGGCTCGATTCGCTCCGCTTTTCCTCCCTGGCTGACATTCGACCTCCAGTTCCCTTGTCCATAACGCCTCACGGTATACAGTTCGTCGTCCAGGACCAACAATCGCAAGTCAAAACCCTCGTTTGGCAAGAACTCTTGAACGTAGATAACCGCCTGCATCTGCGCCAGTGTGCTAAAAACTCGCCAAGCCATCTCACGGTCTGTAACACGTACCAATCCGCGTCCTTCTCCTCCGAAAATGGGCTTCACAATGCAATCTTCGCCGAGTTCATGCCAAGCCTCTAACGCATCATCTCGACTTTGGCAACATACCGTTCGCGGAGTGAGTATGCCCGCCATCCGCATCTTGTCCAACGTTAACCATTTGTCGATGCAGATCTCAAGGCATCGAGGTTTGTTTAACACAACCGTGCCTGATTGTTCCACAACGTGCAACGCATTCATTCGAAATACGATTTGTTCAATCGAGCCGAGCGGCATGGAACGCACGAGCACTACATCGTAGTCGTTGAGTCGCACTGTCTCTTCAGCAGATAATGTGCGGCTATTGTCGGTCACTCGACAGGCTTTAGCATAAAGCTCTGGTCCCGACCAAACACTTAACGATTCAAACGAAAGGGTATCGACGAGGACGGATGGATGAGTTGTATTCTGAGTAGCGTTCTCATTCCACGCGCTAGCAGCCCGTTTGAGTTCACGCATGTAGTAGCCCGAATAGGATCCCAATACTCCGATTCGAAACGGGTTCTCCATAGCCACTGCCTTCACGCTGCTTTTCGTCGCTGTTTTGCTGGTGGCTCACGCCATCGTCGATGAACCCACCAATACTGTTCTGGGTGCTCCAAAATCACTCGTTCTAAACACTGGTTATACCAACGTGTCATGCTCGATACACTCGCCAAGTGTTCGCCAGGTTGCTGCGGATCAGCGACCCCCAATAGTTGCAACGAAAACCGTAAAGGTTGTCCCATGCGTACATTGGCACAAACCACCATCGGTGCGCCGCTGGAAAGTGTGAAGAGTGCAAGAGCCTTGTGACACGAAGCAGGCTGCCCAAGAAACTCAACCCAACATCCTTTATCGCCAGCGTGTTGGTCTGCCAGCAATGCCAGTCGCCCGCCTCGTTCCAGCAACGATTGCACTCGCAGGGAAGAACCTTCGTTGGACAAGAAGTGTTGCCCCCCCATGGATCGAAAACCCATGAAATAGTCATGCACATAACCATTATCCAAAGGGCGAGCGATAGTCGTCGAATCGATTCCGAACAGCCCCGTAAGAAAACTCGCCAACTCAAAGTTGCCGAAGTGTCCAGAAACAATGACCACCGGTCTTTCTTGGAGCAACGCCCGAATCAACTCCTCTCGCTGAGGAACGTGAAAGAAATCATGCCAGTTCTCGCGTTGGATCTTTCTTGCGGCATGCGCGATTTCACAACACATTAGAAACAGATGATGCCACATTTTGAACTTTGTGTCATAACGCTTCTCTGCTGACCATGTCGGAAAGATCTTAGTCAAATTCTTTTCAAGCAACTCCTTGCGAACAGGAATCCAATTGGCGAATGCATATGCGAGCAAACGGCAGAGTCGATCGCAACGTTCTAGCGATATTGCCTGAATAACCGACATCACGATACGTAGGCACACATACGCGACCCAATCGCGAAAAAGATAACTCTGGGTCGCTCGACCATGCTCCGAAATCGTTTCCGACATATACCCATCCGTGGACTTCATCTGTGATGCGCCGAATCGTATCACATGCGGTCGTGTAACTAAAGTCCGGTTACAAAATCGATCAAGCGGCTCGACGTGAAGATTCCGAGCCATGCAGAATGCTAGCAATAATCGCTACTTCTGTTCGGTCGACGTATTCGATTGCTGTGCGATTCGCAAGGATCGAATGACTTCCTTTAAACGATCCTCGAGAATCTCCCGCCCCCGAGTAATTTCTAACTCTACATCGAGTGCCCATACATTCGTATTTTCGATTTTCGGGACGGCGATTTTGGCAAGATCTTTGCCTGTGCAAACAATCATATCGCACTGTGGCAAATCAGAAGCACGAACACCGATTTCTCGGATGTCTCCTCCCGTGTAGAGATGATGATCGGGAAAGATGACATTGTCTGCTACGTTGGCTTTTAAGTCTGATAGCGTTTGCAGGAATGCAGGTGGGTTTCCGATTCCACATACTGCCACCACATTCTTATTCTCCAAAGATGCGACTTCGAGCTGCTGTCCAACACTGTTTCTCAGTCGAACGGGAGCATGACGCGTTTCGACCCAACCCGCCTTCGGAGCATAACGCTGAACTCGTGATCTGATTTCCGCCAGCCTTTGTGGAGCAACCTGATCCGTCCGAGTCGCTATAACAATATCTGCTCGTTTCAAGGACCGTAGCGGCTCCCTTAGCAAACCACGCGGGAGCAAGTGTCCGAAACCGAATGGTTCGCGGGCATCCAACAACACCAACTCCAGGTCTCTCGCAATTCGACGGTGCTGGAAGCCATCATCGAGCAACAGGAGCTCCATATCGAGCTCTTCGGTTGCGATCTTAGCAGACGCAATCCGATCGGGAGATTGCAAATGTGGCACATCCGGCAGCAACCATTCCAGCTCTTTAGCTTCGTCGTTTCTGCCGTCGACGCCGGCTCCATAGCCTCGAGACAAAATCGCAACTCGTTTGTCTTGCTCCCGAAACCAGCGAGCTAGGAAAGCTACCATTGGTGTTTTGCCCGTTCCACCTGCCGTCAAATTTCCAACCGATATGACAGGAGCTCCGACCTCCAGGGACGACTTGAAGCCTCGATTGTAGAGCCAATTTCGCAGCGCAACTCCGGCAGCATACGGCTGGCTAGCACACCACAAACCAGCTCGCATCAGTATTGAAGCAGGCGTATTCGAGGGATTGGTGATAATCTCTTCCAAACGTGGCATTTGTAACTTCGTAGCCTTGAACGCAGTTGAAACCCAAAAGGGTGGGTGAAGGTCCACAAAAAAGGGTTGGGGCGATACCTCACCGGACGGGCATGATAAAGAATATTCCCAGGAAAAGCGACCTAGCTTTTTTTCAGACTCGGGACTATTCCCTTGGGAGACGCACAACTACGACCTGGGCTGCGGGGTCATTTTCGGGATACTTTACTCAAGTGATTACCATGAAACATTACCTTATGAGAGGGCTTTCCGTAACGACCGTACTTTTCGGGCTTACGTGGTATGTTTCCTACCTTTCGAATGAATCCTTGAGCCAGCTGCCGCAAAATGCTTCGGGGCATCAACCGTCTAGTGCAGTGAATAGTATCATGCCGGTTGCGGTTGCTTCGGCGGGAACATCGATAATGGCCAGCACGGTGCTTTCTAATGGTTTTCAACAAATTGCCATTTATGATCAACCCAAACAGACGATGGCCGTTTACCATATCGACCCAAATTCCGGTGACATCCAGTTAAAGAGTGTTCGCCGATTAGATGCCGATTTCGCGCTCCAAGAATTCAATCTGAGCGAGCCAACTCCATCCACGATTCGAAAAAATGTCCGATAGCTTTGATTTTGCGCCTGTTTCTCAGTTGATCGGCTTCCACGTTCTCGAAGCCACCGAAGAGGATCGAGCGATTGGGCGAGCTATTGTCGAGCTTGCTGTGGATGAGAGACTTCACAATCCGATGGGACGAGTTCATGGCGGAATGCTAGCTGCTCTGGCCGATGCAGCAATGGGCATCGCATTCGGAAGAACTCTAGATGATGGCCAGGACTTTTCGACGATCGATTTGCATATTCACTTCATGAGGCCGGTTGTAAGCCGCAAACTGATCGCAACCGGTACGCTCATTCAGCGAGGTCTACGCGTCGGTTTTGTCGAATGCCAAATCAAAGACGAAAAAGGCCGCTACATCGCCTCCAGCAGCTGCAGCTGCACTGTTCTCTAGCCGTAACTGCGCAAAGCCTTGTTACGGCCTACGGTGTCTTGTTAAAGCCTACGGCTGAGCTATTTGACTTGAATAGGCTAGTCTGGTCACTACCACAGCCGTGGTGCGCCTCCTATTCCCTTGTCTTTTGCTCGTTCTAATCATGACCACCACGAGATAGAACTCTGCGTGAAGGAAGTTTTGGATTTGCTATCCGCAGAAGATCGGCAAGTTGTAGAGCTGCGATTGGCCAACTACAGTGTCGAAGAAATCTCGCAAAAAATCAATCGCAGCCGACGATCGACCGAACGATCACTCCAGCGGATTCGCGAACAGCTAACCAAAATTCTTGATTTGGAAATTTAGTGTTTTTTCTGGCGGGCTATCTGGCTCCAAGCATCCATGGACGCATCTCCAGGAACTCGCCAGGATCGATATCGACTTGCAGTATCTCAAGGGGTTCGAAGTCGACCTGAACGACTATGACCTCATCGGAAACCGGCAACTAGGTGCATGCGTCTCAGATAGGCCACTAGATCCGATTGCATGGTGGGGACCAATTCTTTACGAGGACTATCGTGGCCGCACTCGAAAGGATGGGTGAGTCTCGGTCATTCGGCGCCGGAATCGCTTTAAAGAGCCTTGATTCCCGATGGCCGGAGCCCGGTTTCCTAGTCGGAGACTTTGAAATCCAAGAGCCCATCGGAGCGGGCAGCTTTTCACGCGTCTATCTGGCGATTCAAAACTCCATCGGCAAACGGCGCGTGGTTCTCAAGTTTACCTCCATGCCGAAGCCGAAACCGAATGGTCCTACGTGCTCGGATGCGAGCCAATCCTCGCCTCGGATTATTTGGTTCGGGCCGTAGCAAGAATCGAATCTCTACCGAACGAAGCTTTGGACGATCTGACACGTGCGGGAGAACTCGATCCGAGTTCCACAGTCGTTTGGCAGAACAGGGCTTACTTAGCTTCCGAAGTGATGAAGGATGACGCCACGGCGATCAAATGTCTCAATAAAGTTTTGGAACTCCAGCCGTTCAACCTTGAGGGCCTTAGCGGACGAGCTGTTTTGCACGCGCGGATCGAAGGTCGACTTCATCTTACGTTTTCGCCGCTCGGGTCAGCAACCCAAAGCAGTTTCAGTGTTGATATCGTTAACGCTGCAGGAGTCAGCGTAAAAGACAAAGCGATTATCCGTTCAGATGGAAGCGGGAGCATTGAATTGTATGAACCTGTTCCATCGACGACCTACTACATATCCGTAAAGACGAACCCCAACATTCAGCATAGCGGCATCAACTACTTAATTTCTGTCAATCTGGCTACACAACCACTCAATGCCGCACCACTGTTCTCGGGTAGCATTACTGGTAACGGCTCACGAGATCATTATTTGTCGATTCACAAAACTCAGCTCTACCATTTTGACCTACTCGCTTCAGGTGGAACAAGCGATAATGCGCTCCAAATGACCGTTATCGATCTCAGGACTGGACTTGATGTGTTCGTCATTGCTACACCGAACCAAGTTCGACGTGGGGACGCGGTTTGGCTAGATGAGGGACATTACATGATTCGATTCACACCGCGCAATCGACCTGGAAGCCCCAATCGATCCGTATCATGCAGCGCTAGAATTGCTGAGCTATCAGACGACCAAGTACCCCGCCTGTGCTGCCCCCAATTCGAGTGGTCGTCCCTATCCAAAGTCCACGGGGATTGATCTACGTGTAAACCTTTAACTGGTACGAAAATTCTTCGTCAAATTCCGAAGAACCATGGCGGACAAAACCGGAAATAGTCCTCTACAGGATGTAAGCCAAAAGAAAGAAACTTTGGCACTAAAAACGAGGCACCACTTTGTGCCACAACTCATTCATGTTGGGAGTCCTGTTTATGTCTATGTCTATGAAGAGCCTGCTTAAGAATTTCTGCTTAGTCGGTGTTACCTCGCTTGCTTCTATGAGCACAGCTTGGGCTAACAACGTTCAAGTTGCGTTGGAAGGTTCACTTCTCAAAGTTATTGGCGACAATCTCGCTAATGATATCGTTATATCACAGAACGTTGCTGGAGATATCGCTGTCACCGGTCGCAATGGTACAACCGTTAACGGCCGCTCATCGTTTCGGCAACGCCGCTGTTGAAGGTGGTCTTGGAACAGATTCGATTCGCGTTATTGATTCCATCATCGGGGATGAAGCAGCTGACCGAGTCACCATCACCGACACCACCATGGCCAATGTTGGAACCGTAGAAACCAAAGGCGGAAACGACCGAATCGATGCATCCCTGGTGATGGCCTTCGCGTTTGCTATCGATACCGACAAGGGGGCAGATATAGTCAACGTCACAGACATGATGACCGCCGAAGATGTACGTGTCTTTACCGGTACGGCAAATGATCGAGTAAACCTAACGAATGTAATGAGCGGAAAGTACCTCATCGCAGCCGACTCGGAGTGACTTTCACACCGAGTCGGCTTTTTCCATTTCAAATTGTGCCCCATGAGTGGCCAAGACAACGGGGCCAGGCTGCATATCGCTTTCCGCATCCCATAAATTCGCAAGACCTGGTTACGGCCTACGGACAGTATAAAAGTCGGGACTTGAAACATCGCCCAAAACGAAGAAGAATACTACGATTGACGATCTTTGAGAGTCATCGCGGCTTGCGATACGCCTGCTTTTTCTTCGTCAGTTAACTCGCCAAGCATGGGCTGCATAGGCCCCGTTGGTGCAATGGCAGCCGAAACAGCATGATGCAATACTCGGATGGGATTAATGCTGTTCCGCAAATCCTCGAGAGGAACGAACTTCTCACGAATTTCCTCGGCTTTATCGAAATCCCCACTTTGTATCGTTCGTAACATTTCAAGCGATAACTCGGGCGCAACACACACGCAACCACTGGTGAAGCTACTCATCCCAAAATCACGCATATGAATGATGGCTGGTTGCTCTCCGATTCCGCTTACTAAAATATTATTAGGAATCAAACTCAATATCTCATCGAGATACTCATCCTTGGCAGGATCATCCCTAACAACTGCATATTTGATCCAGCTGACCATCCCGTCACGAACAAGCCCCTGTACCGTAGTCGGGCTAAGCCAGCGATCATGTTTGAGATAAAGCACGATTGGCTTTCCGAATGATGCGACAAACTTGTGAATACCTGAAACAATCCCTTTCTCATCGGCGATCTCTTTCTGCGGAAGAATCATTACCGTCGGAAACGGATAGTCTTTGAGCACTTCCGCTTGATCCATCATCATTCCGTAGGACGGACCTACCGATGGGATAACCAAAGTATCGATCATCGTGTTTTCCACGAGAACATTCAAAGCTGCCGCGTACTCTGAAGGCCGAAGATGATAGAAAACCGCATTGCCACCATACAGCAATGTTGAAATTCCAGCTGACTCGAGATGCTGAATAATGCGAGTATTCTGCTGATTGCAAATGCGGCCATTGGAATCTCTTGCTAATGGAGGCACCGCGATGACGCTTTTAGCCAACACTTCTGGGGTTACCGTGATCGTTCGCATGGCCGATTCCTTGTTGGTGAGCTGTTATAAACGCTTTTACGGCGAATCTTGACGTAGGACAGCTTGGAATCCGTCCTGCGACTTACTGGCGAGCACTAAGCGAGTTGCTTTAATCGAGGGAGTAGCTCTCGCTCGATCCACTTGGTGTCAATCGTTCCATCCACGAACTCTTTTTGTCGCAAGATGGTTTGTTGGAAGCTGGCTGTCGTTTTGATACCTGTGATTCGCAGTTCGCTCAACGCACGTAGCATGCATTCAATTGCTTCGTCGCGTGTGGGGCGATGCACGATAATCTTGGCGATCATCGAATCGTAATACGGTGGCACGACATAGCCTGGATGAGCGTGCGAATCGACTCGAACCCCCATGCCGCCGGGAATGTACATTCGATCTATCTTCCCTGGGCAGGGCTGAAAGTTCTTATCGGGGTCCTCGGCGTTGATGCGGCACTCGATGGCTGCCCCCTTCGGCACAATGTCTGCTTGCGTAAATGGTAGCCTCTCTCCCGCAGCGACCCGGATCTGAGATTGGATCAGGTCGATGCCAGTTACCAATTCGCTGACCGGATGTTCCACTTGAATCCGAGCGTTAACCTCGATGAAGTAGAACCGATCATTCTGATCAACGATAAATTCGACCGTTGCCGCGTTGTGATAGTTCGCTTGTTTCACCATACGAACTGCTGCTTCGCAGAGTTCTTTTCGGGTGGCTTCTGGCAATCGAGATGAGGGGCTTTCTTCGACTAGCTTTTGATGCCGCCGTTGAGCGGAGCAATCTCGCTCGAACAGGTGGCATACGTTGCCGTGCTGGTCCGCGATAACTTGCACCTCGACGTGGCGAGGTCTATCGATGTATTTCTCTAAGTAGACGCCAGCGTTGCCGAATGCGGCTTTGGCCTCAGCTTTAGCCTGGGAAAGCGATGTTTGTAAAGAGGCCTCGTCTGCGGCCACTCGCATCCCTTTGCCACCACCGCCAGCAGTTGCCTTAATCAACACGGGAAAGCCGATCTTTTTGGCGGCTTCTAATGCGTCAGCTTCGCTTTCGAGCAATCCATCGCTTCCGGGAACAACGGGCACTTTAGCAGCAATCGCCATCTCTCGGGCAGTATTCTTATCCCCAAGCTTTTCCATAGCGTCTGGCGAAGGTCCGATGAATTCAAAGTTTGAGCTTCGGCATGCTTCGTTGAATTGAGCGTTTTCTGCTAAGAAGCCATAACCTGGGTGAATGGCATCGGCACCGCTCGCTTCGGCAGCCGCGATAATTCGCTCGAACTTGAGGTAACTATCGATCGATTTAGGTGGTCCAACACAGAACGCTTGATCTGCGAGTTCGAGATATTGGGATCCGCGGTCAGCTTCGCTAAAGACCGCAACGGTTTCGATCCCCATTTCTTTACAAGCCCGGATGACGCGCAGGGCGATCTCGCCACGATTGGCTATCAATACACGATTAAACATGGAGCAATATCCTTAGCACCGAGTTTTTGTTAACCTCGGGTGTCTACCTTGAAGAGGGGTTTTCCGAAGTCGACGGCTTCTTCGTTCTTAACGAGAACCTCAACAATCTTGCCTCGAATTTCGGCTGGGATTTCGTTAAACACCTTCATCGCCTCGATGATGCAAACAACGGTGTCCGGCTGAACGATGGTCCCGACCTCGGCAAAATTCTTGGCATTCGGATTGGGCTTGGTGTAAAACGTCCCAACCATCGGCGACTTAATAATCGCGATGTGAGCTCCATCAGCAGCAGGGGCTGCGGCCGCAGGGGCTGACGCTGCTGGTGCAGCGGCGGGCAAGGGTGCTGGAGCAGGCTGCATTGCCATAGGTGCTGCAATAACGGGCTGGCCGTGCCCCGCTCCGCAAAGTCGAATTCGTTGATTTTCATGGCGGAGATCAATTTCTCCGAGGTCGTGCTCCTTCATCAATGCGATCAATTTGCGGATTCGCTCGATGTCAAACACGTCGTTGGGATGGTTCGATTCCGTCATGTGACAAGCCTTTGGGATCCCCGGAAGTTCTGAAGAGTCTCACTACATTCATGGGTGAGTAGACCGCTCACCTTAGGTTTTGGTGGGACTTTGAGAAAAAAAGCTCATTTTTTGTCCTCACCGAACCACGTTTTATACAGTCGAGCTTCGACTCCTGGAAGCCCCGACGTCCGCCCGTATACCGCCTTTTCAGCCAGTCTGCAGCCATCTCGCGACCGGTTTCCACTCAATGCGAATTACTACCACCAAAATCGTGCCCCACGGGAGAATAAGCCGCAAAGGCACTGTGCATCCAAACTAGCTACTTAGGCTTGTTGGGGCGTGGTTTTCGATCCCCTGGCCTAGTTCGTTTGCCCGGTGAATTACTACCTCGGCCGGAATCACGATCGGACGATCCATTGGAGCTGGGCTGATCTTTCTTTCCAAACCACTTTGGAAACATTTCGGCTAGCGTCTCGGGTGGCTTGGTCATTTTCTCGCGTGGTTTGTCACTCGATGGTGCGGAACGCTGCGGCGCAGCTCCGGTTCCCATTTTGTTGACGGTCGAAATGATGTCTGCTGAAATGTTTTCTGGTAACTCGACCGTCGCTCCCTTGGGCGTGAACTTCTTGATCAAGGCACGCTCTACCAAGGACCACGTCGAAGAAGTGATGAAGTAAATACACAAACCTGATGGAACTCGGAAGAAGAAAACTCCCATCATGACCGTCATGAACATCATCATTTTTTGAGCGATAGCTGTCTGCTCATCGGTCGCTTTCGGCATCAGCACTTTTTGCTGAACAATGAATAGCACGACGGTAATGATAGGCAAAATGTTAAAGTACGGACCGAAATAGCCTGTTCCTCGACCAGCGATGAAATCCCATGCCCACGAATGCCACTCGAAGAGCATGTCTGGACCGGCCAAGTTCGAGCACCATTCCCACCCAGGAATAAGTGGCTGCTGACGCAGCTTGATGTCGACCGATACGCATCGATACAACCCGATGATAATCGGCAACTGAATGAACGCAGGTAAACAGCCTGCAAACTGATTGATACCCGCTTTCTTGAACAGCATCTGCTGCGCGGTCATCATTTTGCGAGGATCCTCTTTAAAGGCCTCTCTCAACTTGGCTGTATGCGGCTGCAACGACTGCATGCGTTGCGAGTTGATGGCCATCTTGCGACTGACCGGGAACATCAAGGATCGCACCAAGACTGTAAGAAGCACAATCGCCAATCCAAAATTCCCCACAATGGCATAGAAGCCATGCAACACCCAACCCAATCGCTTAGCAAAAAATCCAAAGATGTCCCAGCCATAGTACAAGACTTGGTCCATCTGATAAGCAGCCAACAACTCGGGATCTTTCGGCCCAGCAAACACACTAAACGCCCATGTCTTCTCCGAATTCGCTGCGATCGTAATCGGCTCGCTTTCGACCCAAAAACCTATGTTGGCAGCTTGATGCTTTGAATACGGAAGCTTGGTCGCATCGGAATAGAGCGAGTTCAAAACTCGTGCATTTCCCCGACTGAGGAGTTTCATCGAGTCAGGCGTTTGCGGACTCGGGAGTAGGGCTGCAGTGAACGACTGTGCATCAATCCCAATGTACTTCAAAGTCCGAGCGGTTTCCGAGTGGGCAGAACCAAACAAAACCGTATCTGGCATGGTCGGTTGTTTGACCGCATGATCGACTATAACGCGATTGGTGAACAACGTTTGGACGTTAGCTCCATCGTTGATGATGACATCGCGTGCTCCTGCGGCACTGAAAAAGAAGGGAGATATCTTGGTCGGATACCACCATCCTTCGAGCGACACGCCATTGATACCGTCTTGTCGTAAGGCAACCTTGACTTCGCTCGCCCCACGATTGCGGATGGTGGTCACAAGCTCTACGTGATATTGCCAAGCGTCTACATCATTCAAGTTTTGGCTCGCGGTCGGCTTCTTGAGCCTATATTGCTTGACGAGCTCTAAATCTCCCTCAACGCCGGCTAACTTCAAGTAGGCGCTTAAGGGTTTCACAAATTCAACCGCCATACCACCTTCGTACTCAACGTATCGCCCCGCCCAAGTTCCATTGAGGGTCGATTCTAAACCAAGTATCGATTGATCACCTTCTTCGATGGATCGATCACCGACGGAAGCCAATGTGGTCAAGCACGATAAATAAGGATCATTGCCGGGAACCTGCTCCAAGCGAAAATCATCTTTTGATCGGACGAGATCCAATGGCATCTCACCCAGCTTGACCTTAAAGGTAAGTGGTTTAGTGTCGCGATTAACTTTGACTTCTATTTCTTGATCAACTCGCCAAGTGTCAGACCAATCATCCCACTTGCGGCGGGAGACATCCCCCTCAAGCCCGGTCCAGCCTATGATTTCATCGTTAACATTCAGGCCGACAAGAGCCGTATCCTCAACGCATCGAGCTTCGGCCGCTGGACTACCTTTTGGCACGGTGCGAAGGATGAGTTCTTTTGGCTCAAGTCCCAGGTAGCCTGGATAGCCGCGAATTTCTTTGGTTTGCAGAGAGCGATAGATGAGTTTCCCTTTTTCGTCGCGGTCGACGATTTCCACTCGCTCAATCCCGGCACCTTGGTTGTCCAGGAAAACCAGAAGCGAGTAGCCATCTTCGGCAGACATGCTACCGAGGATGAAATGCTCTCGGGATACTTCATCGGGAAACTGGTAGGCTGGGTCGGCTTTAGCCTGGGCCAGCTTTTCTTCCAGCTGCGTTTTTCGTTCCTTTTTGGCCGTCTCGAGTTCGAGTTGGAGTTTTTCGGCTTCCTTTTGGCTGAGCTCTTTGCTGCGATTCATGCTGTTCAAAAGCAGGAATATGGAGATACCCAGTAGCAGAAAGGTAAAGAATCTTCGATTGTCCACTGTCTAAATCTCATTGGTCGGCGGAGGCGACCGTTGGGGGGTAATGTCGATAAGCCCAGGATTTTCAGGCCTATGCGGTGCGTTGCCTAGTGCAATTTTGCCTAACGAGGTGCAGAAACGGACGTAAAATAGCAAACTTAGCCCGAACCAGATTGCATCTTCGTCAATTAGGCTCAGATCTAGGAAGAAAAAGGCGGGGCAACAACAGGTTACGGCCGATTGCCCGGCATTTGCAAGCAAAAGGCACTAAATCACCATAGATCGGCCTACTCTAAGCCGATTTCGCCAGACTAATGACTCGTCGTGCAACGCTCAAGCATATTCGATTCCCGAATTTACCGCTTCTCACAAACTGCGACAGCGTACCCCCACATCGGTTTTGCACCAACTAACGATCACTTTATCTAGACTCAATCCGTGTCTTGACGTTTCGTTTGTTCCTCCTTGTTACGAACAGTATTTGATATCGCAATCTTTTCTCTTGGAATCCGTTTGCGATTTCGCTTTGAACAATACTGGTCACGTGTTACCACAGATCCTGCAATAGTCAAAGTGTGACCGATATTCTTCGAAATTATGGAAGCAATTAATCCCACTCCGTTCGATGGGATTCCAACGCACATTCGAATGAATGCATCGTTATATTCTTTCGTATTCAACATGCTACAACGCGACACTTGCATTCGCCTATTGCATTATCTTTAGTCAGGCTAACGAAGGAGTCCCAGGCGAAAAATGAAACGACCCTCCTACCATGCAAGTTTGAATATCTTCGATCAAATCGATTCGATCTGCCGCGAGTACCGTGCACTCTGGAAGCAAGGCAAACGGCCCAGATTGGAGCCATGGATTGACCAAGTTCCCAAGCAATGCAGTACTTCGACAAATCAATTATCGCAGCAGAGAAGATCGGTGCACAGTACGAACTGGCTCGAACATTGATCGACAAATCATTGCTCGATCATCCACAAGCGGCATCCGATCGACAACGTGGGTTAGCCCTGCTCGAATCACTAGGCTGTGTCTTGCCTGACGCCGAAGTCGAATACCTTGGCTTGGATCGTGCAGCGCATCATGACCGCTCCGCCACAGCCCGGACGGAAGACCCTCCCGCTGTAAACCTCATACTGTCGGCGAGTAAGAAGTAGTCAATGAAATGTCGATAAATCGTCCTTACTCGCTTATTGAGCTACGGAGCTGCGAGCTTGCAACAGAGACATCTCGGCTTCGGGCAGGACGGTATGGAGTTCCTGCAATCTTGTCAAACCTTCCTCTCGAAGCGTCCGTTGTTCCTCGCCCTCGATGATCATCGACTTGTCGATTAGCGAGCGGGCATACTCGCTCCGGTTACCGAACTTGGTCGCTTCCTTCAATGCGCGATCAAAGTATCGAAGGGCTTTTCTCGTTTTACCACACGCCGCAGCAGCTCGGCCCGATACGCGATAGGTATGTGCTCGCATGTTGGGAAACAACATGGCCCAGAAACGCGCCTTCGATGCAGCGCGACTTCCACGTCGCAGTTTGTCCCTTGCAACCACTTTCGGACCACGCGACCACTCCGCGCCGACAATGGCCTCCGTATGCAGCGAAAAAAGCTGCATGGAGTAATCAAAGTAGAAAAAATCCGAGTGCATCTGCTTTATCCCGCTCCGAAGTATCTGTTCCGATTCCTCGTATTGGGACCCTTGGAGCAAAGCTCTCCCAAGTTCCTGCGACGCAACCGATCGTGTGAAATGCTTCCTGACCATCTCCAGTGCCTCTCGGGCATACTGGATTGCCTCTTCGAATTTCCCTCTTCTCGACCAGGCATCCGCCAAACCATACCTTCCCCAAGCACAAATGCTCTGGTCCTGTATAAGTTCACCAAACCTCAGTTCCTTTTCGGCTATGGTTTCAATCGCCGTAGCGTCTCCTCGCTGGGATGCAATGTGGCGACGCACATGCAGATTCAATCCTGAGTGCCAGTCCTTGGCTTTCTCAAGTTCATCCTGGATCTCCAAGAGGTACTTCTCAGCGATATCTAGATCACCACGACAATACAGGGACGATGCGATATTATGCTTGCTCAATGCCTGTACAAACGGGGACTTGCATCGATCCAGCCGAGCGAGTGTGTCTCGGATGTATCGCTTTGCAAAGAACTGTCCCATAGCTCCGGACAGGGACAAGTTCATCGCATATTTGGAATGCGACAGGGCAATCGCGTCTAAATCATCGGAATACTTGGCGATTAATGCCAGGCGAATCGATCCGTAGATATAGGCAAATAGATCCATTTGCGCTACGATCCAGCAATTCAAAAAATAGATATCCGAGGCTAAAGAAACATGCCTCTCATCGGCAAGGTTAGGTTTTCCAATTCGTAGCCATTTCGGTAGGAGCTGGAAACAGAGTCCCGACCACATGATTCCCACCAGTAGATAGAACTTTGACTTCGGCTGTTTCTCACCTATCAAACTGAGGGCCTTTTCGAAATGACTGCGAGCCTCCAAGTTAAGTGCTTTTGGAATATAGCACTTGCCCAAACCGAAGTGGGCTTTGGAAAGCTCAAACGAACCGCTTGCGTAGCTGATCGCCGTTTCAAACGCGTCGACACTCTCCCGAATTCGGCCTTGAGCAGAGAAGCTGGTACCTAAACTCTCGAACAAAGTATAACGGTCCCGTTTCGGACGCCCCTCCATTGCAAACTGTTTTGCTTTCTCCAGCAGTAAGATTGCATCGTCATGAGCGTACGTCGTGGTTGCTTGGACGCCTGCGTTCAGGAGGTACTCAAACGCCTTGTCATGGCAATGAGCTGCTAGAAAATGCTCTGCCAACATGGCGTCGGTGATGTTTTTGCCCGCTTCGCGTTGTTTCTCAAGCGATTCTCCTATGACTTGGTGAATCCCTTGACGTCTGGTTGCCGACAAGTTCGCTAGACAAGCTTCGCGAAGTAAATCATGGGCGAATGTCAGTACGCGCGGCTTGCCAGTCTCGCGAAGTATCTCGCGACCAAGCAGATCGTCGATCGTATCGAAAAAGCCAAAGTCGCTATCTTGCCCTACGATGGCTTGCAGTAAATCGACATCAATGTTCGAACCAATGGCTGCCGCGACTGAAAGGGTCTTGGCTGTCTTCTCGGGTAAGCGTTTCAGCCGCGATTGAAGCGCCTCTCGGACCGTTTCCGGCAATGATTCCCTGTCCGTCCCCTTATCCGACAAACGCCATTGCAGACCATCAAAGATCACGCGGTCGCTAAGCTTCCACTCGCGAATCGTTTGGCAGATATAAAACGGATTGCCTAAACAATCGGTCCCGATCCGATCACTCAAAGCAGCATCAACTTCATCGATCCTAGATCCCAATTGGCTGGCAATGAGTTGTTGCACACTCTTCTTGGGAAGAGGCTGCAACGCGAGCTTGCTCGCTAGTTCCGACTCGCAAAGTTCGTCTACAAAGCTAACTGTCTTCGAATACTCGGTCGTGTTTCGCGTCGAACCCACAATCGCTAACTGAGGAATCGCACCTCCCCGTATCTCGGCATCTTGTCGGGCGATGATCGCACTGGAAGCAATGTGCCGCAACAGAATCACCGAACTTCGATCAGCCCAATGGATATCATCAATAATGAGCAGCATCGGCTGGATCTTGCTGAGCTCTACAAAGAAGTTGCCTATTGAACGAAATACATACTCGGTGTCTCGCGGTGTTTCGAACTGATCGGTGGGAAGATTGTTGGCGAGCAAAGCCTTAAGATCGGAGCCGCATCGTAGTAAATCGATTGCGTGCTCCTCAATTATGGAGTCGACCGAGGTCGATCCCACCGTGGAACCACCTGCTTGCAAGAAGGTCGTTGAGGCAAGCACATCGGCTTGCTGCGATTGCACGGCACGACGACGAAATTTCTCTCGTTCGGATAGAATCTGCTTGAGGATTTCGGCGAACGGCTGAAAGGGGGCTAGGTTTCCGTCAAAGCAACGGCCATCATAGATTTTGGCACCGCCAACAAACGCCGCTCGAGCAGCACGTTTAATCAAGCTCGTTTTACCGATGCCGGCTTCGCCTGCCACAAAGAGAATGGTAGGGCTGCGTTGCTTCTGAGGCTCTTTGCTGTCCGTTGAAATACGGACGCTGCAATGGGCCATGATGAACGACTCCATCACCTTGAGCTCTTCGTCTCGGGCGATAAAGGGAGCGACCAAGCCACTAGCAACGAGCGGGCTTGCGCTTGCTACTTTATGATCCGACCAACCCAATTCTTCAGCGAGAGCTTGGCGTAAATCAAGCGTCGAGTTTGGCCTAGACGCAGGGTCTTTGGCTAAGAGTTTGGTAATCGCACGCTCTGCTTCGACCGATAGATTCTTGTTGAACTCGCGAGCGCTCGTTGGTGTTTTGGTCAGCTGGGCGGATACCAATGCCTGGGCATCTTTGCGACATTCGTCAAAGGGATGTCGACCTGTAAGGATTTCATAGACCACCATACCGAGGGAATATAAATCGGCTCGATGATCTAGTTCCTCTCGCATAATCTGCTCGGGAGCGCAGTAGGCTAACGTCCCGAGGAAGTTAACATCACCGGTTAGGGACGAGGAGGAATTAGCGAATTTGGCCAATCCAAAGTCCGAGAGTCGGATATCGAAACCTTTGCTGTCCGGCTTGCGCTGGACCATGATGTTCGCAGGTTTGATGTCGCGATGAATGATCCGTTTGCTATGAACGAAATCAACTGCTTCGCATAGTTTGTAGAGTGCTTCGTAGATCTGCAGTGGGGGTGCGCCTGTCATGATGGTGGCCGGTTCGCCAGAGAAAAGCTCCATGGCGAAGAAGGGACCCGATTTAGATTCACCGTATTCGAAGACTTCAATCAGATATGGATGTTTCAGCGAAGCGATGGTACTGAATTCGCGGGTGAAACGCTGTTTGGCTGATCCGCTAAGGGAGTTGCTCATCATTTTGAGAGCAACTTGCTTTCCGTTCGAGAGATCTTCGGCCAAGTGAACGATGGCCATACCTCCGCGTCCTAACTCGCGGAGAATCCGAAATCGATGATTGATGATATCGGGCTGGATAACGGGCCGTGCACCGAGAGTGCCAACATCTAATGTGGCTTGTAAATCCTGGCTTTGGTCGATGGAGAGATTCATTTTCGTTCCAAGCTTACCGTTACTTGATAGGTTCTCTGCAACGATCAAATGGTTCGGCGACCTTTCGTTGTAAGGGAATCACGAGTTCGCAATTTGCAGGATTAGCTTGCCTTGATGATTCCCTGTAAAGAGTTTGTTCATGGTCTCGGGCGCATTTTCGAGCCCGGAAACTATGTCGAACTTATACTGGATCTTTCCTTCCTGATACCAGTTTAGCATGGACATGACAGCTTCCTCCGCGCGATGAAAGTAGTCACTCACCAAGAATCCTTCCAGACGAGCTCGCTGGTAGAGTAATCGCAACAAATTGCGCGGTGGGTGAAGATCGTAACCATCTCCACTCGATTCGTTGTAACAAGAAATCATGCCGCAGACGACCACTCTTGCGTGAAGATTGATTCGTTCAAGTGCGGCTTCGAGTATGCGGCCTCCTACGTTATCAAAATAGATATCGATGCCGTTCGGACAAGCCTTGGCAATAGCATCTGTTAAAGACGTCACCTCGCGGTAATTGATGGCATCATCAAAGCCGAGATCATTTTTGATCCAATCGCACTTCTCCGGTGTTCCAGCGATACCGACGACGCGGCAACCACGGATCTTTCCAATTTGCCCAACGAGAGATCCGACCGCACCGGCTGCAGCAGAAACGAGAATCGTCTCGCCCTGCTGTGGCTTTGCAATATCTAGCAAGCCGAAGTAGGCCGTCATCCCGTGCATGCCAATTGGTCCGAGATGCCAGCTTTGCGGCACACCGGGAATTTCAACCAAGGGGGACCAGAAGTCGTTTGGCGTAAGGACTTTATAGTCTTGCCAGCCTAGTAGCCCGAAGACCTTCGTTCCCTTCTTTATAGCATCGTTCTTTGAGTCAACGACGGTGCCAAGACCAAGACCTCGCACTACCTCGCCCAATCCTTGCGAGGGAATGTAGGTTGGCTGTTCGTAAAGCCAGAGTCGGTTTGTAGGATCCATGGAGAGCATTTCGACTCGGACCAACGCTTCCCCGTTTTGCAGAACCGGAATTGGCGTTTCCGCCAGATCAAAATCGGTCAACTGTGCAATCCCTAAAGGCCGTCGAATGAGACGCCATTGTCGGTTCATAACTTCTTCGATTGATTGAGAGAACGCCACGGATGGAATATTTGTAGCTATCTAATTTATGGAGGGGTTATTCGGTTGGAGAGGCGATTTCGCCACCTTGTATTGTGGAGAGAGCCCGATAAGTCTGCATTGCAATGTCATTACTCAAATACTGAACACTACCATCGCAGAATGCAAAGTTCGCCCCGCCCGTGTGAAGGCTTCGAAAGTTAGAAATGCGATGTGGCCCACCGCGCCAGCTTGGCGTTGAATTGAAGATTTGGGTAACATCGTAGTAAGAGTCTGTAACGGGCCGCTTGTTTAGCTTCTCCACGGTACTGCCAAAACCACCTGCGTACCGAAATCCACCTGCAAAAAATAGAGATGGGTTTACACCACCCACCAGCCAACCGTGGACCGATTTTAACTCGCCCGCCGGATTGACTGCGATCTTCGTTGTGCAACCAATTCCCTCGCACATGTCGTGTCCCGAGGCGGCTTCACCAATTGCAAACGTATTGCTCAAACCATCGGAAATCGAGCCAAGTTTCGTTTTTGAGTTACCGCTAAACACGCCAGAGTCTTCGTTGACCGGACGAGGAAGGAATCCAGGTGAGAAACTAAAGGCATCATTCCTACCAATATTCATGCCATAGGAACAAGTAGCGTAGCGTCCTCCTGCCGGTATCCCCAATGCGCCAATGAAGGGATAATTGTGTACCCGCTCTGCCGTGTCTGATGGGCACAAGAAGACAGGCTCCACAATTTGGACGTTTTCTGCCGGTTGCATGTACCAAGGGATTGAGGTGTTTATTCGATCGGCAACTGCACTCTGCTCGAGAAAAGGAAGTATCGACACCCAAGCAGTCCCCACCGCATCAATCGGGGAACCACCGTTCACGAACTGCATTCCAGCTGGAAGTCGTCGGTGGGCGCTTTCGTAATTCAATAATCCCAACCCAATTTGTTTCAAGTTATTGGAGCACGACATCCGCCGTGCTGCCTCTCGAGCAGCTTGCACCGCAGGTAATAACAATCCTACCAGCACCCCAATGATTGCGATGACTACGAGCAACTCGACCAGAGTAAAACCAGGCCTGATCCTACTACGATACCTATGCACGAAACCTGTAATGCTAAGTCGATACATGATGGTTCTCCCGAACTTATTATCCACGAACGAAAAAGAGTGCTATCGGAATCGATCCGGCGAATTGCCACTGGTTATCAAATCAACAATTTCGTCTAGTTCACTCCAGAACCAATCTTGATTTGTCCCCCCTGTCAGAAGATCCTCCGTTTCCGCATCATCAAAGATAGATTCGGAGTTAAGAAGATAGCTGCCATTGAGTGAGGCTCCTGTTCCCTGTCCACGCAAGTTGGCAACCCGGGTCGCAAAGTTCCTTGCCGAGGTCGTCCATTCGTTTCGAATGGCAACTAACGCAGATCGATCTGAATCGTGGAGAGTTGCACCAGAGATCAATAGATCTTCTCCTCCAAGCCCTTGAAGATTATCCGCCCCTTCGCCGCCAATCAAGAAATCTCGTCCAGTTCCACCGCGGAGTAGATCATTACCAGCCCTACCTAAAAGAATGGTCGCCACAGAAGCTTGCGCGATAAGCGAGTCATTTCCAGCACCACCAGAAACTAATTCAAAACCGCTTGTATGCCCCAAAATACCTGTGGCGTTCCCCAACGTTGTTGAAGGTCTCGACAGATCAATCTGAACACCATCAACCCACGCACCGTAGCTGATGGAATCGAAACCAGTGCCGGTTCCACCGCTCAAGTTACCTAATAAAGAACCGGTCGGAAGGATTTCAAAACTATCGTCGAGTGTATTGCCTCCGATATTCTCAATTCCGGAGAACGATAGACTCGACAAACCAAAATCAAGCGTCCCGCCATTTAAACTGTCGATTGTCCACACACTGGACAACGCTGGGCCGGTCAGCGTGTCGAGTCCAGATCCCGCCTCAACTCTTCTGAAACCACGAAATTCTGACCGACTAACCAAAATACTTCCCAAGGTATTCATCGTCCAAGATGTCGGGCTATCGGTACCGATAATTCTGCTAAGTGGAAGGCTGTTGCCACGAATTTGTTCGATCGCAGAATATGCGCCCGCAATGTTGGTCACACTCGATGTTGTTCCCAAGCGAACCTCCATTGCATCGGTCCGAGCAGAGAAATCGAGGACATCAACGCCAGAACCACCGTTAATCGATCCCGTGATTCGTCCAAAATCCTGAAATACAAACTGATCTGCGTTGGTGCTACCGGTCAAGTTCTCAACACCTGAGAACGTTATTGGCGAGGAGCCGAAATCAAGACCTCCGCCGTTGACGCCGTCGATAGTCCAGGTGTTGGCGAATGCTGGACCCGTTAATGTGTCGACGCCTACTCCTGCCTCAATCCTCCTGATTCCACGATACTCGACTCGATTAACAACGACATTGCCTTGGGCGTTAATAGACCATGATGTTGCAGCGTCCGTCCCAACAATCTTATTCAACTCCAGGTCGTTACCGTGAACTTGTTCGATCGCTGTGTAACCACCAATGATATCGGTCAAAATCGAAGGAGCACCTAACCGAACTTCGAGGACGTCCGTTCTGGAAGACAAGTCGAGAATATCGATACCGGACCCACCATTGATCGTACCAGTGATGCGCCCCAAATCCTGAAACACAAACTGATCTGCGTTGGTGCTACCGGTCAAGTTCTCAACACCTGAGAACGTTATTGGCGAGGAGCCGAAATCAAGACCTCCGCCGTTGACCCCATCTATAGTCCAGGTGTTGGCGAATGCTGGACCCGTTAATGTGTCAATACCAACTCCTGCCTCAATCCTCCCGATTCCACGATACTCGACGCGATTAACGACAACATTACCTTGTGCGTTAATTGACCATGATGTCGTAGCGTCCGTGCCAACAATCTTGTTCAATTCCAGTTCGTTACCGTGAACTTGTTCGATTGCCGTGTAAACACCCACCATGCCAGCAATGCTTGATGGCGATCCTAATCGAATTTCGATTTCGTCGGTCTTAAAAGATAGATCAATGACGTCCACACCTGTTCCACCGTTAATGGTCCCAGTTATGGAACCCGAATCTCGGATGGTGAACTGATCTATATCCGTACTTCCTGTTAGATTTTCGAATCCCTCAAAGGAGATGATCGACGCCCCTGTAGCTAATTCACCTGTGTTAATCCCATCAATGGACCAAGTGTTGGGTGCAGCAGGCCCAGACAATGTATCAATTCCCGGTCCACCCTTTACACCACCCACATCAATGTAGGTGATACCATTTACTACGATTTGGCCAAACGGGTTGATTGCCCAACTAGTGGTTGCATCGTTGATTCTTACTACTTTAGATCCTTCAACACCGTTTCCGAAAAACTGTTCGATGCCAATGTAGTTTCCGTCGACTACTTCGACGATGCGATTTGCCGTAGCATCCAACTGGAATTCGAGAGCTTCCAACTTGGACGAAAGATTGACTCGATCTAAAACGCCTGTCGCCGTTCCTCCGGTTAGAGTTTTTGACAGGCTTCCCGTATCCGTAAAGAAAAATTCGTCCGTCGCCGTTCCGCCGGTGATGCTTTCAAAGCTGGCAAAGGTGATAGAACCAGTGACGATACTAGATAATGTTCCGCCGTTGGCTTCGTCGATCACCCAATTAGTATCACTATTGCCTCCTATGAAGAGGTCTGTGACCGCGGGATTACTGCTGCCGATGAACGACTCGATGCTTCCAAATCCGCCGGTAGAGGTGGCCGTGCTAAGCTGTAGGTTCACCGTATGTGCCCTTGATTTGTTGGCGAAGCTTACAACGTCATCTCCGTCGCCTCCCAGCAACCTCCCAGTCAATGCACCAGCAACACCATATACGAATTGATCTTCTTCCGAACCACCGACCAAGGATTCAACGGTTGTGAAGGCAAGATGGCTCGAGGAATTGAGATTACCGCTACCCGTCCCGGTAACATTCCATACGTTAGAGAAATCTGGTCCTTTAACAACGTCCACCCCACTACCACCATCGAATGAGCGCGTTACACCAGCGGATGCATCCGATACAACAGTTAGTTCATCATCCCCACTGCCACCAAGGATTCTAACAACCTCCGTATTGAGGAAAACAGACATCGCACTATTGGTTGAAACAAAGCCGTCTCCTAACTCGAAGATATCCCGAACGGAGCGTCCAACGATTTGCAAAGCATCTGTTCCACCGAGTCCGTTTACAGTAAAGGCCCCATCCGGAACACTACCGCTAAACGCAAGAACTCCATTACGAGAGATGTTCCAGGAATGTCCAATACCATTCCCTGTGTAAGTAGCAATGAAAGTGTCATTCCCGGAGGTGCCGTTGATGACCAATCCTTCAGGAAGATCCTCAATACGGATCACAAATTCCTTTTCGGTATAAAGCCCGTCTTGATCGGTCGAGCGAACTCGAATCGAGTAGCTCGATTTCGTCTCGAAGTCAAAGCCACTGTTCGCACGCAAATTGTCGCCGTCGATATTGAAGGCCCCGTTGTCCGCTGAGCCATCACCGCTGACCAGGGTGTACGTAAACGTATCACCAGCATTTGGGTCTACCGTTGCAAACTCGCCTACAAGATCACCCACTGCGTTGTTCTCGGAAATCAACGCATTGGAAATCGTTAATGACGTTGGTGCCAAATTCACAGGAGTTAAACGCACATCGGTCGATGAATAGTTCACCTTAAAGGACCGAGAATTAATCGACACAATCGATCCCTCAGGCAATCCATCGAACGTCCCAACGATAATGCTGGCTTGAACGATCGCAAAGGTCTCTTGTCCCGTTATACCGGGGAAATTATCTATGATCGTTAGCGTATTGCCAGTGAGAGTCACGGTGCCGTTAACGTTCAGTTGGTCATACTGCGTGCCAACGTTTGCTCCCTGGATTTCTAGGACTAAAGATCCACCCATTGAATAATTGCCACCAACGGCTATTGCCCCCAGTGGATTACCCGGAGCAACCGACCCTGCACCAGTCAGGTTCCCGACGATGGATCCGGTTCCCGTGACAGTACTGCCTGCAGGAAGGTCCAGCTGCGACGAGACAGAGCCAAGCACTTTGAGCGTCGTGTTAACGATAGGTCTAACGATCCCACCATTGGAGTAAACAGAAACACCGCTGTCGACGGTAGTGCCGGCCGGGGAATGCAATTCAATATCGGTCGACGCTGGACGCGAAACATCGCTGGTAATGCTGATCGCTCCGCTGTCGGGAGAACCAATCACCAATTTGCCAGCGGTGACGCGGTCAAGTTCCGCGTCGGTCAGGCCGAGGGTGAGAGGGCTGCCACTGAGGACGTCAGCTCCACCGAGATTGATCAGAGTGCCGTTAGTTCGGGGCCGAAGGGTGACGCTGCCGGTGGCTCCAGCGCTAACGACGGAGAAACTATCGAAGTCCATACTGTTTCCGATGAGGTTCAGCGTCCCGCCGTTCGTGGCCGTTGTCTCTGCGCCGGAAACGATTGAAATTGCGATTCCGGAAGAGCCTCCACCTTCCGTGCCCGTCACCGAGACCACGCCGCCGCCCGAGGTGATCCTCGCATTGCTGCCCGCGAGACTCACGCCAAAGTTGAAGTCCCCAGTGGAGGCTCCGCCGGTCCCGAAGACGGTGACCGTACCGCTAGCCCCGGCCGAGATCTGACCACCGGAGAGCACGAAGATGCCAATATTCGAAGTGCTTGCCCCTGCGCCGCCGCCAAGGCCCGTCACTGAGACCGCGCCGCCGCCCGAGGCGATCGCCGAATTGGTGCTTTGGACAACTACACCGTGGTTTGAATTCCCAGAGGAAGCACCGCCTGTCCCGATGACGGTGACGGTGCCGCCCGACCCCGCCGTGATCTGCCCGCCGGAGAACAAAACGATGCCGAAATTCTGGACGCCTGAACCTGCGTCGCCGCCAGTGCCCGTCACCGAGACCGCACCGCCGCCCGAAGTGATCGTCGAACCGTTATCGACCACATACACGCCGTAGTTGTCGCTCCCAGAGGAAACGCCACCGCTCCCATTGACGGTGACAGTGCCCGTGGTGCCGCCGATGATGTCCGCCCCGTTCCTCACAAGAACGCCGAACTGTCTCCCTGCTGCATCGTTGCCACCACGCCCGAGCACGCTCACGCTTCCAGTTCCGGTGGCTTGGATCAGGGCAGCGTTGACGTCGATTCCGATAAAATTCCCGCTCGTCGCGGTGGGCTGCTGGTTGACGGAGAGCGACAAGTTGCCGTTCACAGTCGTCACGCTTGACCCGGAGGCGAGGACGATGTTCCGTGTCGCGGTCAGCGACACGCTCCCTGTGCCACTGGTGGCGATATCGGCATTCGTGGTCGCGAGATTGATTGGCAACGTCGTACTGGCCGTTGTGGCCGAGAAATTCCTGTCGCTCGCCATCGTGATAGCTCGATTGAGCGTGATCCCAGCACCGGTGGTCAGCGAGAGGCTGTTGTTGTGCGTGAGCGCTGCGCTCACCGTGATCGTGCCGCTATTCCCGTCACCAATCTGTAAAGTACCAGCCGTGATTTGATCCAGTTCCGCGTCGGTCAGGCCGAGGGTGAGAGGGCTGCCACTGAGGACGTCCGCTCCACCGAGATTGATCAGAGTGCCAGCGGTGCGAGGGCGAATGGTGGTCGTACCGGTGCCGGAGTTGATGAATCCCCCCGCGATGATAGTAACGCTGTCAGTCGTAATCAAAACGGGCGCATTGCCGCCCGAGGAGATGCCGCCAGAATTCTCGAGCCGCAGCGCTGCGGCGGTGGTGTTGTTACCGTGGCTGTTGGCTTTCACAGTCACCGACCCGCCCCCCGATGTGATCTGGCCTCCAATTGTCCACACACCGAAGTTGCCACCATGACTACTAGAGCCGCCTGTGCCCTCAACCGTAACTGTTCCGACACCGCCCGAAGTGATGCGGGAACTATTTCCATTTATTTGTACGCCTTGGTTGTTTTGAGTACCAGAGCCGCCGATGCCTGTGACAGTGACCGCCCCATTGCCCCCCGATGTGATCTGGCCCTCGAAGAGATACACGGCGAAGCTAACGTTGCCAACCGTGTTTCCGGTGCCCTCGACAGTGACTGTGCCGCTGCCTCCTGAAGTGACCTGGCCCCCTAGAACGACAGCCACGCCCCAGCCACGACTGCTCGGTTCGCCTTTGACTTGCACGTTACCGCCGCCCGAAGTGATGCGGGAATTGGGGTCGGTAACATTAACTCCGGTATTAAATGCCGCTGTCGACGCACCAGCAAGTCCACTCACTTCGGTTGTTAGTCCACTTAGCGCAGCGCCGCCGGCTACCTGCACGCCGTGCTGCCTACCCGACAAACCGTCTCCGCCCCGACCACCTATCTGCACTTGACCGGTACCCGTGACGTTGGCGGTGATGTTCACGCCGATAAAGTCGCCAGCGACTTGACTGCCGGTGTCGGCATCGAGGGTGATGTTGCGGGCGCTGACGGCTGCACTGACGGCGATGCGGGTGGCGTAGAGGCCCAGGTCTTTGTTGTTCCCCGAGTTCAGCGCAAGGGCTCCGCTTACGGTGATACTGTGGAAGGGATTGGCATTAGTACCAACCGTTAGAGTCGAGGTGAGATTGCTGACAGTTGAACCGATGATCAACGTGTCCGCCGCGTTGCCACGGTTGATGGCAAGGCTGCCGGTTGGGTTGGGGAAGGTGGTGTCTTCAAAATCCGCCCCGCTGAGTTTGAGAGCTGTACCATCATCAGCCAGAGTGGCTGCCGAAACCGTGGCAGGCAAATGGAAGACAATGTCTGCTACGGAGCCGACATTCAGCAAGACCGGCTCGAGTCCGATGTAGGTGACGGCGGGGCCGTCGGAGAAGACGACGTTACCGTCGCTGGCGTTGGTGAAGGTCTTGGTGATGGTGTTGAAATTACCACCGACGACTTCGAGCGTATCGAACCCGCCTATTCCACCATCGAAGATGATGTTAGGTAAATCGGTGCCACCGCGGAAATCGACAGTGAGTGTATCATCTCCGCCAGCAGCGTTGACGGTAATAGTACCAGTAAAGGCACTGGCCAAAGTGCGGATGGCTTTGTTGTCGGGTGTCAACGTCCAGCCGGCGGGGGCAGCCGCGAACTGATCGGTTTCATCACGAACCTCCAGGTACAGGTCGCCTCCGTCATCGACCAGACGTATTGAAGTACGATTGTCTATACCATTGCTATCGTCAACTATTAGGTCACCATCGCCGACTTCAAGCGAATACAGAACTTCTGCATCCGCCGAGCCAACTAGGTTAGGATCATCAAGAATGATCTTTACGCTTACGGTTGGAAGGGTCTCGAAATCGAGAGTCGAGTTGGCCTTGAGGAATAGGCTCTGTCCGTCAAGTTCAAACAGGGCTTTATGCTCACCGTCCAATCTCAATAAGTGAGGCCCAACCGCATACGGATCCAACACGACATCGGCTACCTTCACACGTTGCGAGCGAGTCCCTTCTAAAAGGCTAGAAACGGTGTTTCCTAGCGAGAGAATTGTGTGCACTGATATGTTCGACGCTGGGAACAATGGATCCAGAGTGCCAAGCGTAACCATTGTCGCGGCACTGGCCCTTCTGATAACCAACGATCCAGGGTTGGTAAACTCAATCGGTGCGAAGGCGTTTGTTGGACTAAGAATCTTATTTCTTCCTAAACTGTTTGGATCAGCATCCATCACCGTTAACTCAGTGATACTCGAAGGCACATGAACGATTAGCGTACTTAGTTCAGTCGGAGATAGTGAAACCGATTCGACCGACTCGAGTTCCACAACAGTCGCTTCCGGCGATGCCACTCCAGAGGTGCTCGCACTCGGAATGAAGCGAGTCTTGGAATTACCGCTATCTACCAAAGTGTGTTCTATAGTGTCAAAAAATCCAGCGATGGCTTGAAAGGTGTCCGTTTGCACACCGCTTCCACCAGCCAAACTGTACACATCGCTTAGATACGAGTTGCTGGAGAAATCGACTCGATAATGATCAGGTATATGGTCTGCTCCAGGGACGTTCACGCGGACGGGGTCCGTATAAAGACCAGATAAATGAATCGTCTCATTTTGGATTACTGCAAAATCAAGTTCTGTTGATCGGGCAATTCGCCATTGATTGACTGTATCGCTTGCAACCGGTTGGACTACTTTCAAGTCGTCATTTACAATAAATGCCGTACCTTCTGCGAATCGGACCGCAACACCCTCGGCATTCAGCAGGAGCACCTTAAAGGTTTCGTCGAACTCGTGGATCGAGTCTCCAAGGATCGTTACATCAATGAACTTGGTCGATGAATCGCCGGCAGGCCAGGTGATTGTCCCGGAATGGGACAGATAATCGACCTCGGCAGTCGCCGTACCCGGTACTGTTGTGAAGCCAACACTAACGGGGTAGTCATGTTCCCCTACAATTTCAACACTAAATCGTAGAATAGATGATCCCGCATTGCCTTCGTGGATAGACAGGCTATTGATGCCGACGACTGGAGCTAGGGTTACTGAAACCGATTGAGAAGAAATCTCCGCTTGAAGTGCTGCCCCTGTGAAAGAGCTCACAAGCGACGAAATCGAACGCGTTCCGGCTCCAACTTCCGCCATGGCCGCTGGAAGTCTTCCCTGGAGAACTTTCTTTGCCTTGTTCACTTGCAGCAAAAATGAATTACCCGTCTCGTGATCTGAAAGCATGATGCCGCCGACAAATCGCTGAGATTCTGCCATAACTTCGCTAACACCCGTTAAAACATCTTGCTCCATTTCGATGCCTAACTTGGTTACGACAGAGCGAAGCAACGCTTCTACATGAATGCTCGAACCAAAATCCAACACACCATCGGGCGAGATCAGATCGGAAAGGGTGTCATAGATTTCGTTGGCCACATGGTTGACTGTCAAACTAGTTCGAGCCGCAAGCAACTCTGCCATTTGAATGACCGTCGCATACAATTGGACTTGAACTTTGTAGGCTTCGGAAGCTTGCTGATCGTACGCGAGGATGTCAAACAATGCGTTCCTCGACCACAGATCGAAGTTTGTGATTCCCAGCGCATCGAGAGTCAAAGTGCTTGCTTCTGATACAGAGAGGGACCTGTTCCGAACAACACTCTCAATGAGCGTTGTGATTGGCGTTATAGAGAACATCCCCACCGGTGCCGCGAGCTGAGTTCTCCACAATTCATTTATTGAGATATCGGTGCCATCAATGGCGACCCAACGCCCTTCGCTTGGTTCTATCTGGCCATTGGCATTCGTATCGAATGATTCGTCAACGGGAATCGCGAAAGCGCCGTCTGCAGTGGTCATAGCAAAAGGTTCATCTTCGTCCGCTATACCATTGAAATTCGCATCAAAGAACACCAAGCCGTTGGAAATCGACCCCTGATTGATCGCACCAATATTTAACGAACCAGCTACCATAGCTTGTAGATGAGATGGGGGTATCGTTCTAGTACTTGATGAACGACCCGCGCTAACCATCGGTTGCTGTCCAAGCTCAGGAAGCTCTAAGGCGAGTGTTCCTGTTACGATTGGGACTTGGCTTGTAGTTCGCGCAGGAGGTAGAGGAGGAGCAGGAGGGAGGTCATCGTCTTCAATGAATATCAAAGACTCTATCGTGGGCGCCGCCAGCTTGGCAGGACTAGTCACCTCAATGATCCGAAATCTGATTACTTCCCATCCTTCAACGTCTCGATCATTTATAAACTCGAACCCAACTCTCGCACTTGTACGGCCCGCGGGAATCTTTATTTTTCCATCACTCAAACCTTTGACTCTATAATCAACTCCATAAGTCGCAGAGCCGACAAATTCCACAGTAAGCCAAACGTCGCGAACTGCAGGAGAAGACATCGCAATTTCAACGTTAGCCGACCGGTTCACAAACCTAATAACACGTCCGCTAGCCCTTACTCGCGACTCTTTTACAGATAATAGATCATCTTTGAAGGAAACAATGGACTGATCATCGTCAACGATTTCAGTACTGACGGTCGTTGGAGAGCCCCGCAATTCAGATGCATCCCCGATACTCACGGAGACTGACCTGTTTCCATCGGTTGTATTGTTGTTGTTGAATTTAGACAAAACAATACTAGCGCTCGTGCTACCCTCAGGTATCGTTATACTCCCATTGCTTGGATCGACAGAGTAGTCAATGCCTTGCCTAGCAGTCCCGTCAACTTGGAAAGGAACCGTCACCGCCTTATTCGTCGGCGCAGTTAGTTTCACGGTATGCGTTATGGTTGTTGTGATTTCGGTCGATTCATACACCTGTGAACCACCCGAGACCAGCGAGACCAATGGGTCATCGTCTAGAATCTGCAGCTCAAGAGCATTGGTGCTGCCTAGGCGATACGAAGGGCTTGCTGGCGATAATGCAATTCTTGCTGATTCTGTGGGCTCGTTGACTGAGTCATCGATCAACGAGAAACTTAACGTAGAAGTGTTCGCTCCCGGGCCAAAATGAAATCGGTTGTTCGTATAATAAAAGTCTCGTCCGAAGGTTGCTTTGTTTCGACTCGATACGTTGCTCGATACGGTGATCGGGACGCTAAGAGCTTCAATCGCAGGTGAGCTTAGCGTCGCAGTCACGCTGACCGTCCCTGCGTCCTCCCATACGCTTATAATGGGGGTAGAGAATGAGACAGTATACCTGTCGTTGTCTTGGATGCTAAAGACCGTCGACGCTATGTTGCCTAGCGTATAATTGGCATTTGTTGCAGGCTGCGCTAGACGCACCTCAAATGTCTCGGTTGGCTCGACGATCGTATCATCTTGGATAATGAAGGTCGCGATGACAGTTACTTGACCTGGAGCAAAGACAAACTGCAATGGTGTATTCGACCGGAGTACGTCAACATTCCCAGATACGCCAGACGTGGCGGTTCCTCCTAGGATGTACGGCACAACAATCTCATTAGACGTAGCTTGAGAAAGCGCAGCTGTGACAGTAACCTGCCCAGTCGTTTCCTGTACACCACGAGTTAGCCGACTCATCGATACGGTTGGTTTATCATCATCGATAATAGTCAGCGAAAATGATCGGTTGACAGTGGATAAAGTTGCATTGATTGGCGTACCCAAATTGATTCGAAGCGTCTCGGTCAATTCCACGTTCTGGTCATTGATCAGCGGTATGGAAATCGTCTTCGCAATCTCTCCTGGCATAAAGACAAGTGAACTCGAAGGAACCAACGTGTTATAATCAGTTCCTAAGGCTGCAGTGCTAGACGAATCGATGCTAAAGGGAACGGTTACTGTCTGCGTGGATCTCCCGGTCAATCGTACTGTTACTGCCTGGCTGGCTCCTTCCAAAACAGATACTCCGGGACTAGAAAACCGGACTAATGGAGCGACATCGTTGTCGGCAATCGACAACGTGAATCGACTCAGAGTACCGATCGTTGAAAACGGATTGGCAACAAGATCGACCACTAAAGATTCGTTTGCTCCAGGCTCAAACATCAGGTCATCAAGTATTTGGATCGATGTTGTTCCTGTTGTCTGACCTGCGGGAATTCTAATTCCTAGAAATGGAAGAATGCTGGAATAATCTTCCAGTTCGCTTGCTGTCGACGTTGCAGCTACAGAAAAGGGAACCCAAAGATCGTAGGGTAAAGCAATCGAACTGTTCAATGTTAACGAGTAAATTCCAACGCCTTCATTGACCGTGACATTGTCGGTTGAAAAGGAAATGGTAGGTTTCGGGCCGATAACAGAGATGAGGACACGGGTTTCTGTTGATAACAGGGTTCCATCAGAGACTGTAAAGAATAGTTCGTCTTGACCAACAAAGTTAGGGTTCGGTGTATACAACAAGTCAGGAATTGCTCCACTGAGAGACCCAAACCTCGGACTCTGCACTAATGAGAAAGTCAGTCCAGCGTTTTCTGGATCGAAACCTTGAAGAGTAATCGCTGTCGCTGTGTTCATATCCGTCGAGACGTTGCCTTCTACGCCCGATGGTGCCTCATTGATGTCGAGTGTTGTGATCGTAAAGGTTCGCTGTTGGATCCCGCCGCGACCGTCAGTAGCTGCAACGCGAATCGACATCTCACGGTGGGCTAAAAACTCGTAGTTAAATGATTGGGTGGAGCGCAGCTGATTCCCAACGATCTGGAAACTAGAGTTGTCAGTACTTCCATAGCCGCTGACCAAAAAATAGCTAACTGTATCTCCATCGTCGTCGCTCGAGCCGAAAACACCGATAACCGTACCAATCGGCTCATTCTCTGGAATAGTGTTGCCGTCAATCACTGGCAAGGTAGGTAGGTCGTTGGCGTTAGCAATATTAACCGTTAACGTTTGATCCACGTTGAATAATCCGTCGCTCGCTCTGACGATTACTTCAAAGGTATTGGTTCCAGCGGCTGACGACGGTACCTCAAAATTTGGTGAAGGCACCATACGTAGAAGCGGACCTACCAAGGAGAATCTTGCTTGATCTGCACCTCCAACAATTGTGTAAACAACGTTTGAAACTGGCTTGTCCGGGTCTGGGGCATTGAGCAAGCCCACGTCGGTAATGTTCTCTGGATGACTGTACGAAGTCGGCGACGTGAAGACTGGAGGCCATTCGTTTTCCCCAGAGATATCAATCAACAAGTCTCTATCAACAGACAATCCGCCAGCATCCATTACCCTGATTCGGATTTCGTATGACCATTTTTCTTCTGCATCAAAAGTCCTGGCTGACTGGAGTTGGTTGCCATGAATTTGGAAATCGGCGTTGTCGAGTTGCCCAGGCAAGAGTTGGAAGGTCGCCGTATCACTGTTGTCAGGGTCGATTGCTGAAAGTAGTCCAACTAACGTCCCACTGGGCCTATTTTCCAAAACGGAACGATTAGACAATTGAACACCGGTGGGATGCTCATTCACATTGCTGATACTGAGCGTGTAAGTCGCCGTTACGTCAGGAGTACCGGGAACGGTTGTGTCGTCCGATTGTACCGTCACGAAGTAAGAAGACTTCGTTTCGAAGTCCAAAACGCCACCGGAACGTAAATGAAGTTGATCTCCACCAATAATCTCAAAGCTGGCCGCATCCGCGCCTGAGAGGCTCAGCGTGTTGATCCCACCGTCTGGATCAGTAAGCGAGATGTTCGCAACGAGAATCGAGTTGGTCGTGCTGCTGTTTTCGGCAAGTGGGCTGGCGACATTGGTGATCGTAATCGTGGGAGATTCGTTCACATCTGTTACGGTGACAAGGAACGTCTTCTCGAAGCCCAGATTGCCATTGTCCGTGGACCGAACACGAATGTTGTAGGATGATGCGACCTCGAAATTGAACGAAGCTGCGGCGCGAAGTTGGTTACCGACAATCGTGAACTGGCTATTGCCTGAAGAACCCTCTCCTAAGACCAACAGATAAAAAAACGCGTCGCCAGTATCCGGATCCGTCGTTGAAAACGTGCCTACCGTCGTGCCAACAGGCCGATTCTCGGCAATTGATTGAACGGACAACGCTATGTCCGTAGGTCGTTCATTCACGTTGCTAACGGAAATGGTTAGCTCTTTTTCGAACGTCAAGTTTCCAGCGTCTTTGCTTTCGACACGGATCAAGTAGGAACTCTTTTGTTCAAAGTCGAAACTCGAATTGGCCGTGAGTTGAGTTCCCAAAATTGTGAAGGCCGCATTATCGACGCTTCCAACTCCGGATACGAGGGTGTAGGTGAATGTATCTCCTGCGTCAGGATCTATGGTTGCCAAAGTTCCCACAACGGTATTGGCAACCGCGTTCTCGGGGATACTCGATGGAGTTAGAGTGACGTTAGTAGGACGTTCGTTAACGTTCCCAATAATAAGCGTGTAAATCGCCGTTGCGTCGGGGCTGCCATCGATGGTTGTGTCGTCCGATTGTACCGTCACGACGTAGGTGGACTTCGTTTCGAAGTCCAAAACAACACCGGATCGTAAATGAAGTTGATTTCCACCAACAATCTCAAAGCTTGCCGCATCAGCGTCCGAAAGGCTCAGCGTGTTGGTACCACCGTCTTCATCGGTAATCGAGATGTTCGCAACATGAATCGAATTGGCCGTGTTGCTGTTCTCGGCAAGTGGGCTGGCGACATTGGTGATCGTAATCGTGGGGGCTTCGTTCACGTCCGTGACGGTAATAAGGAACGTCTTCTCGAAGCTCAAATTGCCATTATCCGTGGACCGAACACGAATGTTGTAGGATGATGCGACCTCGAAATCAAATTCACTGTTTGCACGCAGATTGTCGCCGTCGATATTGAAGGCCCCGTTGTCCGCTGAGCCATCGCCGCTGACCAGGGTGTACGTAAACGTATCACCAGCATTTGGATCGCTGGTGCTCAAGGAACCCAAAACGGCATTTACCCCGGAGTTCTCAGCCAGAGAGCTTGAAGACAGAGCGATATCCGTGGGGGATTCGTTGACATCCACCAGTGAGATTGAGAATACGGCCAAACCTGTGTTCGACGCTGAACCTGTAAATATCAATCTGTCGTCAATGACGGCCAGGTCATATTGAGGTCGTACTGAGCCAAGCTGGGAGATGACCTCAGAAGTACCTGCAACAGTGCCATCACTGACCCACAGTTCCCGATTGCTCCCATTGGTGACCGAACGAGCCGTAAAGTAGAACTTGTTCCCTGCAGAAACCAAAACGTCTTCAGGGGAGTTAGATGTGACCCGACTAAACAACTGCGAGGTCGACTCCTGTGTTCCTGATGTGATCCAAACCTGAGTCCCTGCCCGGAATACTAACGACTCTCCAAGCGAGATCACGTCGTCAATCCATGCATCGCCATCAAATGAACCGAGGAACGATGTTGTCGAGTTCGCCCGATCTCTAGCGTACAGTTGCTTCAGGCTGGAACCATTTTCACGTGCGAAGAAATAGACTTTGTCCCCATTGATACCAACGACCTGACGCCCGTTTCCAATCGCTGTCCCCGGCAGAGGATTCGTACCGCTGTCTGTTCCATCACTGACCCAAAGCGAACTATAGCCGGAAAATAGCACAGTACCGTCATCCGCCCCCTTTAAACTCCACGGAACTTCCGAGAATCCAGGGACGGCGAAGGTACCCGCAACGCTACCGTCAGTTTTCCAAATCTCAGGATTCTCGACACCAGTAAAATATGCGAATTCACCAGCACTCACGAGTTGGAAGTTTCCTGGAACCCCCCCGGCCCAGCTGGCCAACTTGGTTGTTCCAAACGTCGTCCCATCGCTGGACCAAAGTTCTAGCCCTATATCTTCCGAGCTTGGTGGGTTGAAGATTCGCGCAAAGATCAGCCTCGCCCCTGCAGACGCCACTCCGAGGAAGTCGAAGTTGTTTTCAAACGTGGCAAGCAACTCCGGGGTTGCAGCCGATGCCTTCCACACCCAGAGCTGACCAATGTAGTCACTGTAACCTGAAGATGTGTCAACTGAAGATTGAAAATACAGATCATCACCCACAAAAAGGGCGTTTCCAAATGGCCTTACATATCCTGTTCCAGTAGCGGAAACGCTCTCTCCCTCAACTCCAGAAACTCGGTGCCAGATGACCCCTTCGTTCGTCCATTCCTGATAGATCGCGAATCGGCCATTTGAATCGATCAATTCCCCAACACTTAGAAAGCCCGGAATGCTATCGGATGCGAAATCAAGACTCAGATCAGGCTCGACTTCGGCCGATGGCCCAGCCGTAAATGACAGGTCTTTGACGGACGAAAGACCTTCAGAATCGGTAACTTGGACGCGAATCGAATAGGCCCGTTCGCCGTTGAAGTCAAAACCAGACGCCGCGACAAGCTGATTACCGACGATGGAGAACAGGCCATTGTCAGCCGCTCCAACCCCGGTCTCGAATAAAAAAAAGTGGCTATCGTTGAAGTCATGATCAAAGGCAACCAATTCCGCGACCACTGTCCCCGCATTCGCTCCGAGACCCCAGGGTTTCAACGAAACTCCAACGACAGGGGCGTTGTTTGTGTCTTCAATCTGGATGGTGAACCACTGTTCTACGATCGAATCGCCGGCCGCAGTAGCGCGAACCAGGACGCTGTACTGGGAACGAGCTTCGTAATCAAAGGTTGCATTCGCAAGCAGTTGACCATTAATGATCTGGAAGGCCGAATTGTCTCCACCGATCAACTCGTACTGCATCTCCGGTGACAGGCTCGCGTCAAAATGCGAGAATCGTCCTATGAGTGAGTTCACCGGTTGATTTTCAAGAATTGATGTCTTCGACAGAAGAAGAGGAACCACTTCAATCTGCCCGTTCAGAACGGCTCCACCCTGATCCACAAAAGACCGCACATAGACCTTGTAGCCATTCAGATCGAGCGTCGAATTCAGTCCCAGAATCAATGTGTCGGCGTAAAGCGCTTCTGGAAGACTGCCGTTCGCATTATCGCTCACATCGAGCAGTTGTACCGACCCTGATATTTCCAGAGCTCCCAGAGAAGAGTTGTTTGTGAATCCGATTTGATTCGCACCTCGGTCGTCGCTGAACACTTCAATCTGGCTGGACACCACGATACGCCCGCCCCCAGAGAATGCGGGGGAAGTCTGCAGATTCCCATACAGCCTCGAAACGTTCAGGGAGGCATTCGTAGCGAGTGAGACCGTTCCCAAATCATTGATCTCAATTCCGTTCGGAATGTTTAGGACAGCATCGGATTCAACGACGATCGTCCCTATATGTACAAGTGCCGTTTGGTAGGTACTGTCGGTGATATCCAGAGAAGCCTGAACTTGCAGCGTTCCCTGATTGACAACCGAGGCGTACAGGTAACGACCTCCTGGGTTAGTGCCTGTCATGGCCCGGAGGGTTCCTGTCGGAGCGTTGGTGAATAGTCCCGATCCGCCACCAACCAACAGGGCTGATTGGAAATTGACACTCGCTTCTGACGTTAGTTCGATGAGCCCATGGTTCGTAAAGTTCTCCGTGACGTATAAGCCGTTGGCAACCACTGAGTCATTTGCTGGAATCGTGATCACCGAACTCGGGGTCGTCGTCAATGCGCCAGTAATCGACACGTTGTTGAAGGTCTTCAAAGTGCCGCGATTCTCGATGCCAACTAAAAAAGAGGTCGCATGGGCAGTAATCGAGCCTTCATTGACGATGGAACCTAACCCGGCGACTTGCCCTCCTCCGATAATCAACTCGGAAGAAGTGTTGGTTGTGAGCGTTGACTGAAGAGCTAGACTCTGAACCGTCAGCGAGCCATCAAATAGGTTGAGAGGTGCATGGGACGAGATACTGTTGACGGTTGTTGGAGTTGTTATCTCGATTGTTGCCGATGCAAATTCCGCACCGATGATGACGTCATCAACTGCACCCGGGACAGTGTCTCCAACCCAGTTTTCTGGATCGCTCCACAGAGAGCCTAGTCCTGACGGCCCACCGTCCCAATTGATTGTCGCCAAAAGCCTTCTGTGCTCAAGACTCTCGATCGATAACCGACGGCGCGATTTCAAGCTTCGATGGCGTTGGCGGCGATTGGATTGCGACAATTTGCGGCTACTCATTTACTTCGCTCCGAGTGTGTGTTTTTAGACGTGGCGTTCGGTACGATCTGCTAGAGCTCGATCCGTTGACAACTTCCGCCCAAGTGGTCAAGCCGACAAAATTTTCGAAAAGATTTGATTTTATCGAATGTGCACACCGGAGACCGGCACGATAACGGCACGGTACAATTAGGCTTTGCCTAGTCGCTTTGACAGCTCGAGAAATGATTCCGCAACTAGGCGGGTATCGTATTCATCATCAATGCGGGAGATTAGACCGTCTCGGAAATGGAAATGCAGATTTACCCAAAACGGTGGCATCGGGTGAGTCTCAAAGAAGACTTGATCTTCGTATCGCGCGACGACCCTGCAATCTGCTTCAAGATAGGTAGGCAGTAGAGATCCCGCGTTACGAGAAAAAAGTGAAAAGAAACGATCAAAGAACTCTTGCATTCCTTCCAACCCGTTCCAAAGCCCTGCGAACGAAACTTGGATCGGATCGCCCGAACAGTAGAATTGGAAGTCCTCATGAAATAATCCGTCACAATGCAAAAGGGCATCCCGGCCGAATTGGTTATAGGCTTGAACAAATTGCTTGGCTAAATCGAGTTGACTGTGATACAGGTGAGATGGCTCGACGATTTGGTTTGGTGTTGAAAGACTTTGGGAAAGGTCTCGAATGGTTTCCAATCTCAGCGTCCCACCCGACTCCGCTTTTCGAATGACGCGTTCCGAATAACCCGCGCGATTTGCAAGATCCATCTGGGTTAGACCTATCTGTTTGCGAAGCTCCGCAAACCTTTTTCCGTTTACACGATAACTTTCCCTACCCATCCAATTTCCCTGTCTGCCGATTCTTTGCTTTCTGAACGATAGCCTGCAAAAAGTGGGTGCAGCAATCGCCAGTAACTTGATAGAGACCGAATCCTTCGTCGCGAATCGAGCCTCTACGAAAACGGTCCCCTTCAAGGTCCCGGAAGGCTAAGATCCCCTTTTTCAGGCTGCGTGACTGGGTATTTTTAGATTTTTCGTTTTTTTCTAACGTCTCTCAACGGTGCCGACTCGACTAAATCTGGCCAACCCACCTTAGCGCTTTTGCTAGAATTATCCGTTTACTTATCCATTGTGCCAACGGGTGCGATCCATATACGGATGGATCCATCATGGAGTGCAGCCGCCAATCTTTCGCCATCAGGGGAGAATACGGCCTCGTAAATCGGTTGACTAACGTCGTCTAGGAGTGCGATCTTCGTTCGTGTTGAAACTTGCCAAAGTTCAACTTCGCCCGAGCTGTTGGCCGAGGCGAGCGTCTTCCCATCCGGTGAGACGTCTAGCGTCTGGATACCAGAACTAGACATTCCCCATGGTTCGAGTCGCATACCGTTATCCTTAAGTAACTCGATCACCCCCGCGTTGGTACCAATTAACCATCCGCGGTCTCGCTCGGAATAGACTACTGACCAAATCTCCGAGGAACTGCTATCCGCGATAGCATTTTGCGATCCATCCGCCACTGACAATAATCTAAGCAACCCATCGTTCCCTGCTATGGCAACCTCCAATCCATTCGGGTGCATACAAAGGGCTCTTAGCTTTCGAATCCCTGTCGGAGATTTCCATAGCAATTTACCATCCTCGACATTCCAAGCTCTCACGAAAAGATCATCTGCAATCGTGATGGCCATTTTACCATCGGGCGTAAATGCTATTTTTCGAACAAGCGAATTGTGTGGTAGCTCAAGGTCGGATCGATTCGAAGAATCGGTAGTCCAAAGCTTGACCGTCTTATCAAAGCCTCCGGTGGCAAGTCTATCGACGGTCCCTGGCTGGAACCCAGCAGCGGTGACCAATTGAGGCATATGTGAGTCGTATTGGTCGATGATTTTGCCACTCTTCACATCCCATACACGAGCCAGCCCGTCATCGCCTCCCGTTATGATTTTCTTACCGTCCTCGGAGAATGACACACACCAAGCTTCCTTGGGACAGTGGCCTTCAAGATCTTGGATGTGCCCTCGATTCAATTCCAAATAGTAGATTCGCACATCCTTTAATCGCCGCAGAACCAATGTTTCATTTACGGGGTGCATAGTCATCGTATTGGTTTTCTCCCCCGGCGCAAGAGACCTTATCCAGGAAAATCGCTCCTGATTCGAATCCCATTTGCGAATAAATCTAACGAGATTACTTTCCAGCGAGACCGCGCAAACCGTATAGAAATTTTTGGTGTCTCTTTCGAAACAGAATGCTTCGTAGCACCCTTCGGGCTCCTCGAATCGGCCGATCAAACGTCGATTATGAATATCAAACAGGTGAAGCCTTAGTGTTCGGCCGTTTTTCACTGGTTCGCATTCTCCCACAACAAGAAACGAGCCATCAGCTGAAAATCTCGCTAGACCGAGTGGTGCTTCAAATTCAGGCAACACCTCGGTTGTTTGCATAGAAGACGGCTGTAGTTCTAGAATGGAGATTCTCGAAACGTCATCACGTTCAATAGTTTGGCATAAGTAGAGCCTCTCTTCCCGATCCGATTCTGTAATGGCGTGTACGCTTCCTCGCGAAGAACTCCATTTCCAGTCGATTTCTGCCGTCTCGACATGACACTTCCAAATAGAACTTCGATTTTCTTGGTCGCAGCCGTACAAATAGATCCATTGGTTGTCCGCGGAGAATTTGAGCCCGGAGAGCAAGGAAAGATCTGCTTGTAGGCCATTTGGCCACATCGTCTCAAGGTTTTTGGTATCCCAGATTTGGATGCTGCGCGTTGTGCCGTCTGGCTCAATGTTATGATCCATTTCCGATGCCGCTAACCATCGGCTATTCGCAGAAAATGCTAAGGCATAGGTAGATAAACGATGACCTTGTAGACGTTTCACCAGTAATTCGGTTTCCGCATTCCAAAGATTGACATGTGATTCGTTGGAGTTTTCCGCCATCCACTTGCCATCAGGTGAATATGCGATAGCCCACGATTCCCCGGAGTGACTAGTTCGAAAATGATCGTCTCGAATGTGTTGCCTTGCAAACCGCCATTCGAAAGCAAGACTATCAGAATATTTCTTCTTAAACTCAGAGTCATCTAAAAACTGCCTCGCGTTCTCATCTACATATCCTGTCGTGGTAGGTAGAGCCTTTTCTACGGCTGTTGCATAATCGAGAGTCGGACCAGAACTAGCAGAATTGGTGGTAGCATCTCTCCTTTCCGTGAATAAGGTACTAAGCTGGACATAGGGTAGCATCCATGTAAGTGCTCCTAGTAAAAGAGCGATGCAGCAACCAACAATCGAGACCGAAATTTTTCGAACGGTCGATGGTTTTAACCACGGTTGGTTCGCAAGACGTCTCCCTTCTAAAAGCCGCAATAAATCTTCACCGAGCTGATTTGCATCAATGTATCTACGCCTGGGATCTTTCTCTAAGCACTTGAAGCAGATGAATTCCAATGATGCAGGTATCTCTTGCCTAAGTTTGCGAACGCTGGGTGGATCCTTTGACACGACTTGATGGAGAACCTCGTACTCTGATTTTCCCATGAAGGGAGGCTCTCCCATGAGAATCTCATATAGAATCACCCCTAATCCATATACGTCAGCTGTAGGCAAACTCTCTTTAGCACGACCTGTGGCGTGTTCTGGTGGCATGTAACATGGAGTTCCCATGCGAGTACCGGTTCGCGTCAATTGTTCTCGTTTGATGCTAGAATCGTCCCAACCAAGAATCTTGGCCATCCCGAAGTCAGAGACTAGAGGAGCTACCTCCAAACCATACTCTCGAAGAGGCGAATCCAGACTAGCCTCCACCATCAAGACGTTAGCTGGCTTTAGATCACGATGTACGATGTTTTGATCATGCGCATATCCTACAGCAGAGCATAATGCCCATACTAACGCCGCAGCCTTCCTCGGTTCCACAGGATTTGATTGACTCCGAATCCAGTTAGCTAAGGTTCCCAATGCGCAGTATTGCATCGAGATATAGGCGATTCCGTCAACGTCACCTGTGTCCAGTACAGGTACGATGAATGGATGTTGAAGTGATGTGAATGCGCGAACTTCAGTCAAAAAGCGTTTTCCGGTGCGCGTCGTTTCTATTACCCCTGATATTGGAATTTTTAAAGCGACTTTTCTGGAAATCGATGGGTCAAAAGCCAGATAAACAACTCCGAAACCACCTCTTCCCAAATGGCCTAAGATTTCAAATCGACCGAATTGTTTCGTGGTGAAATCAGCATCTAATCGCAACGCTTCCGTGGGTACCCAATGCCGCTTGATTCGATCGACAAACAAAAGATCGTCGGCTTCCAAAGCCCCGGCGTAATCCTCTGACTCATTGGACAGATTCTCGAATGATGAATCCTTCTTGTCGGATGAATTCATAGTCAATAACTTTTATGATGTGAAACTAAAAGCACTGCGAACTCTATAAAATCTACCACTTATCACAACGATGACCAACATCACTCATAATCACATTAGTGCAATCACGCCATCTCACGATTGCTCTCGACCAATGCTTACGAATTGCAATTTCGGTTCTACCGCTCATACATGCGATCTCACCAAAGCTTAGACCTTTGACGTGATGATCTACTATCAACATTCGATCGGCTTCAGATAACAATCGAAAGGCTTGGTCAAGAAGTTCACGCTCTTCATTTTCTTGAACTACTCCGCTAGGTGTGTTTTCGTCACCAACTAAAGAGGAATACCGTCGCATTCCATGCAATCTTGTTTCTCGCCTTACAGATCTTTTAAGCGTATCCTTCTGGTCCCGATAAACTCGCTTTAATCGATTGCTAAAGATTCGCTTGATCCAAGCAAACACTTCCTCTAAGCTACGCCCGCGGAAACTAGAAGCGGATCGATGCGCCAAAAAAAATGTGTCCTGTACAATGTCGGAGGGAGACACTCGCATTCGGAGATCGCGATCGATCTTCTTATGGGCTAGCATCTGCAATGAACCTGCTAACTGCGAATGCAAAGACGTCCAAGCGATTTCTTCACCTTGGCGAATCGCGTTAAGTGTCGAATCTGTTAGGTTTCCCTCAACATTGATGTTATGTGGCCCCGAGACCTCAGATCCTCTTCGCTCAATGTCTAGCACTGGGATACTGCGATTGTTCGTATGTACCGGCAAGCCGTCTACTTCTATGCGGGACACCGGCTTTTTAGAGGGTTTGCTAAATTTTGACATTACCGCACCTCCGTCGACTGAATCTAGAGATTCCCGACTTTAACATGAAAGTATTCCGAGAAAACTATTCCCGATAATGATTTATGCAATTTTTCCTAATATCGAACATCGATCGAAGCGTGCCGAAAAAGACCGATAGCAGGCACATTTGGAGCAACTATAGTAATTTTCAAGTGGTTTAAGGCTCTACACCTCGAATTGTTTCGCTAACCTACTAGGCTTAGCATTCTTATCAAGGAAGTCCGGCGGCACAATATCCCACCCGAAAAAGCAGTCCCATTCGCCGGTCAAGTTTCGATCGGGTTTTGTCTTGTTGCCGCAGATCGATGTTTTGGTAACTGCAACCGTAAAGATGAAAGATGAAGGTATTAGTCACGGGTTCCAGCGGTCTCATTGGTTCGGCCGCGGTTCGGTACTACGACAGCCAAGGTGCGGATGTTGTCGGGATCGACAATAACATGCGACAAGAATTCTTCGGGCCCATGGGGAGCACAGAATGGAATTTGGCCCTACTAAACAAAGAGACCAAGAAATTCGAGCATTATGGCGTCGATATCAGAAATCGCGAACAAGTCTTCGACCGAATGCGGCAAACCAAGCCCGATCTGGTTATTCACTGCGCCGCTCAACCATCGCACGACAAAGCCAAAGATATCCCTCTCCTCGATTTTGATGTCAACGCGATGGGCACCATTAACATGCTCGAAGCGACCAGGCTCCATTCGCCCGATGCTGTCTTTTGTCATATGAGCACCAACAAGGTTTACGGCGATGCGCCCAACGAACTACCCCTCGTCGAACTTGATCGTCGCTGGGACTATGCCCGGCCCGAAGACTACAACGGGATCGACGAAACCTGCCGCATTGACCAAACGCTTCACTCCCTTTTCGGCGCATCAAAAACCGCAGCCGATGTCGTGGCTCAAGAGTACGGACGCTACTTCGGCATGAAGGTCGGAATCTTTCGTGGCGGATGCTTAACCGGCGCGTCCCACTCGGGGGTCGAACTACACGGCTTTCTTTCCTATTTGGTTCATGTTGCTGTTCACAAAAAGCCATACACTATATTCGGCTACAAAGGAAAACAAGTCCGCGATCAAATTGAAAACGCTGACGTCATCGCTGCCTTTGAAGCGTTTCGCAAACATCCTCGCCCAGGAGAAGTCTACAATCTAGGCGGAGGCCGCGAAAATAGCGCTTCGGTACTTGAGTGCATCAATTTGATCGCAAAAATCAGCACTTATCGAGTGAACTACACTTTAGCCGAAACAAATCGAACCGGTGATCATATTTGCTACATCTCCAATTTAAGCAAATTGAAATCGCATTACCCAGAATGGTCGATTCGAACATCGCTCGAGGATATGCTTGGTAAAATGATCGAAATGGAAGAGTTTAAAGCCAAAAACGCGTCTATGATTTGAATATGGATTGAATCGGAAGCCGGAGGGCTCGCGCCCTGCGGTCGATGAGAAAAACCGGGGGCTAACGTCCCACGGCTGATTGGGAAAAGGGCTTGCCTCAAGTCAACTACAACAACAAGATCACTATGCACATTCGCAAAGCACTAATAACCGCAGCTGGCCCTGGACAAGGGGCGTTGCCACTGCAACGACTAGTCGATCGCGACGGAGCGGAGAAAACAGCTCTCGAAATGATTATCGAAGAAGTCGACGCGGCTGGAATCGATTCAATCGGAATTGTCATTAGCCCTGGAAACGAAGATGCCTATCGAAACGCAGCAGGTCCCTACGTCGATCGACTGACCTTTGTGATCCAAGAAACCGCGTCCGGCTATGGTCAAGCATTGTTGTGTGCAAAAGACTTCATTGGAGACAATCCGTTCTTACACCTTGTAGGGGACCACTTGTACCTGAGCAATTCCGGCAAACGGTGCGCTCAGCAGTTAATCGAAGTGGCCGAACGAGAAGAATGCTCTGTTTCCGCCGTCTATCCCACCAAAGAAAAAATGCTCCCTTACTTCGGGGCCATAGGTGGCCAACGACTCCCGCAAACCGATCGACTCTATTCCATTAAAAAGGTCATCGAAAAGCCGACCCCAACCCTGGCTGAACAAGAGCTCACCATCGCCGGATTTCGAAGCGGGATCTATCTTTGCTTCTTTGGTCTCCATGTACTCACTCCTATGGTTCTGCAAATTCTCGAGGAGCTAGCCTCCAAAACGAATCGACCACTTCCGCTAGCTGAAGCATTACAGGAATTAGCTAGTCGCGAACGATACATTGGATACGAAATCGAAGGTCAAAGATACAACATCGGAATCAAATACGGGCTGCTCAATACTCAGCTCGCGCTATCCCTGTCTGGGGTCGATCGGGATCAAGTTCTAAGTGACATGATTGAACTATTGGCAGTACGTTAGGAAATCAGAATATGAAAACGGAACAGCCATCGAGCACACAGTCCAACCCATGGATTGAAACGATTGTTTCCCCGGAAGATACGACTCGCCATAGAACTCTCGAATCCCTCTGCGAAGGACTAAATTCGAATGAATTGCTCAGAGCCGCGAGCGAGCTTGATGTGTTTCGCCGCAAAACTGATAATCTCTACCATCGAGTTCGCGCCCACTTCTTTCTAGCCGCTCTCTATCGCTATTACTTGCCGCTAACCTTTTCCGAAGAGCGGGCTGGTTTGCTTCCCTACGAAGCTTATCAACATATCCTCGAACGACGCTTCCCGGAAGCAATCGATCAATTGCTGACCGTTCAAAAGAGTGATGGACCAACGATTGCCATATCCAGCGCTCTAGCTCGCGCTTACCATCAATTGGGAATACAGACCTTAGCCGACCAAGTCAGACGAAGTGTCAAAACGGTCCGTGGTAATCAATGGATGTTCCGAATTGGACACCCCACCGAACATCCTTTGCGATTGAACAAGGAGTTGCTTCAATGGAACGAAGAAGCAGAAACCTTCCCAATCTTGTGTGAAAAGACAAGCGTCCGCATGGATTTCTCACATTCTGGTTGGTCAGACATATTCTTTCTGGGAATGGATTATCCCGAAGGAGCCCGCGTCTTAAACGCTTCGGTAGATCTAGGTGTTTATGGCCGAGACGCCGAACCCAAACCACCCGTGGAAGCTTACTTGAGAGTAATTGATCGCCCTGTGTTGCGATTGGTGAGTACCGATCTGGGTGCCGAAGCAGAAATCACAGAAATCGATGAGGTGTTCGACTTCGCGAGAGATTACCTCGGACTTCTCAAAGGTGCGTTGATTGCTTCGGGAGTGATTCCTCCAGCCATGGAGGGATGCCACCGGAAAATGAGTGAACTGTTGGCCACTATCATCGGCCGAGAAGGCTGCGGATTGGAATTAGTTAGCAAAGTAAACGACATCCCTAAAGGCTCGCGCCTAGCTGTATCCACCAACCTGCTGGGCTGCCTCATTTCCGTCCTGATGCGAGCCACAGGCCAAGTTCCCTCGCTCGAAGGTGGCTTGGCAGTCGCCGACCAAAGACTGATTACCGCTCGTGCTATCTTGGGCGAATGGCTCGGAGGCTCCGGTGGCGGATGGCAAGACTCTGGTGGAATCTGGCAGGGGATCAAGCGGATTGAGGGGGTATTAGCCTCGGAGAACGACCCTGAATTCGGAGTAAGTCGAGGCCGGTTGCTGCCTCACCACACGATCCTCGATGAGAAAAGTATCCCGATTGCCGCGAGAGAAGCCTTGCAGCAAAGCCTCGTACTAATCTACGGTGGCATGGCTCAAAACGTAGGACCGATCCTCGAAATGGTAACGGAGAAGTATCTCGTTCGAGCCAACAAAGAATGGAAAGCTAGATTACGAGCCATTGAGATCTTCGAAGCCATCGTTGAGTCTCTGAAAAGCGGAGACATAAAACGAGTCGCCCAATTAACCACAGAGAATTTTACTGGCCCCTTGCAAACAATCATCCCATGGTGCACAAACCGATTCACCGATGCCATGATCGAGCAATGTCGCGCTCGATGGGGATCCCAGTTTTGGGGATTCTTAATGCTGGGAGGCATGTCAGGCGGAGGCATGGGATTTTTCTTCGACCCCGGTATCCAAGCGCAAGCCAAAGTCTGGCTACTCGATGCGCTCGTGACTACGAAACGAGCCATGCAGATGAGGTTGCCTTTTGCGATGGATCCTGTTGTTTATGATTTTACGGTCAACGATTGGGGCTCATGGGCTGAGATGTTAACTGGCACACAAGCTGTCATGCCAGATGGGTACTATGCGATTTTAGCACCCAAGCTAATTCGAAAGGATTTACGAGACCTAAGCCCACAATCGCAAAGGGAGTTGATGTGGCTCAATCGATCTTGCCGAAGCGGCGAAACGAGAGCACGATGGCTGCTGGATCGTATTCTTCCTCAACCAGCAGATACCAACAGCCACTCAGATCAATTAAAGAACCTGCTAAAAGAAAACGGGTTTGATCGAGAACAACATGAACAAATACGAACCGATTTGCTCAATGGTCGCATCGGGCTGGCCGAAAACAGGCTCCCTCGCCAATCGGTGATCGAAGATGTCGGACGAGATGATGTAATCGACGTGAGAAATCGCTCGCAATTCAACGATAAAACTCCCGATTCGGAATCTGGGCGTCAAGCGATCGCGGCGAATCAAGTGGCAGTGGTGACACTTGCAGCGGGAGTTGGCTCTCGTTGGACTGGAGGAGCCGGTGTTGTTAAAGGCCTCCATCCTTTTTGCAAATTCGGAGGAAAGCATCGTAGCTTTATCGAAGTTCATCTCGCCAAGAGTCGGCAAACAAGTCGTTTCTTTGGAGCAAAGATACCCCACGTTTTCACGACGGGTTATCTCACTCACGGACCGACGGAAAATCACTTAAACGAGGTTGCCAATTATGGTTATCCAGGAGAGGTTCTGTTATCACGAGGTATGTCGGTCGGACTGCGAATGATTCCCACCGTAAAAGATCTGAAATTCTTCTGGCAAGAAATTCCCCATCAAGTTCTCGATGAGCAGCAGCAGAAGGTTCGCGAAAGCGGTCAAGCAGCCATCATGGGTTGGGCTCACGCTACAGGGGAGGCTGGAGACTACACAGATAATACTCCTTTTCAGTGTATGCATCCTGTGGGACATTGGTACGAGATCCCCAACATGATGCGAAACGGATTGTTGCACCGCATGCTTCAGTCGCAGCCGACTTTAAAGTACCTGATGTTGCACAACATTGACACACTCGGAGCGAGTTTAGATCCACTCATTTTGTCTCGCCACATTGATTCGCAAGCGAGTTTGAGCTTTGAAGTGATCAGCCGAAGGATCGATGACCGTGGAGGCGGACTAGCTCTAGTCGACGGCAAAAGACGATTGATTGAAGGGATGGCTATGCCGAACGATCGAGATGAGTTCAAGCTTACTTACTATTCGTCCATGACGACTTGGATCGATATTGATAAGTTATTAGCCGCCTTTCAACTGACTCGTGAGCAACTCGGCTCCAGCGAGTGTGTTGACAACGCAGTGAGAACTCTGGGTAACAAGCTACCTACCTACATTACGATCAAGGATGTGAAGAAACGATGGGGATTGGGGCAGGAAGATGTATTTCCGGTAACACAGTTCGAAAAGCTCTGGGGAGACATGAGCACTTTGACCTCGATCGATTGCGAGTACATCGCTGTTGAGATTATGCGAGGACAGCAATTAAAAGAGCCAGGACAGCTCGATGGTTGGGTTCGCGATGGATCAGCGGCGTATGTGGAACGAGTGTGCGACTTCGGATAAACACTAGCCGAAACACTGCGAACCGGAATTTGATCCGACGCGGGCTTGAGATCATCCTCCGATTTGGTACATAGCTCGTTCTGGCTGTTTAAACGATGACGTCGAAATACCATGCGCTGCGAATTTGTTTCTGATACAGTCGCTGGCGATTTCATACAGACTCGCATCGATGGCCCCGCCATCGATCGCAGCTCGGACATCCCACTCTTCTCGACCGAATAAACAGTTTCGCAATTTGCCATCCGCCGTTAATCGCAATCGATTGCAACTTTCACAAAACGGCTTCGATACGGGATCAATGAATCCAATCCCCCCGCGACCATCTGCAAAACCATAATCCGAGGCAGGCTGTGCTGGGTCGCTTCGACCGAGTGGTGTCAACAACCCAAACTTCGATTCCACACGAGCTCGCAACTCATCCCCCGAGACGACTTGATCTTGACTCCAATTCCGATCCGCATCCAACGGCATAAACTCGATGAAACGAATAAAGATGTTTCGTTCTCGTGCAAATTCTACTAGCGGGATGCAATCCTCTAAATTGATATCTCGCAAGACCAATGCATTGAGCCGAACGACCAGATCTGTTTTTAGAGCCGACTCAATCCCCTCGAGCACACGGTCCATTCCATCGCGTCTCGAAATCTGACGAAACGCTTCTTCTCTAAGCGTGTCCAACGATATGTTGATGTGCGTCAGACCAGCACTTACCAAATGATCCATCATCCCGGCCAACATCATGCCGTTGGTGGTCATCGCGATTTGATGGAGTCCCTCAATTCGATTCAACCTGCATACAAGATGATCCAGGTCAGGGCGCATGAGAGGCTCGCCACCCGTCAACCGAACCTTGCGAACGCCTGCTGCTACCATCACACGAACGATTCGCTCGATGGCGTCGAACGATAACAGTTTTGATTGGGGCAAGAAACTGTTGACCGTTGCCGGCATGCAATAGCGGCATCGAATGTTGCACGCATCGGTGACACTGACTCGGAGGGATGTGTGGACTCGTCCGAATCCATCGATAAGAGGCGGAAAGGGTGACGTCATGGAGCTGGACTGGGGTGAATCCACGTTGGGGTTTGAACGGCGTACCATTCCTTCTTCCAAATGGGAACTTGTTTTTTGAGTTCGTCGATGAGCCACTCCCCTGCGTCAAACGCTTCTGCTCGATGTGGGCAGCTAACTGCCACAGCCACACTCGCTTCTCGGACCTCGACTCTTCCAACACGATGGACGATTGCCAACTTTTTTATTGGCCAACGCTCTGCGGCCGTGTCCGCTAACTCTTGCATTTTGGCTGTTGCCATCTCTGTATACGCCTCGTACTCCAGATAGGCAGTCTCGGTTTCCCCGGTCCAGCGGCGAGTCGTACCAAGAAACAGAACCGTGGCGCCGCACGCTTCGTCGGAAACGTGGGTCAAGATGGCAGAGGTATCTATCGGTTGCGAAGTTATCGAAATCATGCCACGATTTTCCTCTAGCTGAGGCGAATCGTCCATAACGCAACTTCTAAATTTGAGTTGTCTTGCTAGTATTTTAAATAATCCTAGCGAAAGTTATGTCATGAAAGAGTTGTCACCCAAAAGAGTTGTTTTGGCCATGAGCGGTGGAGTCGATTCCAGCGTCGCCGCTCATTTATTGCTCGAACAAGGATTTGAGGTGATCGGAGTGTTCATGCGGCACGGAGAAAAATCCAGCCAAGCATGCGACCTCGAGTCTGGTAAACCCAACCCTTTGCTGCCAATCCTTCAAGGTCGACTGGATCACAAACAAGGCTGCTGCAGTGCCAGCGATGCGGCCGATGCTAGACGAGTCGCCGATCGATTTGGTATTCCATTTTACGCCTTAGATTTGGAAGAAGATTTTCGTCGCATCGTCGACTACTTTATCGACGAGTATCAGAGCGGACGAACTCCCAATCCCTGCGTGCAGTGCAATAACTGGATCAAGTTTGGGAGGTTGTTCGATTACGCCGATGCGGCTGGTGCTCAGTTTGTCGCGACAGGGCATTACGCTCGGATGGAGCAGTCAGAGAGCGGGCAATGGGAGCTTCATCGAGGACTCGATGATGATAAAGACCAAGCGTACGTACTAACAGGCATCGATCGGTCGCTGCTTGATCGCATGCTTTTGCCGGTCGGTGGCTATCACAAATCGGAGATACGCGAGATCGCAACACAGCTGGGATTGCGAGTGGCGGACAAAAAGGACAGTCAAGAAATTTGCTTCGTGACCTCTGGGCAACACGCACAGTTCATACGCGACAAAACGCAAGCTTCCCGGCCGGGCAAGATAGTCACGGAAGATGGCCGAATTGTCGGAACCCACCCCGGTATCGAGGGCTTTACGATTGGCCAGCGAAAGGGACTCGGAGTCGCCATGGGCTCCCCCTACTTTGTAACAAAAATCGATGCAGACAAGGCACAAGTAACTATTGGTCCACACGAATCTCTCAGCCGAGACTGGCTCGTGGCCAAAGAATCGAACTGGCTCGAGGATGTGCCTGTGGACGAGTGGTTTGATGCTGAGGTTCAGATTCGATACAATTCGTCACCGCAATCTGCTCGCGTGAAGCGACTGACAGATACGTCTTTTGTGGTTCGGTTTAGCGAGGGTTGTATCGGTGTTTCACCAGGGCAATTGGCCGCAATCTTTCTTGGCACTCGCGCGATCGGGTGCGGATGGATCAATAATACCGGTCGTGGCGACTGGAATGCCTACGAAGCCGATTATTCGGGTAGTTCACGAAGTGCCTAACAAGCCGTTATTGCCAGCATTAGATATCTTTCGCAACGTTTGACTCCTGTTAGCCGAAAACCTAACTAGACGGGTTAGCTAATGAAGGCACCTGTTACTGCAGGTTTCACATGGATGTGGCCGCGAGCAGTATCAACGTAAGAGTCGCCAAGTTCGTTGAACTTTTTGTAAGGGGACGGAATCCCGAGTTATGAAACATGTACACTGTTGTCGGCGTAAGTCGAACTGGGGATCCCATGGGCAAAAAAGATGTTTTCCGAATGGTCACGCGTGCAGAGGATGGGTCTCTCCGCATTCGTGACTTTCATTCGGCTGAGTTTATCTTTCGAACTCATACTCAAGTCGGGATTGAGGATAGCAGCACTGATTTAGACTTGCGCGGGATGCCAGTCTTTCGAGGTCTGATCGGTCCGATCCCTGAGGGGAAGAATATCGTACGATATGAGAGCCCCGAGGTCTTTGAGTTGATGACCAAAGAGTGGGCGTCCCATAAGCCACGTCGACGACGCCGTTCTTCTTCCAGCGCGCCGTTGGCCGACGCCTCTACGCCACAAAACGAATGGGTGGCCCCTACGCAAGTGTAATTGCAAATCCTGATCCGCACGAAAACTTGCGCATCAGGCTGGTACTGGGAACCAACCGTCCATCGACCTCTCGGTTTGGACAGCAGGACGGTGTAGGGTTTGTAGATTGGGTAACAAGTCTACAAAAAATGGGATGTTTCGTACCGCCGCATTGGACCTTGGGGGCATATGCTTGGATGCGTTTCAAGCAACGTTCTTCATTCTTGCATCGCGTGCGAACGTTGTAGATTGGCAAGATTCCGTTGGTGGCTGGCTTCATCAGGTTGCACGACGAGTCTCGCTCAAATTGAAATCGGATTTGGCACGACGACAGCGATTGGAATCAGACGCCGCTAAGGAGAAACTTGACCAATGCGGCGGACCAGATCAATCCGTCGGTATCCATGAGTTGGGGCAGATTCTCGATCAAGAAATTAGTCGACTACCGCGTTCCTTTCGTGAAGTCATCTTGCTCACTCAATGCGAAGGTTTAAGCAGAAGCGAAGCAGCCACACGACTCGGTATTAGTGTCGCTGCCGTCAAAGATCGATTGGAGCGAGGCCGAGAGTTGCTTCAAAAGCAATTGCTTAAACGCGGCTTATCTTTATCCGCAGTTGCCTTAGCAGCATGGCTTGTGCCTAACTCCCTTGGTGCTGCAAACGTATCCGTGTTGGTCGCTAAAACTAGCCAACTGGCAATTGCGTTTGCATCAGGCAAGTTAATCGGCGCACTATTCACCGCTGCTGCCTCACTCGCCAACGGGACATTAAAACTATTGGGTATGCAGAAAATGGCGATGGCTCTCACGCTGTTCCTTTCCTTGATAACCGGAGGTTCGCTGGTATACGGTTTCTTGCAAGACAACCCAACACGTTTCGAATCAGGATTGCGAGGTACGATTGTTCAAATCGATGATGATCAACCACCATCCATAACAATCGAACAATCCAGGAGATTCACGGACAAGGAACTGTACGAGAAGTCACGATTAAATCCGTATCAAATCCCGGGATGCTCCTGGTCGAGGGGGACGATGATAATCCAGAATCAATACCGGAAATGATCGAGCTTGCCCCTGAGACGATCCTACGTATTGGTGGTATGAACGCATCCCTGGATGAGCTTAAGCCTGGCATGACTGTGCCGCTAGAGTTCGGCAGCGGTGGAGACACCGTCCATGCAATTGAAACCGAGGCTGAAGCTTCACAAATTCTCAAAGGGGAATTACAAGCAATCGACCTTACGAAAAATGAATTGTTGCTATCCACTGAAACAGAGGATGATGAAATCGTCGATCGAAGATTGAAAATCGATACATCAATAGTCCTGCAGTCTACGGGAAAGGGCATCCCCGTGGCGGATTTGCGCAAGGGTTGCTCCGTGACAATTCGACTGGATGATGATGGCCAAACGAACAAGGCGATGAATGTCGTTTTTCCAGAATTGGATGAGGACGAGTAAACGCTTTGAGTCGTCAAGCCATTCGATTTCATTAATGACTCGTCATCTCTCACTTGATTTTACCACGTATGATTCCTATCCCGAAGCGTAATTCGATCTCAATACGCAACTACGGGCAACACAAAACTTTGTGGCCGTGAGTGGCGATCCCATGAATAATCCTGGTTTACGACATCCTTAGGTCTAAAAATGGACAATCATTGTATTCGGTTTTACAAAGCTACTATTGCAGTTTCCGCTTTGTTCGTAAGTCTTACCGTTTGCGATTTATGCTGGGCTTTGGAAACTCAATATGGAGCTCGATTGGATCTCGAGTCTGATGTTAAATATCCACTTACCCCCATGATTATCGACGTTACCAAGCCACCTTATAACGCTACAGGGGATGGCATTCAGGATGATACCGCTGCGATACAAAGAGCTTTGACCGACATGATGGGGACGCACAAGATGCTGTACTTCCCCAATGGAATCTATCTGGTCTCTAGAACTCTGCAGTGGTCCAAGAAGAATTCAGCCGGCAGGGACGCTTGGGGAAAGAATTTCTTGTGTGGTCAAAATGGAAACAAAACTGTGATTCGCCTTAAGGAGGGGACCTTTACCGATCCCCAAAAGCCAGCCAGCATCATGTGGTGTGGTGGTTTCGGTTCGGCCGATTGGTTTCACAACTACGTCGAAAATGTCACGTTCGATGTGGGAGACAATAACGCGGGAGCGATTGGACTGCAGTTCTATTCCAACAATTCAGGAGCAGTTAGAAATTGTCGGTTTCTAGCTGGTCAGGAAAGTGGATTGATTGGATTAGATCTAGGTCATCGTGATATGAACGGACCGTTATTGGTTCGCAATTGCGAGGTTATAGGATTTGATCGAGGCATCAGCACTTCGAGAGCCGTCAATGGACAAACTTTCGAATACATCACGTTACGCGATCAAAGACAATTTGGCTTTGATAATGAGGGTCAGGCGATCTCGGTGCGGGGATTGTTAAGTGAGAATAACGTTCCAGTAGTGAGAAGCTATGGTGTTTTCTGCTTGGTGGATGCTCAGCTAAAAGGAAAGAGGGAAGCCAGCAATTGGCCCGCGATCATCAACTACAACGGTGGTAGAATTTTTCTTCGCGATGTAACAACATCTAGATACAAACGAGCCGTCGGGGATGTTGAAACTCCCGATTGGTTCGCATCAGTCAGAGTTCAAGGAGACGATAAACCAGGCAGTTTGGGGCCAAGCATCTCTGAGTACTCATCCCATTCCTATACACGTGCGTTTCCCGGCGTGGAACTTTCGCTTAAACTGCCAGTGAAAGATCCCCCTGCTGTTGTGACAGATCCACCGAATGCATGGGTAAACGTCGATGATTTCGGCGCAGATCCAACCGGCAACAAAGACTCTGCCGACGCCATTCGCAAAGCCATGAACTCCGGTGCATCGACAATCTTCATGCCTGGGCTCTATGCCATGCACTCCACCGTAACGCTTGGTCCCAAAGTTAAACATGTGGTGGGTATTGGCGGGATGGTTGACTACTTTGGGAAAGCCAAGCCCGACTTTCGCATTCTCGATGGCGAGTCTCCGACAGTGACGTTCGAGCACTTTGCCTACATTCATGGTGGAATCGAGATCGACACATCAAGAACCATCATTTTCCGCAGTGTATCGGATTGCGATTTGACATTCGGGGCGAACGCCGAGGGTGGGGAGTTATTCTTTGAGGACTTTGTTACACATAACTTGGTACTTGAGAATCAAAAGGTTTGGGCTCGCCAGTTGAATGTCGAGAACGAAGGAACTCACGTGCTTAACAAAAGTAGCGATCTATGGGTTCTAGGATACAAGACCGAGCGAGGTGGAACTCTGCTGGAAACCAAAGCTGGAGGACACAGTGAAGTGCTCGGAGGCTTCAGCTACACAACAACCGCTGGGAAATTGGCACCAATGTTTGTGACCAAAGACGCTAGCCTTTTCACGTTCTTTCACGAAGTCTGTTTCAATGGGGACCCGTTTGCAATGCTCGTCGAGGAATCGCAAGCGGGGGAATCCAAGAAACTGCCAAAAGGGAGAGCCCACACAGCACCCTATCGAGCTCAATGAGTGTGAATGCCCTGGCAAATCGCTGGAAAGCGAGTTCTTCCTGACGTCGTACCTTCTTTCAACCCTAGTTGGATTCCCCAGTGTTTTGTGACTCAACGGCTTAGTATAATCTAGGGCCTGCGATTTCTTTACTTTGTTTAGGGGAGATGTTATGCGTCGGTTTTATTTGGGTTTGGCTGTTTTCTTGAGCTTGGGTTGCTTTACCTTGGCGAGCACTTTTATTGAAAAGAAGACGGTCAAGCAGGTGATGAAGGCTGGCTTTGCAGGTGATAGCAGTTTGTGTAAGAAAGTCGTTAGCGGTGAAGCGAGTGACGACGAGAAAAAAGCGTTTCTCGACCTTCTAGTGGATTTGGTTGAGAACGATGCACCGAAAGGTGATGAACTGCAATGGAAGGCGCAGTCTGGTAAGGCACTTTTGGCTGCAGCTAAGGTCGTCGCTGGTCGCGAGGGAGCGACAGCCGAGTTAAAGGAAGCAACTAACTGCAAAGCTTGCCATGATGTCTTCAAGGGCAAATAGCTCTGGAACCAATTCATGATTCGTGGGAGAGAGTCGGATCGAGCATAATGATTCGTTCTCTCTACCTCGGATCGAACGCAAACTCGTAATCCGCTTTACTGACGATTTTGCCTGCCGCGGGGTCGGAAAACTCCCGTACACTCTACGATTTCCCAGCATCAGAACTTTTTTGAAAAATCTTGGCAGAGTTCTGTCTCTTTCTTCGCATGACTCTTTAGGAAGTCAGATCTGGTACATCCAGGCTTAAATCTGAACTTTTCCATACTAATCATAATTTACCGGAGTTTTGAGATGGGTAGAAGAAATCGGGTATTGTCCGTCGAGGGACTAGAAAACCGGAAATGTTTTTCCGTCGATTTAGGATTGCTTCCGTCCTCACTAGAGGAAATTGAAATGGTGGTAATTCGTCATAACCATGCGATGCCGACAGATGTCAACATGGATGGAAACACATCGCCACTCGATGTATTAAGCATCATTAACGAGCTAAATCCACCGGAACTCGCTCCCGCTGAAGCGATGATGTCGGATACGCATGGAGATGGTTCGATCTAGCGGAAAGATGTGGGCGATTTCGCTTAAGCCGCTCGCAGTTGCAGCTGGCCTTGGACAAATGGGTATTCATCGCAATGTCATTCATCCCAAGTTCGGCAACTTTATTCTTTTAGGTGTGGTTTTGCGTGAAGTGGATGTGACCGAAAACTCGGTCCCCTTGTTAGGAGACTGCGATTTGTGAGTTACAGCCAACTCTTCAGCTTGGCTCAGAATGTTGCGCAAAGAGTCTTCGGTGGTTTGGTTGTTGATTACGCTTCGTATTCGGCTTTGGGGAGATCCAAAGCTTTTAATTGCGTTAGGCAAGTGCTTTCCATGACTAATCACCCAGTGCAAAATTTCGACTTCGATTGGTCCTGGAATAAGCTAGTTGACGAAGATACACCGGGGGAATGACTTGCTTGAACAGGGGCGTTCCGGCGTTTCCCCTAGCTTCCCGAACTTTCGCAAGCGCAATGCCAGCTATCTGCAAGTCACTTTGCTTTGCTAATCGTTTGCTTATCGGGTTGATAGCATTTTCTTGGTCGGCGTCGCCGAGTTGGGCTCAACTTCGCCACGACCGAATGATGGAGACGGTCGCGATTGGCGATTCGACTCGCGAAGCTCGGGATAAAGCGGTCAAAGCAATCCCTTTCACCCAACTTACTCCGCAGGCGACCTCGAATTTGAGTGCCGTCATCGAGGGAAGCAGTTATTTTCGGCGGATGCCCGCACAGTCCCTCAATTGCGAGCCTGAAGTATTAATCAGCTTAGCACGCAACCCAGAGGTTTTGGTTTCGATCTGGGACACCATGGGAATCACTAGGGTTAAACTAGATCGCACCGCCCAGTACCAGCACTCGGGCAATGATGGAGCCGGCACGACCTGCAAGCTCGATCTCATCTACGGCAACGAAACCACGCACGTCTACTTTGTCGAGGGAGACTACGACGGCCAAATGTGGCCTAAGAAATTGACGGGCAAGAGCGTTATAATCTTGCATCAAACTCCGGCTCAGGAAGTGAACGGCTTGCGGCGGATAACGGTTTGGATGGATGTCTTTCTAAAAGTAGACAACATTGGGGCTGATCTTGTAGTGCGAACCCTCAGTCCACTAGTCAACAAGAGTGCAGATAGCAATTTTGTGGAGTCAGTGGCTTTCGTGGAGCAAATTTCTCAAGCGGCTGCTGTCAATTCATCGGGATTACAGAATCTGATCTCCAAGCTCAATGTAAGCCAGCCCATCAAAGAGCAATTTCAACAAGCAGTTCGCGTCGCTTCGGCCAGAGCCAATAATGCCGCTCAAAACGTCCGTCAGAAAGATGCTCCAAAAATTGGGCAAAATGGCTATAGTGTATCCTCTGCGATGAGCGAGCCAAACGGTAGCAAAACTCCCGCGACTTCAGGAACAGGCACTAACGCCGGACTGAGCTTGGGATCATCCCCAAACAGCAGTCCGCCAGTTAACCTTACCGGAACCAATGCCGGTACAAAGAGCGATCCAGAATCGGTCTCAACGCGGAAAGGACAAGCTTCGGCACCGACTCAGAAAGCGGTTTCCACCGACTCCCCCACAATCAGAAAACTAAATTCTGATAAGCCATGATTCCATTGTGGATCGGCTCGCGAGTCGATCCACAAATTGGTATTTATTCATGGTCTACGAATTAAGCGATCTTCTCAAAAGCCGGGTCTTGTTTTTGGGAACTGGCAACAAGAAAAAAATCATTGAGTTAGGACAAGTACTGGAGCCCCGTGGCTATCGCCTCAAGACCCCGAGCGATTTGCCAAGCCAGATCGAGGTCGATGAAACAGGTTCGACCTTCCTCGAAAACGCCAAACTAAAAGCCGTCGCTCAGGCGAAGCATACTGGCTTATGGTCAATCGGTGAAGACAGCGGCCTTTGTGTGCTCGCGCTAGATGGTGCACCTGGAATCTACTCCGCCCGATATTCAGGTCCCAACGGTACGGACGCCACCAACAACTCGCTACTGCTCGATCGCATGGCCAACGTCCCGGACTCTTCGCGCGACGCGTTCTACGTTTCCACGATTGCCCTGGCCGACCCCAGCGGGGTGGTTCACATCGAAGTCATTGGAGAATGCTGGGGACGCGTTTTAAGAGCTCCGCGAGGTGAAGGCGGGTTTGGTTACGACCCGCTATTCGAGATTCCGGAGTTCCATCGTACGTTTGCAGAATTAGGGATCAATGTAAAGCGAGCAATAAGCCATCGAGGACGATCGCTCCGTGCTTTTCTTGCTCGTTTGGACAACATAGCCACAGTTGGTTTCAATGACTGATTCCATTTTGCATTGGATCCTCATGCTGATTGCTGCTTTGGGTGTCGGCATCACCAAGAGCGGCCTTACCGGCGTCAGCATGGTACACGTCTTGATTTTTGCCTCAATCTTTGATGCGAGAGAGTCGACGGGAATCGTTTTGCCCATGCTCATCTTTGGTGACGCTGCAGCGATGGTGGTCTACGGTAAACATGCCAATTGGACTTACATCCGAAAAATGCTGGGCCCAACACTGGTGGGAATTGTGATTGGAGCGATTGCGATGCAGTTCTTGAGCGGTGCTGCATACCGGCCACTTTTAGGGGTCATCATTCTGGGGCTCGTAACGATGCAGATTGTTCGCATTCGATACCCCAATGCAACCGAGAACATACCCCATGCGTTGTGGTTTGCATGGTCGATGGGAATTCTTGGAGGAGCAATGACCATGATCGCTAACGGAGCTGGCCCGGTTTTCGCGATCTATTTTCTAGCGGTTGGATTGCCAAAAATGGAATTAGTCGGCACGGGCGCATGGTTTTTCTTACTTATGAATTTGCTCAAAGTTCCCTTTAGCTGGGGGCTGGGTTTGATCAAGCCCGATACATTGATGCTTAACGCAATGCTTTGCCCATTCATTCTCCTAGGCCTTTGGGCTGGTGTCGCAACCGTAAGGCGCATACCCCAAAAGCAATTTGACCTGATCCTGCTAGCGATGACCGCCATGATCGCCGTCGGGTTCTTGGTGTTATAAGTCCGCAGTAGGCCGTAACAAGCCACAGCATGCAGGCCCCGTGGCTTAGTCCATGACGAAGGGAAGTCAAACTAATTGACGTGGATGATGGCTTTAAGAACACCGGTGCTAGGGTCAGTCCATGAAGGAAACTGTGTGCCCACATCGGCGAACCCAGCATGATGCGTGATCCACTTGTCGGTGTTGATGGTTCCCGCACCAATCAGACCGATGATCCGCCTAAAATCCTCTGGCAACGCATTCCTACTGGCCAATATCGTTAGCTCGCGGCGGTGAAGAGCCACAGAATGCGGTATTGTAAGATTCTGTTGCGTGATCCCGACGTACGCGACACGACCTGCGAACGCAGCAAAATCGACGGCGCGACTCATGCTATGGTGATTTCCAGTGGCATCGATCACAACATCTGCTCGACGTCCGTCCGTAAGCGACTCCAGTTTCGCGATATCTGCTTCCGATCCATCCATAAGAACAGTGCTGGAGATTCCCATCTTGGTCCTGACAAAGTCGAGCCGATTCTCGCTTAAATCCGCCACAATCGCCTTGGCCCCAGCCACCTTAACAAACTCCAATGCCGATAGGCCGATAGGCCCCGCACCAATGACTAGGACGCTATCGGTTGAGGTAACTTTTGCCCGATTGACCGCATGACAACCAATGGCGAGCGTCTCAACCAACGCAGACTGCTCGTAAGTAAGTTCGTTGGCTTGATGAAGCTTCCTCGCAGGAAGAATCATCATCTCGGTTAGTCCACCATCACACATCACTCCAAGTGTTTTGTTGGACTCACAGCAGTTGGTATAGCCACGTACACACGCATAACAGACACCACAATTGATATACGGCTCAACACTGCACCGATCGCCTACTTTGATGTGCTGGACATTCTTCCCCACTTCGAGAATCTCAACACCGAGTTCATGGCCCGGTATTCGAGGATACGAGAAGTACGGAAACTTGCCCAAGTAACCAGCGATATCCGTTCCACAAACCCCGACACGATGAATGCGTACCAAGGCCTCATCGTCCTTGGGTCTAGGTGGTTCGGAGATATCAATTTGGTTCCAAAGCTTCGGTTCAGTTAGCTGTAACGCTTTCACGATTATCAGTCAGTCTGGGTTATCAGTCAGTCTGGGCTATTGAAGAGGAGAAAAATCGGCTGGCTTGAGGAATATGCTTTTCACTCCTCCAGGAACTGTCAATGATCCACCCGCTGCCGCTTCGGATTCAGTTCGAGCTTTTTGCCACGCTGGATCAGCACCAAACTTGCCGAACGATTCTTTGGCAGCATCTTGGGAAGCATGAGTGATAAAATAGACCAGGGCGTTGGGTGATGCAGCCAATTCGCTATCAACTTTGGCTTCCGCTTTGCCGACAGGAGACATCGAATTAAGAAGCTGTCCGCATGTGGTCTTTTCACCTTCCAAGACAGACCAGTAGATGATGTTGGTCATGCCATACTTCTCAAACAGCGCTAGCGTATGATTTCGAAAGCGATTGTTGAGTGCTGCTAGATTATTGGGAGTTGCGATATAAGTTCGTAGTTCGAACACTCGACCGCCAACCTTCTTTACTTCTAGATTGGGGCTATAGTCATTTGCGGAAAGAAACGTCTGGGTGAATCCTTTGACTGGCTTTACACCATTCTTTTCGGAACCGACAACAGCTTTCTTCCAGTCGGCGTCCGCTTGAAACGAACTCCATGACTTGCCCGCTGCCTCGCGGTTTTCGTGTCCGACTAGCATAAAAACTCGCTCATCTGCAGCATCGGTTGGAGTCCAAACACCAATTAAATCCATTTTGTACTTCTTGATGTAGCTTACGCCGTGATCGGCCATCAGCTTTAACGCATCCGCTTGCCGGCCAGCTTCTACATTGTAAGTTCGGAGCTCATAGACCTTGGCCGAAACGGTCGCTTGAAACATCCCAACACACAGGAAAAAGATCATCGATAGTGCAAGTCGTGCCATGTTTTGCCTCTTGAGAAAGGGGTAAGGAAGGAGGCAAAAGTATAGCCTAATCTCATCCCGGATAACTACAGGCATCCCAACAAAACGGCCAGAGTTCGAGTATTATAAAACAAACTACAATTCGAACTCCGTGGAAAATGAACCGGAAATGCTTGAGGACTTTCTTGAAAAAGTGGCTCGTCGACAAGATCTTTCGGTCGACGAAATGCAAATGGCGATCACATGGATGCTCGCTGGCCGAATCGATAACGATCAGATAAAAGCTCTTTTGCTTGGGTTGCGAGAAAAGGGAGAAGCGGTCTCCGAGTTGGTAGGGGCCGCAAAGGCCATGCGAATGATGATGACCCCCATTCGCACAAAGCGGGCTAACCTAGTGGATACATGCGGAACCGGGGGCGATGGGGCCAAAACGTTTAACATCTCAACAGCGACCGCCATCGTGGCAGCAGCCGCTGGCGCCTCAGTCGCCAAACATGGCAATCGCAAAATAACCAGTCTCACGGGTTCTGCCGACGTCCTGAGCGAGCTCGGGGTTAAGATCGATGCGTCCCGTGCCGTGGTAGAAAAATGTTTGGACGAAATTGGACTTTGCTTCTGTTTCGCTCCGCTTTTACACCCGGCTATGAAACATGTTTCCGAAGTTCGAAAGTCCATCGGAGTTCCGACTTTGTTCAACTCCCTAGGACCCCTCTGCAACCCTGCGGGGGCCTCGTTTCAAATGATCGGTGTCGGCAGTGAAGAACTCCAAACGAAAATCTCCGCCGCCTTGCTGCAATTACCAATCGAATCGGCCGTCGTAGTTAGAGGCAACGATGGAATGGATGAGGTCTCTTTGGGAGCCGAAACAAACGTCCATCATGTCGCACACGGATTTTTGACGCAGACGGTTTGGACACCAAAAGACTTCGGTCTCTCTCAAATCGATAACCGTGACCTCATCGTAGATTCACCAAGCGAAAGCGCCGATGCGATTCGGGGCATATTGCTTGGTGAAAAAGGAGCGAAACGCGATATTGTCCTAGCCAATGCGGCAGCAACGCTATGGATCTCTAATCACACCCATTCATTGGTAGACGGAGCGCAACGGGCGGCCAAGGCGATCGACTCCGGAGCAGCGCGAGAGCTTTTGGAGAAGCTATCAACATTGTCCAACAGCGAATGACCAAAACCGTCATTCGCCACCTCCGCATTACTAACCAGTGCGCCGAAGCCTAGAAAACTACTCGATCGTTTGGTATTCCCATTCCTTGACTTCACAATCGGATTGAAAAACACAGTAACCTACAGGTCTCGATTTGAGCACTTCTGCACGGAGAGAAAACTTCTTTCCTTCGCGTGCCACATTGATGATCTGCTCATCATCAATCCAAACGGTCACATGTTTTGCGTCTACTCTAACGCGGAATGAATACCATTTGCCATTCTTGAAATCCTTAAAGCCACTGGTCTCATTTTCGGATGCATCGTTTCCATTGATGCTACTGAGTCCGGTTAGTCCACCACCCCAGCCACCGCATATGAACGAGCAATGTTCTTTGGCTATTGGAAACGTCATACCTACAAAGAAATCGGAACCAGTTACACGTCTGGCTTGCCACCGCATTTCGTAGTTCTCAGTTGGAAAATCCTTTTTCTTGGAAGTGACGCCCGTTAGTGGGTCCCCCATGCCGAGCTTCAAGACTCCGTCTTTGATATCGACCTCACCTTCGCCGCCGAAGTTGGTGATCTCAAAGCCATCTAGCGTGTCGCTCGAAAGCAAAGGAGTCCACTTTTTTTCGGCTTTCTTTCCAGCTTCCTTAGATTCGCCGCTAGACGGCTTGTCCTGTGCTAAACAGAAAGGGGCAAGGACTAATGTTAATGCGACGAAAGAGAGGATGGATTTCATAATGGTAAGCCATGTTGAGGTGGGAAGGTTAAAGCGTAATACCCAGTGATTCTAACATACAAAGGTCGACTAAAAAGTCGACCGATGGGACCGTCAATTCCTGTGTTAAATCTTGGCGAATTTGGCTCGCAACTCAGCGAGATTAGGCTCCCGCCATGTAGATCTCTTCATAGGGTTGAATCACGACAAACCCGTTTCCTCGAAATTCGGTTTGAATCGATTCGCCACTGCCTCGGCCAAAAAAGGTCTTCAGACTGACGTCCGTTTTGAATACAGGTTCCAGCCCGCCGGACCATGCGACCGTTGCATTGGGATCGGTGGTGACTGGATTGTCCGGGGTCACCAACAAAGTAATTGGGTCATAGTGGGTGGTGAACGCGATCATGCCGGTCCCCTCCAGTCGGACATTAAACAATCCCCCTGCGAGCATGGATGACACTTTCCGCATCATCTTGATCTCGTATCGGATGGATGGTTCAAAGGCGAGCAGATCGTTACCGTTAACGAAAATCGTGTCGTTTTGTAGATTTAGAATGGTGATCTTCTTACCGGCATCTGCCAAATAGACTTGGCCTCTTCCCTCGGCTTTGGTAAGCCGCGTCCCCTCTCCGGTTAAGGACTTCTTCAACATGGTACCGAGGCCTTGCTCAAGAATTCCTTCTCGTGTGAATTTCACTTGTCCACGGTAGGAGACCATGGACCCCATTTTGGTCCAGACGGCACCGTTGAGATTGAGTTCTAGAATGCGTTCGGTTTCAAGTTCAAAGACTCCTTGCTCGCGGTTCTTTTCTCTTGTGGAGTTCACAAATTCATCAACGCTATAACGACTCATGGAAATGGCCCTGTGTAAAAATGGTTTGTTGCCCTAATAACTTCGGCTACCAGATGTTAGCAGAGCACGCGCGTTTGTCGAATAGTTCTGGCATGTCGATCCCTTTTCGGGAGTTGAGATGATAATGGGACAGGATTGACGTTATTGACTGCGATGACCTCAATGACTGTATGAGAAGTCACCTCGAGCGTCAACAATTTCAACGCCTTGAATCACGTCAGTCCGGTCAATACGGTCACTCAGGTCCCCCGTCCTCGAAACGAACGCGCCCACAATGCGAGTGGTTGCCACAAATCGCAATGCTTCTCGGCTTAGTAGGGCTGATTCACGGCATCGCATAGTGTCTTCATCATGGGGCGAGCCAACTTGGTAAGTTCAATAATCCGATCAACCAACTCAGGGGCCTGTATCTCTTTCACATGAAGCGGGACCATACCAAGAAAGCTCTTCAACTTGAGATCAATCGCACTGGGATGATCGGAAGAGTAACCGCGTGGCATGGTTTTCAGGCTATCATCATAAACGGTAAAGGTTCGGCGAAACGACTTGTTGTGGAAGCCCGATTTCCAATCCTCTGCATTGCCATCAATGAACTCTCGAATCTGCTGCAGGACCGGTCCATCAGGTCTCCATAGTCCCACTCCGCAAAAGATCTCGTCGCGAGCAATGTGAACGTAAACCCCAGGTGCATGAACGTCCTTGCCAGCTTCATGACGAAACTGGATTCCGATGTTGGTTTTGTAAGGTGTTTTATCCTTCGCGAACCGAGTGTCTTTGTAAATTCGCATCAGCGAACCACCAGACTTGGACGCGATGGCAGTGAGTTTAGGCGCGACCTTGGCGAGCGGTCCCTTGATCGCTTCGATAAACAACAAAGCGGGATCCAGCACCGATTCTTCGTACTGTTCCTTGTGTTCTGCAAACCATTCACGCCGATTGTTCTGCTCCAAATTCGTCAGAAACGGCAACGTAGATTTCGGAAATCCCTTGAATCCCACAAATCCTCCAACTCAATTGCGACAAAGTTCTATTGCGATACAGTAATGGGTCAAAGCCCCTATAGTTGTACTCGATTCCGAGATGGATCGCACGACTACGCCGTCTATTAAAGCTGATGTCGATGATAAATGAGGCGAAAGGACGGGGCTCTTTTCTTGAACACAGAAGTATGAGAGTGCGGTTGTGGGCCGTAAACCGTGGGCTAGCGCCCTGCGGCTAATGCTGTGACTTCTGACCAGCTTTCTTTTGCATCCAATCGCTAAGAGACAACGACAGGCGATCCTTTTGTTTGGCAATTTGCTTATTCATTTTCTCTGCCAGTTTGTCATCGTATTCCTCAAGCTTCTTATCGAGCACACCACGAAGCTGCTTGCCCATAAGCTCCGCAGCATCTCCCCCGATGTGGCTGATGCGATGGACTTCGAATCGTAACAAACTAATACTGGCTCGTTCGACAACCGGGTCAAACCGCACATCAGGTGGAAGCTTGGCCGCGTTCACATAAATCTTCACCTTACAGTCAATCTCTAGGGATACGGTTGCATCCGCTTTGACCGAAATCGAATACCACTGAAGGCCTCGCTGATACTGTTTGAGCTGCGAATACAGCGCGAGAGGCATCTCCAGTTTCATTGCAAAGCCAATTTGCCCTTGTTCAGAAAAGTCGATTTTGTCGATTGCGACAGCCAAGTTCGCTTGTGGATCGATGAAGTCAATTACGTGACGCTGCCACGTACCATGTTTGACGGTCTTTCGCCGCCTATTGGTTTTGATCTTGCCATCTTCCCAGCGTACGTTGAGGCCACTCACGATCTCTTTGGTTTGATCCCATTTGCGCAGATCTTCGTAGTGCGGTGGCAAATTCTTCAGAACCAGCCATTTCACCCAAGCAGCCAGTTCATCTTGTTCGCTTTCATCAATTTCAATTGCAACGTCGGTAAGATTTTCAGGCAGAGTGAGTTTACTGGACGATGGTACATATTCTGATTCCTCGTCTTCTTCAATCGCCCCAAAGAGATCGTCTATCGTAGGAGAGGATCTTTCCTGCCCAACGCATCGCGAACCAAGTCCAGCTACGATCCAGAAAGTGCTGATCGCTGCGACCACGACGAGGACAGGAATTTTGACTTTCATTCTCACGAGCTCTGTAAACAGAACAAAATGTTGTGAAACTTGACTAGAATGAGCAGGAATGATCCCTCTCCACGTTTTGCTCTTATGGTAAGAATTGGCCAAATGCAAGCACAATATCAATGCAGCACGGGACTGCTTGTCACCGAGTCTTTTTCCCTAAAAAGAACTTGGCTGGCAATCGCCGCGATCCTCTTCCTGACGGTTAATCAGGGATTCAGCAATGATGACCTCCCCTCCGAATCGGAACGCCAGAGCCGAATCCAATCGGTGCTCGATGCCGCTCAAACGCAAGGGGACGCCTCTCGAGGACTCAAAATCTACACCAACGCCAAGGCGGCTTGCTCGTCCTGCCATCGCATCGGCTCGGCAGGGAGCGACATCGGTCCAGAGCTGACATTGATCGGGAAGAATCGAACGCCTGGTGAAATTGTTGAGAGTCTTTTTTGGCCTAACCTCAAAATCGAGCCAAGCTATCGACCGTGGAAACTGATGATCGATGATGGTTCCGTGATCACGGGTTACATCGATAGCAATCAATCCACCGCGGATTCGATCGCTGTGAAAGATCCCGCCACAGGTACTATTCAAACCTACCCCCGCGAATTGATCGAAGAGCAAAAGGAATCGCTATCCCTGATGCCAAACGGTTTGTTCGAATCGCTCGATTTCAACAAACAAGCGGATCTCGTTCGGTTCTTACTCGATCTAGGGACGAACACGGCGCTGGATCGAGCACATGTTGAGTCGATGATTCGCAATGCTGTTCGCCACGAACCTGCGAGCTTCCCATTTGATCTGGGGCCGATCTATCCGGAACTACGTCCTGGCTGGAAACAACCGATCAATCAAAACCGACTCTACGACTTTTACAGTAAGCAAGCACGCTACTTTCTGTCGCAACCTGCCGAGATCGATCTCATTCAAGAATTCACGGGATTGGATGGTGATAAATTTGGTCACTGGGGAAGCCAAAACGAAGACTCGTGGCGTGGAAGCGAATGGAACTCGGTCGAGCCAAACCTCGTTCAGTGCAATGTTTTGGTCCATCCAAGCAAAACCATCAACAGGGCCGTGTGCTTTCGATTTGGAAAGGATCTAGCTTGGTCTGCCAGTTACGATTCCGATCGCTTGCAGTATGACTTCTTCTGGCAAGGTGGATTTGTCTCTTACTCGGACGTTCGCCACGGCTTCATGGACGGCGTTCGAATCGTTGGGAAAGAAATTGCAAAACCTAATCAAACTGATTCTGCGTTGTCGATTTTAGGTCTCAGTTCCAAGGAACCGGTACGTTATCTTGGTTACTATATCCATGAGGAACAAGTACTCTTTGAGTTCGAAGCAGCAGGTACGGTCTATATTGACTTCGTTAGGGAAAAGTCGGGCGTCATTACACGAAGCGTTGTACCGAAATCGGAATTTCCTAATCCTGAATGGCTGCGAGGAGGATCAGCTCGAAACCCACAGGTTCTGGAAACCGATATCAAGCTTGGTACCGGTACAGGATACGCGGTCGATACGATTGAAATTCCGTTTGATAACCCATGGCGAGCATCCATGGCCATCGGTGATCATGATTTCCTAAGCGATGGAACCGCCATCGTTGCCACCATGCAAGGTGATGTATTCCGCGTCGAAGGTGTTACGCACAAGCCGGGTAACAATCACAATAAAGCAAATTGGCAACGTATAGCAGCGGGATTGCATCATGCTCTAGGAGTGGTCGTTCATGATGATCAAATCTATGTGTTGGGACGGAACCAAATCACGCGTTTGCAGGATCTCAATGGAGACAATCTCATCGATCGCTACGAGTGCTTTTCTAATGCATTCGAGACATCACCCAATGGCCATGACTACATATGTGGACTGGTGCGAGACCAAGAAGGCAGATTCTACACCGCTTCGGGAAATCAAGGTGTTTTGCAGATATCGGCGGATGGATTGACGGCCAAGGTTATTGCCACAGGCTTTAGAAACCCCGATGGAATCGGTTTGTTACCTGATGGCACGATTTCGGTTCCCGCATCTGAAGGGGAATGGACTCCTGCATCTATGGTTAGCTTGGTCAAACCACTTGCCTCAGGAAAACATGGAGAGTTTGTAACAGAACCTGCTCCCTTTTACGGTTATCGAGGTCCCAAAGCGGATCAGCCAATCGAATTGCCATTCGTGTATTTGCCAAGAGGAGTCGACAACTCAAGCGGCGGGCAGTTCTGGATTTCGGATGAACGCATGGGACCCATTGCGAACCAAATCCTACACACTTCTTACGGAGCGGCCACAGCGATGCTGTTGTTGCGAGACCAAGTTGACGGAATCGATCAAGGAGGCATTTTTGTGCTGCCCGGTGAATACCTATCGGGAGTTCATCGAGCCAAAACGAATCCAGTCGATGGACAACTGTATTTGAGCGGCATGTACGGTTGGGGAAATTATTGGATCCAGCCTGGAGCGTTCCAACGTTTGCGATACACAGGAAACGATGTTCTTGCTCCTGTTGGATTTCACGTATTCACTAACGGTGTGCGAGTCGATTTTTCCAACAGGATTGATTCCGATTCCGCACAGGATGCCTCGAAGCACTTTGCCCAATGCTGGAATTATCGCTACTCGCCTGGGTATGGATCCAAGGAGTATTCCGTCTTTTCTCCGACCATTGCAGGACACGATCGATTAAACGTGACTTCGACGCACGTGCTCAATAATGGTAAGTCTCTCTTTTTAGAAATACCGAGTCTTCAAAAATGCAACCAACTCCACCTGCATCTCAATTTAAAGAACGAAGATGAAAGGGCCGAATCAAACCAACCCCTCGATCTTTACTTGACCGTTCATGCAATGGACCGTCCTTTCACTGACTTCGAAAATGCCGTGACTGTGACAAGCAAAGTGGAGCTTCCTCATCCGTTAAAACGTGATCTGGATCGCTTGCAAAAGAGTTTGCCTAATCGGTGGCAAAATCGTTTGGAGGGAGCTAGAGCTATCACGATTGACGCTAAAGACAATTTGCAATTCTCAGAACGAGTGATCGAGGTACGCGCCGGGGAAACGATTCAATTCACATTCCGTAACCCAGATGTCGTTCCCCACAATTGGGCTCTCATAAAGCCGGATTCCTTGGAGAAGATCGGAACGTTGGCGAATGGATTGGTAAATGATCCCGATGCCTACCTAACTCATTACGTACCGGCTAGCGATGATGTGATTTGCTTTACCGATGTCGTAGAACCTAAGAATGAGTTCACGATTTACTTCAAGGCCCCGAGTGAACCAGGTCGTTACCCCTACCTCTGCACCTTTCCAGGCCATTGGATGGTGATGAACGGAGTGTTAATCGTAAAGTAACTCGTTCAAAGCCAGGACAAAAAATACCCCGCGAACTTCTCGCAGGGTTTATGACATTTCTCAGTGATCGCAACCGATCTCCCCCTCCCCAAACGCCGCTTGGGAAGGGTGAAGAATGTATGTGGCGGTGATCAGCGAAGAACGTCGCTTGTCATAACATCTTTCCATTCTCTACTTCTTTTGGTAGAGCGAATGCTTGGGATTACCACCCGCGCGGAGATAAACCAACAGGTCCAAAATCTCTTGCTCGTTCAAAGTATCGAACGATCCGGAAGGCATCGGAGAAACTTGGCTCTGTCGCACCTCGACAATGTCCTGACGCTTTAGATTAGTGAAGTTACCTGGATCCAGCATGTTGGTTTGGATCACAAGATCTTCACCATTGAGGTTAGCCACGCGACCAACATATCACGCACACTAAATCGGCCACCGGCGCTGGTTAGATCTGGCCCTTGGAGACCACCCTATCCACCCATGCGATGACGCCGTAAATCCAGTCGCTGATCAGTAGGGCGTTTTGGTACTTGGCTGGGAATTTGGCTCCGCTGATAACATGGTTCACGCGATTTGGTCGGTACCATGGAGTTCCAAACTCCCATTCCATATCGGCATCATCAGTGAACAACTCGCCGGTAGGACTAAAGTCGATGTCGTATTGATTTCTAAAGCCGTTGGCCATGATTTCGATATCGCTGCCGTCTGGATTGAAGCTAAGAACGAATCCACCAGATGCTGGAACTCCTGCCATAAATCCTCGCGCGTCTGGCATACGACCAAGCATATGTTCTTCGCTCCAGTGACGTGGCGCTCTCGATGCATCAATCCGCTACGGAAGTTGCGTTTGATTGCCTGCGGCTAGATACAGTCGCCCTTCTGGCCCCTCGAGAACGGCATGTGGTCCGTGCTCTCCGCCGCCGTTGAGAGGAATGATGTGTTCCTTTTTGTCGTAGCTTCCGTCGTTATCGGTATCTTGAAAGCGATACAAACCTGCGTTCTCTCCACCGCTGACATCCACATAGAGACCATCTTTAGTGACCAAGAGTCCCTGTGCCATACCGATATCGATACCGAGCGGCTCAACTATTGTTGCGGTTGCTGCGGAGCCGACGGGTGCAGGCGTCACGCGGTAGATCTTGCCATATTGATCAGACGCGAGGAGTCGCATCCACATCGCCGAATGCGACGCTGGTGGAGAACAATGTCGAAAGCCATGAGCCAATGGATAAAGCTCGGAAAGATACACGCATAATGGAACAAGAAGGTTTTAGAGGGAAGGGAAAATGAAGGACGGAGGATGGAAAACCATCACGGCAGAATACTAGTTTACTTGCCGAGCGAACGACCTTGAAGTCTGAAACTGACCTCTGCAGAAAACGGACTCACTACTTTCATGAGCCGCATCGCGCTAGCGTACGGCTCGCATCTGTTCACCGCCGTCTATCGTCCAATCGGCTGATGAAAACAATCTAATCACTGCTCAGTCGCGTGGGCCGAAATCAAGATTCGCCCACGACAAGAACAGCTTACGAAGTAGGCCTTAGACTAGGCATTCCATCTCACAAGCGACTAGATCTTCATAGGTTTCTCGGCGGCGAATGAGCCGATGGGTTGATCCGGAAACCAATACCTCGGCTGCGCGGCAGCGTGCGTTATAGTTTGACGACATGGTCATGCCGTAGGCTCCCGCACTAAAAATCGCCATGAGATCGCCACTCTTCATCTCTGGCAGATTTCTACCTTTCGCCAGGAAGTCGCCTGATTCACAAACTGGCCCAACGACGTCTTGAACCATCGTTCCTTCGATGGCTGCTTCGTAATCGGTCGGACATTCAGGAACTGCACTCGATGGTGCGACGGGCCAAATCCGATGGAACGAATCGTAGAGGGTTGGTCGAATCAAATCGTTCATCGCGGCATCTTGAATGATGTATCGCTTTCCACCGGTTTCCTTGTTGTAAAGAACTTTCGACACAAGAATACCCGCGTTGCCAACGATAAATCTGCCTGGCTCCAAGACCAACTGGCAACCGGTTTCCTTAACTGCAGGCAAAATCACTTTAGCAAACTCGGAAGCAGCCAAAGCTTCTTGTTTTCGATAATGAATTCCAAATCCGCCACCCATGTTAAGAACACTGACTTTGTGACCTTGGGCTCTGAGTTCAGCGATCAAACGTACTGCTTTTTCACAACCTAATCGATAGGGCTCAGAACTGAGAATTGGTGAGCCCAAGTGCATGTGCAGTCCAGCCACGCACAGGTGCTTGTGTCCCACAACGCCCTTGGCAACGTCCAAAACGGTTTCGATGTCCAGGCCGAACTTCACTCCCTTGACCGAGGTATCGGTTTTAACGTGCGTTTTGGGTGGCAGGTCTGGATTGACTCGCAAGGCGACGTTGGCAACGACACCGAGTCGCTCGGCTACGCGACCGATCGCATGCAATTCCTCTTCGCTTTCAACATCAAAGAGATAAACGTTGTTCTTTAATGCATATTCGATTTCACGATCGGTTTTGCCAACACCTGCAAAGACAATCTTCGACTGTGCATTTCCGGCCTTGATGGCTCGATAGAATTCGCCGCCGGAGGTCACGTCAAAACCAGCTCCATGATCCGCCATGAGTTTAGCAATGCTTAGATTGCCGTTCGCCTTAACGCTGTAGCAAATGATCGGATTGGCTTCTGCGAAAGCGGTTTGTAGCTCCCTAAGGTGTCGTAACAAGGTCGCTTCGCTGTAGACGTAAACAGGTGTGCCGTACTGTTCAGCGATCGCAGCGACAGAGACATCTTCACAGAACAGGTTTCGATTGCGATAAGCAAAGTGGTCCATAATTTGAAAGGTACAAGAAAGGAAAGGGAAAAACTAACGAAGTAAAAACATCAAACGAACTGGTACCGCTACTCGGAGAGATGTTATCGATCATAACCCGACGCGTAAGCGAGGGAATTCTCCGTCATTCTGCCCCTTGCTTACGGGCATGTTGCTTTAATTAGCCGTGGGCGCGCTAGCGTCCGGTTGTCGGCCGTTAACCGTGGGCTAGCGCCCTGCGGCTAATGCTTGTTTTTCAAAACGACATTAAAGCAACAAGCCCTTACGCTGCGGGTTGTGATTGTGGGGTTTCCCCAGTCAAGGTTTTCTCCAAGTTGCCTAACTAGGCGGTACAAGTTTTAAAGGAAATCGATTTTAGTCAAACAGGGCGCGAGCAAAGGACTCCGGATTGAACTCCGACAAGTCCTCGAGCTTCTCACCGAGTCCGACGAATTTCACGGGTAGCCCAAATTGTTCTGATATTGGCACGACGACACCACCTTTGGCACTGCCATCTAGTTTTGCAAGAACAATACCGGTGCATCCTGCTGCTTGGGAAAAGCCCTTCGCTTGGCTGATGGCATTCTGGCCAGCTGTTGCATCGAGCACGAGAAGCACTTCATGAGGTGCATCGGGAACTTGTTTGGCGACGACTCGTTTGATCTTTTCGAGCTCTTGCATCAGATTCGACTGCGTTTGCAAACGACCTGCGGTGTCGAGAATGCAAACATCGTACGACTCTTCGACCGCTTTTTTGGTAGCTCTAAAAACAACGGTGCCTGGATCGGAGCCTTGTTCGCCCAGCACAATATCGCAACCGATTCGCTCGGACCAAATACGTAATTGTTCAACGGCAGCAGCTCGGAAGGTGTCGCCTGCTCCGAGAAGCACTCTCTTATTGCTTTGAACAAGTCGATGCGCCAGCTTGGCGATGGAGGTTGTTTTCCCAGAACCGTTTACCCCGACGACGAGGATAATGGTTGGACCGGAGGTCGCGGTGTTGAGCTGGCCGCTCGCATTACTGAGCGACTTGGCAATGTTATCCCGAATGATCGACAAACATTCTTCGAGCTGGATTCGTCGGCCTCGAAACTGGCTGTGGATCGATTCGCGAATCTTGGTCGCCATGGAGTTACCCATGTCGGTCCGTATTAGAATGGCGTAGAGGTTTTTCAAGAAATCCTCATCGACCAATTCCCCTTCGCTCTTCCAAAGGTCTCGGATGTCGGTTCGGAGGAGTTCATTCGTCTTGGAGAGGACGCGGCTCCACCAGCTAGCTCCTTTAGCGGGAGATTCGGATGCCGATGGGGTTGGAGAGCTCTCTGTAGCGACTTTTGTCCCGTCGTTTGGGCTCGTTATGCCAGCGGCAATTTCGGTAGTGTTGCTTTCCCCTGGGCTCGTCGTTTCTTGATCGGTGGTGGCTCGCTTTCGTTTCCAGAAAACCATCGGGAACTTCTACTTTCATGCTCGGACATCCAAAAAACTGCTGTGTTCCTATTGTCGCTTTAGTTGTCGGGGCTGTGTACTGCAAAATTCGCTTGACTTGGAGGCTTATGGTTGAATAGTTTAGAAAGAGGGTAAAGGGTTCCACTTGTCGTTCTTGAGGAGCTTTTTTTCATGAATTCCAAAAACGATTCCGCCGATTCCAGCAATCGGCTTCTAGAGCGGTTCTTTACCGGGCTCTCCGAGTACGCTTTTTACTCGCAGCTGGGGGTCACGGATACGGAGCTGGTCAATTACGTTAGCAATTTGCTCATTCGGTTCACGAAAACCGATGCATTGCACCGGATTCGGCAGCTAAACGGTCGGCGAGCCACCGAGGTTGTGACGCTCATGGCCGAGTCACAGCACCGAATCGGCTTGGCAAAACGGGAAATTCATCGTCACATCGGTGATTTCACCCTTTTTTGGACCGGTTTGTACCCGGAATCGCTTCGAGGATTGCAAGCGGTCGAAAAGTCAGACCAATTCGTAAGCTACTGCTACGAGGGGAAAAAGGCATACGAGATCGCCAGCGAAATTGATGCGGATGAGCCAGACGAAGTCCCCAATTCGTTGCTACATCGACTAAGCGAACAGTTCGAGATGTGTGCTTATGGCTTGCGAGAAATTCGACGCCAATGGGAAGAAGGAGCCGGTCCCCAAGGTGCCATCATCGCCTAGAGGACGAAGCGAGATTGATCTCGCTAGTTATCAAGCAATTCAATCCGGCGTTCCTCAATTGCAAAGCGATATCCTCGTTTAACTGCATGCCCAGCGGTTAAACGAAAACAATCAGCATTAAACTAAATGAGTGGGACGTTGCAAGTCCTCGAAGCCCTTGAACCGCCACACCAATTTCGCTTTGGAGTCTGGCTATTGGCCTGGGATCCAGAGTTTGCTTTCGCCCTTTTCTTCAGGGGCTGAAGCTGGTTGGCCTGGAGTCCAAATGCCCGAAGAGGATGCACTGCTCGGAGATACTCCGCCAACGCCCGGTTGACCAGGCATTCCGCCTCTAGCTCGCATCTGCTGCTCGCGCATCATGGCCATCTGTACGAATTGCAACAACGCTGGATCCTCTGGATTGTCGCGTAGCGATTGCTCTAGATACATCCGAGCCTCCGCTCCACGTCCTAAGCTCGAAAGAATCTCAACTCGCTCCAACACGGCATTGCCCATCGGCACGCCGACCTTCTTCGATGCTTCAGCAATCTTGAGAAGCAACTTTTCTGCGACGTTAGGATCGTTGGTCAACTGAGCCTTAAGATTGAGCAGCGTATATTCTGCCGAATCCTTAACATCATCCGGCCATTGCATCTGCTCGCTTCGCTCGACCAACGCTTCGGTCAAACTGGCAACACCATGCGACAACGCCGACTGCATGAGCTGCACCAACGGTACTGGCTGGATCGTGCTCAAGTCGGTCCAGAAATACGCAGCCCCACCCACGGTGTCAAACACGTCTGTAGAAGAATCCATCTGTGGCTGCTTGAGATTTAACATTTGATGAAGCTCTTTGTATTTAGAGTCCATCAAACCACTCGTACCGGTTCCTTGCCAATGCAATAGCAATCCGGCTAACGCAATCGACTTGGAACTGTCAGTCGATGCCTCGCGTGGAGTTACACCACCTAGACAATCGAATGGATAATCCAAGAAACTGTCGATAACGTGCTGCCTGGTAAGACTGCGGAATTCCGCAGATCGCTCCGCAGGCAACTCTTTCTTAACAAGAACCGAACCAGTTACCTGTGATGCATAAGTGGTCGGCAACGACTCCAAGAGCTCTCGCTTTAATGCGGTGACGCCGATTGCACTCTTAACTTTTTCCAATAGCTGGCGACGCGGGCCGCGTGGTGGCTCTAGCGCGATCAAGCGTGCTGGCTTGTCGGTTTGCCGACCGTAAAACGCGAACCAAGATCCAGTGCGGCTAGCTTCGACGTCAGGGAACTGATCGCGGAACAGCGGCTCGACGCAGACATAACACGCCTTGGGTGGAACCTCTTCGGCTAGGATCGCGGTCAGCAAACCCTTGAACTGCTCGACAGGTACGGGAACCAGATTCTCACACGTAGCAAGCTTCTCATCAAAGCTAGCATCCTCGATCACATATTGGCAAAGCTCTTCGAGAACGGCAGCCCCGTTGGATTTAGGTCCTAACTCATACGCGAGTGCTTGATAGTACACTCGCTGTGGCTCGAAAAGATCTGCAAGATTAGCAAGCTTCTTGCACGTGCCAGCTGCCGAATCGGTGTCGGCCAACATCAATTGGCAGTAGAGAAGACGTTGCAGGATGGGAGCCTGCTGACCAAACTCGCGTTGGATCGATTCCAGTTTGGTCTTGGCCGCAACAATTCTGTAGCCACCCAAAAGTGCATCGGCTTCTGCAAGGCGTTCGGCATATTGAGTCCCGTCCCCGTCACCAGCAGATGGCAGCGATTCGCGGCTCAAAACATTGGCGTTGGTTTGAGAAGCCAACTGCGAATGAGCTTGGAACCCGAACTTGGCAATCTCATCGTCCATGTCCATCAACATTTCGGAATGGAGCAATGCCGAGAGAACTTGACCACGCTGAGCCATCGTCTCAAGCAGATTCAAGGCTACCGTTGGGGTGAGCCCTGGCAAAGTCTCCGTCGAATCCCCGATAGCTTGAAGCAACATCGAGGCACCCTCTTCGGTGTTACCGCGTATCACGGCCAACAACGATCGATAGAGCTTAGCCAGCGGATTGTCTGGCTGCAGACGGATGAACTTCGCTGAAGTTTCTTCTAGGGAATCGATCTCCCTCAATTGCAACAACAACTGGCACTTCATGGCTAAAAGCCAAGGTGCGGATGGAGATGTTTGCAGATTTTGATTGATCCGGTCGAGTGCCGCAACGTTCTGTTCGCCGGCAATCATGCGATGGATCTTTTCCATCTCAACAAAATTTTTGGTGGGGCATTCGCAGAACTTAATCTTTGATCCGTTGCCACAAGGGCAGTAGCTATACTGGTCCAGGCTACTCATTCGCGATTCGCTCGTCTGTTTGACACTGTGAAATGGTTTTGCACCGGAAATGGTATTTGCACCCTGAAAGTGCCGAGCTCCCAAGCTCAACTTTTAAAATTCCGGTAGGGGGAGACCCTGTATTTATCCCGGTCAGTGTATCATTTTTTTCGATCTATGCCCATGAGCGATTCAGGCTTCCCAGCCCACAAACTTGAGAACCTTAACCCCTATTTCCTCGATCCCGGACTACGGTTGTGAAAGAGAATTTGGCCCACAATGACTTAACGGTCCAGCTGCGAAGCCTGGAGGAATGCGATGATTTCGCTAGAAAATTGGCGACTCTGCTCGAAACTCCCTTCTGCATCGCTCTCGAAGGAACGCTCGGAGCGGGGAAAACGCAACTCACCCGATTCTTAGCACTCGCCCTCGGGGCAGATAGTGCCAGCATTTCTAGCCCGACCTTTGTCCTACTGCAGTCCTACGCGACGAATCCCCCGATGGTCCACGTCGATGCCTACCGCATTGCTGACGAAGACGAGTTTTTAGAGATTGGCATCGAGGAATACCTCGAAAGCGACTGTATCACCATCATTGAGTGGGCCGATCGCTTTCCTGAAATTCTGCCAAGAGACCATCTTCGAATCCGCCTGGAATTGAGCGACCTGGATTCATCGCGAATGGCCACCCTTAGGGCAGCTGGTAATCGATCTACTCTGGTATTGAAATCGCTAGAGCAAAAGCTTCAGTCGAACAATGGCTAACTCCCTCAACTCCAGAACTATTGGTAGTTGAGTCATGCGACACAAATCATTGCCTCAGCTCGTCGCTTTCCCTCGAATCGCTCGAAACAAAATCACACTTGCGCAGGCTCCTGCTATCGGAGCTGTAACGTAAATCCACAAGGACGCGATATTCATCGACACGATTGCAGGGCCAATCGATCGCGCAGGATTCATGGACGCTCCGCAAATGGGCCCAGCAAACATGGCTTCCAGCGCAACGACTGCACCAATGGCGACCCCTGCAAATAAGTTGCTATCTCTCGGCGCACTAGTGACATGAAAAATGACAAACATCAAAATCAATGTCAGCTGAAACTCCAGCACCCACGACTGGATGTAACTGCCGCTGGGTATCGTCGCCCCTAACGTCACCTGGTCTGGAAACAATAATCGTAGCCCAAAGCTCGCCAACAGGGCGCCGATCACTTGGCTGACAATGTAAGGCAGCACCATGGACCCACTAAACTTGCCACCCAGAAACAAGCCAATAGTGACAGCTGGATTAATATGACAACCCGAAACATCACCCAACGAATAAATCATGGCAAGCACGATTAGACCAAACGTCAACGCAACACCGACATGAGTGATCACACCGCCAGTGATATGGTTGATGATGATCGCCCCTGTACCAGCGAACACGAGCGCGTACGTGCCAAAACACTCGGCGAGCAGCCGTCTTCCCAAATCGTTCATGGCTATCTACTCGCTTTCCGTTGCTACCAAGCTCATCATGTAGAGCATCTCGGTACAGATCTGACGTGATCGTTCGTCGTATCGCTCGGATTCCATGGGGGTATCATCCGCTACCTTGGGATCTTCGTATCGGATAGGTGCTCGGAGATCACAGCCAATCACGACGGGACAAGCCTCGTCGGCCTGGGAACAGGTCATCACGGCGCAGTAGTCTTTGGTCGGGTTGGGCTCAGCATCGAATACTTTTGAAAAGCAAATCTGCGGAGAAGCCACATCCGAACTAAAAACTTTGTATCGCGGATTGGATGCTTTTGCATCGTCGGCCTCGACCCTAAGCCCGGCTCGCTCAATCGCGGCTACCGCACGAGGGTTAAAGGCTGTCCCTTCTGTTCCTCCTGAATACGTCTCAATTCGCTCCAACCGATAATACTCGGCCGCAACGTGAGCCCATATCTGTGACAAATGGCTGCGCCGAGAATTGTGCGTGCAAATAAATGTTAACTTGGCTGTTTGACCGCCATCGATCTTCTTGCGAACGTATTCAGCTACACTCTTTAGTTGATCTCGTCGTTCGTTAGGAATCGTGTCTCGTCGAGACACACACTCCTCCAAGTACTGCTGCAATCTGGGATAAAACATAGTTCTTTCTGATTTAATCTTTAGCGATTCTTCTTAAGCTCTTCACGCCGATAGGTGGTTCTGGTTGCCAAGGAATAAAACCGACTCGGTTCGATAACTCTTCAACAACCTCTTTGATGTATTGTTCTTCATGCGATTGACGAAATCTCAGTACGGGATCCGTAATCTGGAGCGGTGTCAATGTTTGATTGACAATCCAAGCGTATGGTTCAATCTCAGCTCTTCGCAGATCTCTCTGCAACATAGCTGCTTCGTGAACCGGTGTGGCTTCCGGCAAACAGACAATGAGAATTCGTGTGAAATCGGAATCTCGGAGTCTGGGGAGTAGCTTCTCCACCGAATCAGACGAATGATGCGATTGCCGAGAAACTTCACGATGATACGCGAGAGCGGAATCGAGAAGCAAAATGGTATGGCCTGTCGGTGCCGTATCGAGTACGACAAACTGTTTCTCTCCCTCTGCAATAGCTTCGGCAAAGGCCCGGAACACCGCGATCTCTTCGGTACATGGCGAACGCAAATCCTCTTCAAGCAACTTGCGGCCTTGTTCGTCCAGCCCACTACCTGCCCGCGATAGGACTTCGGCGGAATACCGCGCGATCTCGACGGCAGGATCGATGCGACTCACTGTTAAATGGGAAACCGACTCCTCTCCAATCGCTGCCATAATGTGCGCTGCTGGATCGGTGGTCGTTAAGTGGACTTTGTGACCGCGATCGGCAAGAGCAATGGCAACGGCCGCTGCAACCGTCGTCTTACCGACTCCACCCTTGCCCATGGTCAAGATGACCCCATGATCGGCTTGCGCTAGCTGGTCGATGATCTCGGAAAGCTTTGGCAATGACCTGGGTTCGACCAGTGCAACTTCCGTTTCCAGCGATACGATTGCGTCAAAGTTGGCATCACTGCTCTGGGTTAACAATGCCCCCAATTGTCGAACTGCCTCAATACCAAGAATTCCGCTCGGTCTAAGTGGCACAACAGTCTGGGGTAATGCTCGAAGCGATTCCGGTTCAGTCGCGAGCGCATTATCGCCCCGACGCTGCAGGGCTACCGCATAGGGATCATTGACTGAGGAGGCCTTAAAGAAACCATTGACAATCAGATGCTGGTTATGAACCCCCAACTCTCGTAACTCCGAACTGGTTCGATTGGCCTCGCGCAGGGCACTTACCTCAGGACGAGTGACCAATACAAGTGTCGTTTGTTCCGGATCGCATAGGGCATGTGCAGTATCCCGGTATAGAGTCTGCTGTGCTTGCAGACCCGAAAGAGGCCCGAGACAACTGGTGCCTGTCGTATTCTGCTCCATGTAACCGGTCCATGCCGATGGCAGCGTCAACAAGCGAAGCGTGTGGCCAGTTGGTGCTGTGTCGAAAATGACGTGATCGAACTTTGACGTAGCCGACGCATCTCCCAGAAGCTTGGAAAACTCATCAAACGCTGCGATTTCCATGGTGCAAGAACCGGAGAATTGCTCTTCCATACTTCTAACAGCGGCCTCAGGGAGCAATCCTCGATAGGGGCCAATCATTCGCTCGCGATAAGTAGCTGCCGCTTGCTCGGGATCAAGATTGAGAGCCCACAAACCGGAAACATCAGGAACCTGTGTTGGTTGATTCGTAAGCGTAACCCGTAACACTTCATCCAAATTAGAAGCTGGATCGGTGGAGACCAGCAACACTTTCTTGCCTTCATCGGCGAGCCTTACGGCCGTGGCGCAAGCTAACGAAGTTTTTCCAACACCGCCTTTGCCTGTAAAGAAAAGATTTCTCGTCGATCGATCTAGAAATGTCATGAGTCACATTAAAATTCCGTTAGAGATAGCGTAGCAGATGGAGCCAAACAGATGGAAATCGCTTAGCAGCAACCCGAAGATCCGCAGCAATCACCACCTGCAGTCGCAAGTGGAAGAATCGACTTAGCGGTTTTGCTGTTGGTCCACGCAGCCATTTCATCTCGCGATGGATAAACCTTTTGGCTCACAATCTCGCCATCGACCAAGATCACGGGCAAACACTCGGTGCCTGCAGTACTTATCAATTGATGAATCTGTTTGTTGTCGATGAACGCTTGAGGCTGCTGAGCAAGATTAAATCGGTCGACATGATGACCAATCGATTTGAGCCAATCCAAATCGGCTGCAAAGCGAGGTAACACCGGATCGACATCGGGTCCGCAAATTCCGCTGGAACAACACATGGGCTTGTCGAAGACTTGAACCGTTTTCATAAGAACATCACTTTGGTTGATTACTTGGTAATTTCATCGATTATCGACGAAATACGATTTTACGAATCAAAAAAACTAAAGGTTGGCAACGAGCTTTTTGAGCTTGGCTAGCTCTTTCTCATTGATGCAGTAACAAACTCGAGGCCCATCAATTTCTCCTTGGACAATTCCAGCCTCTTTCAAAATCTTGAGGTGTTGTGAGACGGTCGATTGAGCCAAACTCATTTCATCGACAATCTCGCCGCACAAGCATGAAGTTCTATTCAGCAACAACCGCACGATGCGAACACGAGCAGGGTGTGCAAAAGCCCAACTTAGCCTTGCCAAGTCCTCAGCCCAAGCGACATCGGGCAAGGGCAATTTCTCGCTCTTGTCACAACACTTTTCTTTTAATTGCTTTAGCTTCGCCATAGAACCCAATCACAATGACCGCCAAACTGTTGTTGCAGCAAATACAACTCAACGTAAATCGTCGATAAACGATAGGGTCTTCATCACAACAAGTCAAGGGCTCGTGACGATCGATGAACCGAATGATTAGCGAACGTAGAATGGGGGCACTCTTGCCCGTTTCATAGCGCCCGAGTCGGTCAAGAGTGACCAGCCTACCATTAAAGCAACAGGTCCATGAGCAGGGGACGGAATTGCGGGGAATTCCCTCGCTTACACTTTTTGAAGTTGCGCTGTTTTGGATTTCGGGGCAACGCCCAGTTCGTTTACCTAGCCCAGCCTCGTAGGGCTGGGACCGCGTTTCAATAAGGAATTACGAGGGCCAACGGCCCGACCATTTGTTCCTTGCTGGCATCCGAAACATCATAAACTGCCGGACCTTCGGCCCTAACGTTGCCTTTTTCTTGATACCCAGCCCTTCGAGGCTGGGCTAGGTAAACATAAGGCCTTTGGCCCGAAAAATCAGTTGCTGCGCAACTTCAAAACTTACGCTTCGGGTTAGGATCGACATCAACTCCGAAAGACGGCGTTAGTCTTGCTCAGACCGTAGAACAGAAATGAAAGCCTTTTGAGGAATATTGACGCTTCCGAATTGCTTCATCTTCGCCTTGCCTCGCTTTTGCTTTTCCAGCAGTTTGTTCTTCCGAGTAACGTCCCCACCATAAAGCTTGGCGGTCACGTCTTTGCGGAAGGGCTGAATGGTTGCACGGGCTATGATCTCTCCTCCAATCGCTCCTTGAATGGGGATCTTGAATTGATGCCGTGGAATGGCTTCGGCGAGTTGCTCGCAGTAATGCATCGCACGAGCGCGAGCTTTATCACGATGCACGAGATACGAAAGGGCATCAACCGGCTCTTTGTTGACTAGAATGTCGACTTTGACAATGTTTGTAGGCCGATACTCTATGGGTTCATAGTCAAACGAACCATACCCACGAGTGATCATTTTGAGCTTACCATAGAAATCAAACAACACTTCTCCGAGCGGCATCTCGCTCTTGACTTCGACGCGTCCAGCCGACAAATAGTTCATCGTCTGGCTATCGGATCGGTGCTCGCGGCACAATTCCATCACAGCTCCGACATACTCCTCAGGAGTAATGATCGCCGCTTTGATATACGGCTCGGTCGTTTTATCGATCGATGTCGGATCGGGCCAGTAGCTCGGGTTGTCGACATCAACGGTAGTGCCATCCCGAAGTAGGATTTTGTACTTTACGGACGGGGCGGAGATGACCAACCCAAGATCGAATTCTCGCTGCAATCGTTCTTGAATAACGTCCAAGTGCAACAGGCCGAGAAAGCCACATCGAAATCCGAATCCCAAAGCTGCCGAGCTATCTTTCTCAAACGTCAGAGCGGCGTCGTTGATAGCAAGCTTCTCAAGCGCCTTGGTTAGATCCTGATATTCATCCGTGCTCATTGGATAAATCGACGAGAAGACAACTTGCTTGGCTTTTTTATATCCAGGAATCGGCGCATCGGCTTGATTCTCAAGCAGTGTGAGGGTATCCCCTATTTCGATGTCTTGCACGCTCTTAACGCCGGCAACAATGTAACCGACTTCTCCGACGCTTAGTTGCTTTTTGGGGACTAACTTGATTTGGTTGTAGCCTAATTCGTCGACTTTATAGTTGCGACCTCCGTGCATAAAGTGAATCATGTCACCAGTCTTAAGGGTCCCCTCCACAACACGAACTTGGAGAATCACGCCTCGGAACGTATCGAAGTGGGCATCAAAGACGAGAGCTTTGAGCGGCGCATCGGGATCTCCTTTGGGGGGAGGCAAATGCGCGACGATCCCCTCCAAGACATCTTGGATTCCAACACCGGTTTTCGCGGAAACAGGAATCGCGGCAAATGGATCCAATCCCAAATCGGAGTCGATCTCTTCACGGACCTTTTCCACGTTGGCGGCTGGCAAGTCGATCTTGTTAATGATGGGAAGAAGAGCGAGATCGTACTCCAGCGCCAAGTAAAGATTGGCAACCGTTTGGGCTTCGACCCCTTGAGACGCATCCACGACGATCAATGCACCATCGCAGGCCATCAGTGAGCGACGAACCTCATGGGAAAAGTCAACGTGGCCCGGGGTGTCGATCAAATTGAGCAAATAATCCTGTCCGTCAGCACTCTTGTAGGAGAGGGTGATGGAGTTGCTCTTGATGGTAATGCCACGCTCGCGTTCGATATCCATCGAATCGAGGATTTGATCGTGAAACTCGCGTTGTGAGACAGCTCCACAAGCTTGAATCAAACGATCGGCCAACGTCGATTTACCGTGGTCGATGTGTGCGATGATACAAAAATTGCGGATATTCTTCATGATTGCATTCTAAGGAATGAAATTCGGACTGTCGCATTGCAGGGCAGCAAGCCTGTGGTATTCGGCAGAGCCATGCTAATTGCCCCGGCGTGGGGCGACAATGAACTATATGACGGCCGACGAATTTTGCCCATCCACAGATTCCTAATGTTTTCACCAGTTTTGTGCCGGTTGAGGTCCGTTTAGGACGTCGGAGGCTGCTTTGAGACATCGCGGACGCTTTTTGACCTCGGCTCGCACCTAACCTAAATTTCCAGTCATATTGCTTTAGCCCCACGATTCTATTACGATTTTAGCAACTCGAATGCAAAGCACCGGTAACCGGCAGCGCCGCGGTGCATACGATGGAATCGAATTCAAAATTGCGACGTGCGATAGCTCACGAAGCGGCTCGCCTTCTTTATTTCCGTGAAGAATCTGAATACTACCGGGCCAAACAGAAGGCCGCTCGGCGTCTTTGCCACGGCTGGGTCAAACCCAACGAACTCCCCTCCAACGCGGAAATTCGCGACGCGGTCCAGTCGTTTGCGCGTCTTCACGAAGGGCAAGCTCGATTGGACGCTCTACAGGATATGAGATTTACTGCCCTGCGGATGATGCTGAGGCTCGAGAGGTTCCACCCTCGAATCATCGGCAGCGTCTTCACGGGGCATGTTCGACGAGGCTCCGACATCGATCTACACGTTTTCTCTGACAGCATCGAAGCCGTTGCAGCGTCCCTGGACGTTGACATGATCCCCTACGACATCGAGCGGAAGCAAGTCCGCAAATCGGGCGAGCATCACGTTTACATTCACATCCACGTCAAAGAAAAGTATCCGATCGAGCTAACTGTCTACCCTACGTGCCTCAGGTCGTACAACTTTCGAAGCTCAGTCACCGGCAAGCCTATTGAAAAGGCCAGCATCCCCGAATTCAAGGCGTATCTTCAGGGAGAGTACCCCAACGTACCTTTGCTGGAGAAACTCGAAGAAATGGATAACGAGGTTGATCCTTATACGATTTACTTCGGACTGCTGCTCCCCTTGGAGAATGTTAAGCAACATCCACTTCATCACCCAGAAGGTGATGTGCTATATCATTCCTTGCAAGTCTTCGATATGGCCTATGACTTGTTGCCATACGATGAAGAGTTTTTGGCCGCAGCCTTGTTACACGATATTGGCAAAGGGATCGATGCAGCCAATCACGTCGAAGCAGGCCTCGAGGCATTGGAGGGGGCGATCACAACGAGAACGGCATGGCTTATCGCACATCACATGGATGCTCATTTGATCCACAACGGCACAATTGGCTCGCGGCATCATCGCCGATTACGTGAGAGCGAAAGTTACGAAGAACTGATCATGCTCGGCGAGTGCGATCGTGCTGGGCGCGTTCGAGGAGTCGAAACTAGCACTTTAGAAGACGCCATCGACATTCTGCGTCAGTTAGGCAGCGAGTGGTAGACATGTGTCTTGTAGGCCGTAACAACACTAGTAGGCCGTAACAAGTCTCAAAGAGACGCAGTTACGGCAAGGCACGCTGGAGACCATTCGACTTGCCAGTTAACCCCTGAATCAGAACGATAGCTGCCGTAACTTCGCAAAACCTTGTTACGGCCTACGGCTTTGACCGGAATGTGTCCCTCGTTTCGCGAATCTACTTAATTTGTAAGATAATGGGCACACCCGACTCTCCTTCCCACCCATTGCTGACCCACCAAAAGAAATTACTCCATGACGCAATCTCTCAATTGGAACTCCAAGAATCTAACTGGTGGCTGGCAACGGGGGGTCAACGCGTTCTTTTGGGGTATGGGATTTCAAGAAGCGGACTTCGAAAAAGCTCAAGTGGGCATCGGGGTTCCTCTCTTGGAAGGAAACCTTTGCAATGTTCATGCATATTCACTGGCCAAGCACATTCAAGCAGGCTGCCAGGAAGCGGGCTTGATCGCCTTTCCTTTTGGAGTCCCGGCGGTCAGCGACAACCTCGTTCAAGGTGGTGAGCATGGCGGTGCTTCGCTCATTTCTCGCAACCAAATCGCGAACGCTGCTGATATGGTTTGCAACGCTCATCGCTACGATGCCATCATCGGTTTGCATCATTGCGACAAAAACGGTCCTGGCTTTGCGATGGCACTCGCTCGCACCAACTTTCCCGGTTTAATCGTCAACGGTGGATCGATCATACCGGGTTGCCACAAAGGAAAACCAACAACCATCTTCGATGTTTATGACGCCCAAACAAAACTGCAAACCGGAGCGATCGAGGCCGAGGAAGCAGAACAAATTCTTCGAACATCCTGTCCTGGCCCTGGTGGTTGTGGTATAGCAGCTTCGTTTAACACGTGGGGTATCGCCATGGAAGCAATCGGCCTGAGCCTTCCGAACACCTCGTCGATACCAGCTGTTGACTCAGGAAAGGAGAGCGATTGCAAGCGAGTTGGACAAGTGGTTCGACGACTTCTCGAAAACAACATTCGACCTCGCGATATTTTGACCAAGGCTTCGTTTTGCAACGCGATGTCTGCGATTGCCGCGATCGGCGGTTCTACGAACGGAGTCCTTCATTTGTTAGCATTAGCTATTGAAGCGAACGTTGATTTTACACTCCATGATGTTCAGCAAATCTGTCGTCGCGTTTCGGTTTATTGCAATTTTGCACCTCGAAGCAGTGGCACTATGGTCGATTTGCATCATCTCGGCGGAACATCGGTTTTGTTGAAACATCTTCTCCGCGCAGGAATTCTCAATGGTGAATGCTTGACTGTTACAGGCAATACTATTGAAGAGAATCTTAGGGACACACCCGATGTCCCTCAGCCTAACGTTTTAATCGCACCTCTAGGGGCTCCATGGAAAGCGATTGCCGATCTACAGATATGCTTTGGCAATGTCGCTCCGGATGGCATCGTGTTTAAAGTCAATGCCCTCAAGGAATCCCGATTCGTAGGACATGTCATTTGCTTTCAGTCGGGCAAGGCTGTGGCTGATGCGGCTAGCAGTGGACTCATTCGACCTGGTCATGTTGTGGTTCTCATGGGACTGGGGCCTAAAGGGGCAGGCATGCCCGAGGTGCATGTGGCGTCATCTGCCCTCGCACAGCCGGAACTCAAAGGAGAAGTTGTCTTGATTTCCGATACCCGCGTCTCAGGAGTATCGAGCGGGGCGATCGGCGTTCACTGTGCACCTGAAGCCTATGGCGGCGGCCCAATCGGGTTGCTTCAAGATGGAGATTTCATCGAAATCGATCTAGAAGCAGGCAGCATAAACGCTCAAGTCGATTTTTCGCAACGAGAGTGCAAGCTTCCTGCTTTCGAGCACTCCTACGGCTATTTGGCCGATTTCGCAGCCTTAACGACTCAGGCCAATCAAGGGTGCGTTAGCAAAACGCGGGTTTCTAAAAAATAGATGCATCGTTCCTGCGAAAAACTTCAAGGGAGAAATTCAAGCAACGAATCCTGTTGTCGAATAGAATAGCGATTCGGATCCTCAGAATCTCTTCCTGCAAACGGTACCTACCATGAGTGCTTTCTCTTTTCGCCGTTCTTTCTCGGTTCGTTTGTTGCTAACAACGATCGCTTCGCTGGGCTCACTTCAATGCAACCACCATATCTTTGCCCAACAAGAGCCAGGTCCTGCGGACTGGCTACCCAAGTCGACGATTGCCTACTTAGAACTAAACCCCGCGGAAACTTTTTTAGATCATCCAATTCGCAAACAGATCAGAAAGTCCGCAGCGTTTCGAACTATCTGGTCACACCCGAATCTGACCCAAGTTCGCGTGGGATTAACGGCCATCGAATTTGCCTTGGGCGAGAAAGTCGACTCGATTCTCAAAAAGGTCAATCATGGCGGAATGTACGTTGCTTTTGATGCTGAGACTCAGGGGATTGTGCTGCTGGCTCGCACCGAAAGCGAAGAGTGGCTCGTCGAGTATTTGCAAAAACTTAAGGACCTTGCCCGTTCCGATGCCAAGTCAAAGAACCAACCAAACCCGATCGAAGAGAAGACTTATCGCGATATTCAAGGCTCCAAATTCCAGGAGGCCATTCTGGCACCGATTGGTCCATGGCTCATGCTGACCAATAAACCGGATCTCGCAAAAGGAACCATCGACCGGTATCTCGATCCGTCGTCGGATAAATTAACCGAGAACGAAGCGTTTCAAAAGTTCAAGCACGGAGCAAACAAGAAAAGCGATAACGCATCGTCACCGACTGAAGACAATGTCTCACAACCCATAGGTCGACTGTTCGTAGACCTCAACACACTGCGGACGGCAGGAGTTGCCAAGGAGTTACTCAGTCCAAATCGCAAGGACTTTGGTGCGGAGTTGCTTTTAGGTGGATTGTTGGCGTCGCTGCAAAAGTCCATGTCGGCGAGCGCAGAGCTTGCTATGACTCCCAGTGGGTTCTCACTCACCGCACAACTGCCTGTTGAGTCGGGAATTTTGCAAGAGTCGCATACCTTCTTCGTTGGTCCTGATCACAATGGCTTAGCTCCACCCATGGTCAATGTCCCCGGAGCCGTCGCAAGCGTTGGTGCCTATCGCGACATCTCTCAATTGTGGCTGAACGCAGGCGATCTGTTTGACCAAGCGGTAAACGATCAATTAGCCCAAGCGGACAGCACATTGACGACTTTGTTTTCTGGAAAAGACTTTGCCGAAGACATTTTAGGTGTAGTCGAGCCACAACTTCAGCTCGTCGTAGCGAAACAAACCGCCATCGATTCAGAACTAGCCCCCTCCATTCGATTACCAGCCTTTGCACTTGTGGGACAGCTTAAAGATGCGGGCAAAATGAGACGCGAGCTAAAGCGGACCTTTCAAAGCTTGATCGGTTTTCTCAACATCGTTGGAGCGATGGAGGGGCAGCCGCAGCTGGAGTTAATGTCCGATACAAAGACCGAACAAGATTCGCAGTTTTACTGGGCTGAGTATTTGCTGGACGCTGACAAGGAATACGACAATGGTTTGCCCATTCAATTTAATTTCCAACCTTGCATTGCCTTTTCTGGTGACCAAGTCGCCGTTGCTAGCACGATAGAAATCGCAAAGCAGATCTTCTCTCCAGAATCGGCCAAAATGGAATCAACGTTGACCAAATTAGATAATGCCAACACTACCATGGTTCTCGATGTTAAATCGATTGCGAGTTTGCTCTTCGAGAATCGGGAGACATTGATCACAAACAATGTTCTTGAGAAAGGGCATTCTCGACAACAAGCGGAAGAGGAAGTCGATTTGCTGTTCATCGTTCTGGGCATATTCAAAGAGCTGCGGGCCAGCCTTTCGTTTCAAGAGGCGACCGAATTATCGCTTGAGCTCGATATTCAACCGGAGGCAATTCGCGATGCAAAGTGAGTCCACGTTGAATCCTCTAAACGCTTGGCAGCCATGGACACCTAGCGAATCAGAACCATGGAATCGAGGCCGAGCGAGTCTCCTTTTTCGGCGCGGCGGTTTTGGTGCCAATGAACAGCAACTCCGGGACGCAGTGAAACGCGAGCCGCAAGAGGTTGTGGCCGACTTGGTTTCGCGAGGTGTCAATGTTGAAAAGAGTTCCTCGTTTGAAAAAGAATCCGCATCTTTAGCATCGTCCATTCGGGCGTCGGGAGATATGACCAAACTGGCATCGTGGTGGCTTCATCGGATGCTCAATTCTCCCGCTCCAATCATTGAAAAGATGACTTTGTTTTGGCATGGTCATTTCGCGACTGGCGCTGAGAAGGTTCTCGATCTGGATCTCATGTATGAGCAGAATCAATTGCTCAGACAGTATTGCTTGGGTGACTTTCGAAAAATGGTGCATGAGATTTCAAAAGATCCCGCCATGCTCATTTATCTTGATAGCGTAACCAATCGAAAAGCTCACGCCAACGAGAACTACGCTCGTGAATTGATGGAGCTCTTTTGCCTGGGAGAAGGAAACTACAGCGAAGCCGACGTACAGGAGCTGGCCAAGTGTTTTACCGGTTGGGAGATTCGCCGAAAGCAGTTTCGCTTTAACTCCTATCAACACGACAACTCCGAAAAAGCAATTCTAGGAAAGGGCTCGATCAAGTCGGGAGAAGAGGCAATCGATGTTGTATTGGATAGCGAAGCTATGCCTCGCTTTATTGCTTACAAGCTCTACAAATTCTTCGTTTGTGATGAACCAGAGCCGTCGGCAGAGCTGTTGCAACCCTTGGCGAAGAAGTTTGCGGAAAGCGATTACAAGATTGGCCCTGTGGTCGAAATGATTCTCGGCAGCCGATTGATGTTATCGGGTTGGAGCGTCGGCAAGCGAGTTCGTTCTCCAATCGAATTGACGATTGAGCTGATGCGTTCCCTAAATGTAACGGCTAACTTAACGAAGCTTGCCGAGCGTCTGAAGCCGCTTGGGCAATCGCTGTTTTTTCCACCCAATGTCAAAGGTTGGGTCGGCGGTCGCGCTTGGATTAACTCATCCACATTAATTGGGCGATCCAATTTAGTTTACGATTTGCTCAATGACGAGAATACAAGAATCGAAGGGAAGCCGATCAACGAATGGTCCCAATCGGTAAACTTGAGCAATTCGAAACAATGGGTTGATTCGCTTGCAGAGGCGTTGTTTGCCTCTAAGCCATCGACCACCGAGCAACAAACCATTTTGTCCCGTCTGGAGAAAGCTCCTAAGGGAAGTTTAGCGAAACAAGCGATCATCGAACTGGCGACATTGCCAAGGATCCACGTATCATGAAGTTTACGAAGCAGAATCGAAGGCGATTTCTTAGCGACAATTTAAAGAATGCAACGGGACTGGCAATTGGCGCGAGCTTGCCTGGCCTATGGATGCAGGCCATTGCGAATGATGCGGCCAGAAGCTCGTTGGACGCCGAGAAAATTCTCGTCGTGATACAACTCTCGGGGGGCAATGATGGCCTCAATACGATTGTTCCCTATCGCGATGAGGATTACAGAAAGGCTCGACCGACATTAGGGATTGCGTCGAGCGATGTGCTCAAGCTAGATGATGACATCGGCGTCCATCCAGCCATGAAGGACATCATGAGCTTGATCGAGTCAGGTTGTTTTTCAATCGTCCATGGTGTTGGTTATCCAACTCCCAATCGATCTCACTTCGAGTCGATGGATATTTGGCATTCCTGCCAACGAAAAGAGAATCGAACCGATTCGGGCTGGCTCGGTCGGATATTCGAGAAACAATTTTTAGACCAAAGCGATTCGGCTGGATTGCATTTAGGAGCAGAGTCATTGCCACTGGCGTTGGTGGGAAGAGGAGTGCAAGTTCCCTCGATTCGAGAGGTCGACCAGATGAAGTTCAAATCATCTTCGGTCGATCAGTCGATGGAGGGAATGAACCATGAAGCAGCCAAGGGAGATAACTCGGGAGATCTCATCGGATTCTTGTCTGCCAGCACTGACATTGCCGTACGTGCAAGTCAGCGGATCTCTGGGGCACTGGCAAATTCAAGCGATGATTCCGAGTTCCCTGAGTCGCAGCTAGCGGAAAAGCTCAAGGTTATATCGAGGCTCATTTTGGCGGGCCTCAAAACACGTGTTTACTATGTCACCTTGGATGGATTCGACACACATGCCAATCAGCTGGCGGCTCATCAAGGGTTGTTGCGACAGTGGTCGGAGGCATTGGCAGCCTTTCATAAGCGACTAGAGCGGGCTGGCGAGTCCGAGCGAGTGCTCGTCATGACGTTTAGTGAATTTGGTCGTCGGCTTAAAGAGAACGCAAGCGAGGGAACGGATCACGGCGCGGCAGCTCCTATGTTTTTGTCCGGCCCCAAGTTGCCTCAATTGCAAGTAGGTTCGATTCCGTCTTTGGTTGATCTCGACGACGGGGATCTAAAGCATCACACCGATTTCCGGCAAGTTTATGCTTCGGTGATCGAGAACTGGCTGGGCCAATCCAGTGAATACGCACTAGCAGGTAAGCACGAGCCGATATCGGGCTTGTTACTCAAATCATAGGTCGGACGCTTCTCCGGAACGATTGCGGCACATTGAAACCAGGTGTCCTTTGCAGAGAAAAAACAAGTATGGAAACTCTTGCTAGCATTAGTCGTATCGCCTAACTCTCGCGTACCGATTGTGCAGCCTCCGATCTTTATACCACTTTGGGGGGATTTGACGGGTGCAGCTTGCGCAATCACCCCGAACTGCGCTTGCGATACCTTCCCCCTAGATCAACCAGACGGAAGCGTTGATGGGTCGATTTCTCATTCTTGGGGTAGATGTTTGAATTAAGGCTTTTATGACGAAAGCAACGCTTCTATCTTGATAGTGATCCCTGATACGATGGAGAAATTGTCTGAAGGCGATTTCCAGGTTCGTTCGATGGAGGGATGTCGAACTTTGCTAGCTTGTTTCTCATTTTGCTGACCAATCACCATGTCTTCCAGCGCAACGGACGAAAACGTAGAGCAGACCAAGCGGCGGATTCGAACGCTCGTATCCGAAATTACCGAGCTCTCTAAATCAGAAACAAAGGCAGCGGACTATTACCCCGCTATTTTACAGCGAATCATTTCGGCTTTGGCGGCCGAGGGTGGTGCGGTTTGGTTGGTTGATCCAGATGGAGCCATGCGTCTGGCTCATCAAATTCAGCTAGACCCTGTTTTGATGCAATCCGGCACCCCCGAGTCCGCGCAACACGGCCGACTCATTGGCCGTTTAATGGTCCAGGGACGCGCGGAGCTTGTACCCCCGTACTCCGGATCAGGAGAAGCGGACGGGGAGGGCAATCCGACAGCCCATTTGCTCGTGACGGCCCCTCTGGCGTCCAACAAGCAAACGGTTGGTTTGCTGGAAATCTTGCAACGAGCCAACTCGCCGGCCGAAGCCCAGCGAGGTTACCTACGTTTTCTAGAGCACATGACCAAGCTGATTGGTGAATGGCTTCAAAGCCATACCTTGCAGCAAGTATCGACTCGTCAGGAAATGTGGCAACAAGCTGATCAATTCGCGAGATTGGTACACGACAACCTTGATATCCGCGACACAGCTTACACGATTGCCAACGAAGGCCGCCGTCTTATTGAGTGCGACCGGGTCAGCGTGGCACAAATTAAGGGTGGCAAAACCAAGGTTATAGCCATCTCCGGGCAGGATTCGATTGAGAATCGCTCGAACATTGTTCAGGCTTTAAATACGTTGGCCACCAAGGTTGTGAAGAGTGGTGAACCCCTTTGGTATGACGGAAGCACTGAGGATTTACCTCCGCAACTGGAAGAAGCGGTCGAAGATTACGATTTTGCCGATTCGTCAGCCGGAGAGAACGATCGAAGGGGACGTCCTGGCGTCTCGCAACGAATCGAATGAGACTAGGCAGCGTCGCAAGGTGATCGGTGCGTTGATCGTTGAGCAGATTGAAACCCAGCTCTCGAGATCGGCGCTTGAGGGACGAGTTGACTTGGTTTATGAGCATGCATGCCGAGCGATGTCCAATTCGCTTACACATTCGAACATTTTGTTCATGCCGGTATGGCGATTCTTAGACCGCTGTTTGTGGATGTTTCGCGGCTCTGCACTTCCCAAAACACTTGGAATTTTAGGCGCTATCGCGATCGCGATTCTTGCACTATTCATCGTCAGTATCGACTTCACTCTCAAAGGGAATGGTCAGCTCAAGCCCTCGGTAGAAGAAAACGTCTACGCCCAAGCAAACGGTAACGTGGAAGCAATTTATGTAAAACATGCAACTGAAGTTGCAAAAGGTCAACAACTCGTTTTGATGAAAGATGACGACCTTTCGCGTGAAATAAAAGGGGTTGAAGATCAGCAGTCACTACAGATCAAAAAACTTCAAAACCTCACGAGCCAAAGCAATCAGGGGAGCGCGATTTCAGAGGAAGAACGATTCCGCATCCGAAGAGATAAGCTAGAAACTGAAGAAACCATCAAGGCACTTGCAACTCAGCTTGCTCTTCTTCGCGAAAAGGAAAGCAAAATGGTTCGCACCAGTCCCATCGACGGAATTGTGATGGACTGGGATATTGAACGCGTTCTAAATCGAAGGCCTGTGGTCATGGGGCAACGATTGATGACGATTGCCAATAAAAACGCAGACTGGGAACTAGAAGTTCTTTTGCCTGAGAAGAAGGTTAGATACCTCGAGCAGGCTTTTGCGAACGAAAAGGAAAAGGGCTACTTACCAGTCACATTTATTTTGATGACTGATCCATCGGTGGAATACAACGGCAAACTCGATTTGAACGGAATTGCGGGACGAGCTGAATTGGATCCGGAAGAAGGTCCAGTACTGAAACTCCGATGCATTCCCGACCCTGAAGCATTAAAAGAGATCAAAAAGAATCCTGGCGCTCGCGTTATCGCTCGAGTCAAAGCTGGCCGAGCCAGCGCCGCCTTTGTTTGGTTCCACGAAATCGTGGAATGGGTTCGAGCGAACGTTTGGTTCTGATAATCCAACCGGAGTTATTTATGAAGAAGACCTTTGTTATTTCCAGTGCATTCGCAGTCGCCCTGTTTGCAGGATTATCATCTATCCCTCAGGTGCGTTCGCTTGTTAATGGAATGATTCCATCCCTCGGTATCGAAGGGGGGACATCTAACACACGAGCCCCCTCGATCTCGACTTTTGAGCAACAGGCAGCCCAGGAATTCCAGTATTCCAACATGGAATCGTCACGCGCAGACTCATTAGGCAAGTTGGTCGAGATCGACCAACTACCTTCGCAGTCTAACAATTTCCTCAAGAACGAAGAGCAAGAATCTCACATTCGTTTGGCTCAATCGACAGAACCCGCTAGAACACTAAACGCCATCCAAACATTGCCTACAGTAGGTCGCACGACAAAGCTAAGTTCGTTTGAACAAACCACTGACGGCGGAGTTCAAGTTCCTTCGGCGTCTTCGAATGGCTTGATCATTGATCCTAGTGCCACGCTCGTCTTTATGAACAATATCTCTGTTCCAGCGCAAGCAGATGGGATCATCACGAATCTACAAGTGGACGAAGGAAGCATGGTTCGCAAAGGGGACCCAATTTACCAACTTGACCCTCGTCTTGCTAACGCTGAAATCGCAGTTCAATCCAAAGAACTAGAGCAAGCTAAACTCAAATTCGAAGATAAAAGCAACCTGGATTTCTCTAAGTTGGCGCACGAGGTTGCGATTACGGAGTATCAGATTTCGAACAATCTCGTGACCAAGCAAGCTGAGGACGAGATGACCAACAAGAAAAAGGCATTGGAAGCAGAAAAGGCACGATTACAAGTAGTCGTATCCGAGATGGACAAGAGAAAGGACCTAACTCTCGTAGGCGTCTCCGAAGCTAAATTGGATGCAGCCAAAGTCCAGTTAGACTTGAGAAGCTTCGCTGCTCCCTGGGACGGAATTGTGAGCAAGATTGATAAGCGTCAATCTGCTTACGTCAGAGCTGGTGAACCAATTCTCCAGCTAACCGATATGAGAAGAATCCGAGTCAAGGGAGAGTTCACTGTTACTGCAGGTGTTCCACCACACCTGGTCCTCAACTCTCCAGCCAAGGTAATAATTGAAATAGCACCGGGCGTCGAGGAAAGCGTTGACGGAATTGTGGGATTCGTATCGCCTAGCGCTGTTAGCTTAAACCAATACCCATACTGGATCGAGATCGATAATCGATTACTACCTGATGGACAGTATCTTTTCCGAGGGGGTATGAGAGCGCGCGTAGAGATTCAGCCTCGCCGCCAATAAGAACCTATTTCGATTCCAACTCTTAAAACAGAAATCGTCAATCCATGACCTCGATGGCTGATTCATTAGTCAATAGCGCGATGCGACCGCTCAAGTTGCGTCGCCGCCCTGACTTGGAAGCTCGTCGAAACAAATACCATGGAAAGGCCTACTGGGTCGTTAAAGAACCGGTTGGACTCAACTATTTCCGTTTTCACGATGAAGAGTTCGCCATTCTTAACATGCTGGATGGCGAGACCAGTTTGCAACAAATCAAAGACGACTTTCAAGCGAAATTTGCACCACAGCGAATCTCATTGCAGGATCTTCAACAGTTTGTTGGAATGTTGCACCGTAGTGGCTTGGTGATATCGCATGCTGGCGGCCAAGGTCGGCAATTGCGTCGACGGGGAGACCAGAAAAAGAAACGCGAACTTATTGGTAAACTTTCCAATATTTTTGCGATTCGATTTCGAGGCATCGACCCTGAAAAACTCTTAATCCGATTGCTGCCTTGGTTTGGATGGGTCTTCACAGTTTGGGCCTTGATCTTTGTTTCCATCTTTGGCTTGGCCGCAATCATGTTGGTCTTGGTCAACTACCAAGACTTTAAGACCAAGCTTCCGACCTTCGAGTCCTTTTTCGCGGCTGACAAATGGATCTATCTTGGGATCACAATGGCGGCGGTAAAGGTCCTTCACGAATTCGGTCACGGATTAAGTTGTAAGAAATTCGGAGGTGAGTGCCACGAAATGGGGATCATGTTTTTGGTCTTCACTCCGTGTCTCTATTGCAACGTCTCTGACTCTTGGATGCTACCCAATAAATGGCAGCGGGTTTTTATCGGCGCCGCAGGTATGTACGTCGAATTGTTTCTGGCTTCCATCGCCACCTTTCTGTGGTGGTTCAGCGAAGACGGAATGTTCAATTTCTTGTGCTTAAGCGTCATGTTCATCTGCTCGGTGAGCACCGTCGTATTCAACGGCAACCCGTTGTTGCGGTTCGACGGATATTATATTTTGATGGACATTATTGAGATTCCAAACCTGCGTCAGAAAGCAAATGAAGTTCTCAAGCGTTGGTTTCAAAAGAACTGCTTGGGCCTCGAACTCCAAGAGAATCCGTTTTTGCCCACCAAGAATCGCTTTTTGTTCGGGTGCTTTACCGTTGCATCCAATATTTATCGATGGGTTGTCACGATCAGCATCATCATGTTTCTCAACGAGGTTCTAAAACCCTATGGCTTGCAGGCACTGGGTAGAGCCGTTGCAGTGGCAGGTATTGTCGGGATGCTGGTTCCTGGAATCATTGCTATTACGAAATTCTTTAGAACTCCTGGAAAGGCATCAAAGATGAAGCGAGCGAACATCCTGACGAGTCTAGCTGTGACCGCTGCCATTCTTTCGGTAGTGTTTTTCCTACCACTTCCCTTTAGCGTCCGATGCTCCATCGAAACTAAGCCCCGTGACGGTGTCGAAGTACGATCAACCGTGCCGGGGGAACTGGTGGAGTGGAAAGCTCGTCCTGGCGATAAAGTAAGAAAGGATGACGTAATCTGCGTTCTGGACAGCATCGATTTGAAGATTCAGCTTGCGAAAGCGATTTCCGAGAGAGACCTGTCAAAACGACGCTTGCAAATATTAAACGATCGCAAAAACACCGATCCAAGCCTTTCTGGGGCCGCGACTGAAGAGCAAAAAACCTTAGAGCGGACGATCCGAGCTGTTGAAGAGATTGAGATTAAATTGAAACGGCTTGTCGTTCGAAGCCCCATTGATGGAGTTATCTTTGCGCCACCTGAAAAGAAAGATAACAAGACACTTGAAGCCCAAGGTCAATTACAAGGATGGACTGGCAATCCTTTTCATCCGAGCAACAAGGGGTTAGTCTTCAGCGACGGGGAACTTTTATGCGTAGTGGCCCCTCAAAACGAAATGGAAGGCGAACTACTCGTCGACCAATATGATCGCAATCTCCTCCAACCGGGGGACTTGGTTGAAATCATGTTCGACTCCGCGAAGCTAAAATCATTTCATGGAAAGATCGTTGGGTTTTCGGAGTCTCGCGTTACCGAGGCTTCACCAAATGTATCAACCCAGGCTGGTGGAGCAGTCGATACGAAAACAGACGAAACCGGAAAGGTCGTACCAATCAGCGCAACCTACCAAGCGAGCGTACAATTCGATGACTTGGACTTCACACTTCGTCCAGGATACCGTGGACGGTCGAATGTCCATCTCGCTTGGAAGCCTTTGGGATGGCGATTTTATCGGTATGTTATGAAAACGTTTAATTTTAGATTTCTTGGCTAATGCGACCGCGTGATCATATTTACGTGGTACATTGAAACTGTCGTTGGCGAAGCCTTGAGGTTTCCCACTTTTTGGATTTAGGAGAATTGATAGTATGTCGTCAGAAGTAGAAACCCAACAAACCACCCAGCAACCTAACACTCCTCCACAACCAGTCCAGGTTCAAGTGAAGGATGAAGATGCACTAGCTCTCTACGCGAACTTCTGCCGAGTAACCGGTTCGCCAGAAGAGCTAATCGTAGACTTTGGTCTTAATCCACAACCAGTTGGAATCCCAAAGGATCCAATCGTTGTTAAGCAACGCATCATCATGAATTTTTACACCGCCAAGCGATTGCTTGCCGCCTTGCAAATGTCGGTACAGCGGCACGAGCAAGTCT
>Ga0315899_10000105_pt1 | contig 100740 bp, 87 predicted proteins | sample LakEriMetagenome_2_FD_203518 | JGI IMG/M metagenome (GOLD analysis project Ga0315899, IMG submission 203518) | Freshwater fungal communities from buoy surface, Lake Erie, Ohio, United States - Buoy 4 MA112 | ecosystem: Environmental > Aquatic > Freshwater > Lake | place: USA: Lake Erie, Ohio... | reverse complement strand
CCGGTTGAAAGAAAGTCTGTCCCAGGTCGGAACCGTTCCCATTGGGGGTTGCCGTTGGAAAATGGCCGGAAGGACCCGCAGGAAATCCCCTACCGTTCCGCTTTCGTTCCGCTTCGCTTGCGGAAAGATTGCGGAATGATTGCCGACATAGAGTTAGAGTCAGAGTCAGAGTCAGATAGTTTCCTTGTCTTTTGAAGGAATAGAGATTGAAACCAGTTCCATCGAGTAATCGACTCCGAGACGGGTTGCAGTTGTGATCCATGGGGCCGGGGCTCGATGCAGTTCCCTCGATGGATCCATGGGGTATGGTTGCAGTTCGATCGAGTGATCAACGCCGAGCCGGGTTGCAGCTGCGGGCCGGGTTGGAGTTCCATCGAGTAATCGACTCCGAGCCAGCATGATGCACAACCTTGGATCCATGGGCCAGCATGATGCACAACCCTGGATCCATGCGCCGGCATGATGCACAACCCTGGATTCATTGGCCGGCATGATGCACAACCCTGGATTCATTGGCCGGCATGATGCACAACCCTGGATTCATGGGCCGGCATGATGCACAACCCTGGATCCATGGTTCGGACGTCTGCACACGTCTGCAAACCTTGAGTGCACGTCTACACACGTCTGCAAACATTCGGCGAACGTCTGCACACCCGAGACGGGTTGCAGCTGCGGGGCTCGATGCAGTTCCCTCGATGGATCCAATAGGCCTGGTTGGAGTTCCCTCGAGTAATCGACTCCGGGCCGGGTTGCAGCTGCGAACCGCTGCGGGCCGGGTTGCCGTTGTGATCCATGGGGCCGGGTTGCAATTCGATCGAGTGATCAACGCCGGGCCGGGTTGCAGCTGCGGGGCTCGATGGATCCATGGGGTATGGTTGCAGTTCGATCGAGTAATCGACTCCGGGCCGGTTGAAAGAAAGTCTGTCCCAGGTCGGAACCGTTCCCATTGGGGGTTGCCGTTGGAAAATGGCCGGAAGGACCCGCAGGAAATCCCCTACCGTTCCGCTTTCGTTCCGCTTCGCTTGCGGAAAGCTAAAAAAAGCTTCTAATCTATCTATCGGCGCTACTCAAGCGCCATAAATGCCGGGGCCTGAGAATCCCGGTTTCATGGGTAGTGGGTTGATCCCCCGCGTATCGCGCTAGCGGTTAGGTTTGTTTCTCCGAGCCTACGCTAGCGCGAGCCTGTTTTTAGGAGAAACCATGGTTGAAAAAAAAGAGCGCACGGAACACCCGCAAACCGTTCCCGTATCGTATGAAAGCGAATTAGAGTCTTTCGACACACCAAAAGAGCTAGAGGGCTTTTATGAGTATAGCGCAAGCTTGCGCACTTTGTGGCATTGGATCGAACTATTAAAGGATGATCCAACAAGCAAGACCTATTTTCATAAATGGTTGATGGAGGAAATCGAGATTGGAAACGGGTTTATCTATTGCCCAGGAACGATACCACTAGGGCCTATCGCGCCAGAGTTTCCAAACGCAACAACGCCAAGCGAAAGAGCGCTTGCTATTGCCATAACGCAAGCCCAATTCTATCTAGTTGGGTTGAATGAATGCGCTGTTGATAATGTCGATAGGCTTTGTTTGTCATTGCCGTACCTTGAAGACTACAAGCATAAAATCCGCTTGGCCGTTGGAGTTGCTAAGAGCCGATGGAGTATCCTGCCTGAAGGGGTTTGGAGCATTCCGGTTTTAGAGCTAGCAACCAGATTTTTAGACGCATGGCTACCGGTTGCCGAGTTGCTGCAAGTGTTGTTTTATGTTGTCGATACCGAGATTCACACAACTAGAGAGCTTGCCACCCCCAAAACTGCAATAGGTTCAAGAACCCCGCCCCCAGGTTATTCCGAGTACATGTCAAAATACGATGTTTCAAAGCGTCTTAAAAAAAGCTTCGCACAGTTGAAGCGTGACAGCGAAAGCGGAAAAGGGCCAAAAATCATAGAAGCGTATTGGAACAGGCAGAAAGCTTGCTACCAATTGGAATTCGAACCGATTCGCTAGGTTTTTCTTTCTCGACTTTCTCGACTTTCTTTACACGTCGATAAATTCCCGCGTTTGTTTATCTGCATTCAAGCTAGATTGAGCTTGAGTAGTGCGATTTAAGCACGCCCAAGCCGTATTAGGGTTGGGTTGTTTTCTTTAATACCAAGGGAGTCTAAGCGATGGAATCGACGATTGAGCCGGGAAAACTATACACCCCTGCCGAAATCAACAGTCGGCTACAAAACGTCACAGCGAGGCGAATTGTGAAGGAAGTCAGAGACAAGCGGCTAAAGGGAAAGTTTCTTGGCCGGCGTTGTTTGGTCTTAGGTAGTCATCTTTTGAACTGGTTGGAAAGTGACAGCGCCGAGCCAATGACAGCCAAATAGAAAAGGGGGAGCGTTGCAGCGCTACCCCCTTGTTCTTTACACACCCCGCTCCCGAAAGCAGGTCTTTTATTATGTCCAACAAGGACGAAAAGTCAATTCCTACGCCATACAAGCAACAGGAATTCGATTTTACAGGATGCCATAGCAAACGCACGCGAGACAGTTCGTTTAGGACTTGTCGAACGTCGAAACGCCAAACGGAAATCCTATCTCTATTTGCATGCGCTGCAGATGGTTTAACCCGTCAAGAAATTGCTGACGGGTTAAGTATTCCAGTTAATCACATAACGCGCGCCGTCCTGGATTTAATCGTAGCGGGGGAGTTGATCGAGACGAGCCAAACAAGGCTAACCCGCTGGAATAAGAGCGCTGTAGTTCTTGTTCGTAGCACGCCCGCAGAATTACCGAAGGTTTAGGAGTTGTTTACATCATGGAGCAATGGATAAAGCTTAGGACTTCGCTTGCTGATGATCCGAGAGTATTGGGTATCGCTGCAAGATTGAAAGTTAAACCGACAGAGATAATCGGCTGTCTGTCGATGGTTTGGTTTCTTGCTGATACGCACACTTGGGACGGGTTGTTACCACACCTAACACCGGACGCAATAGATAAAAAGGTTGACCTAAAGGGCTTTGCTAGTGAGCTAGTCAAGATTGGATGGATTTCGTTTAGCGAACAAGGGGCCGAGATCATTAAGTATAGGGAACACAATGGAAAGAGCGCGAAGCGACGCGCGCAGGACATGAAACGCAAGTACAGCAAACCCCAACCAATTCTAACAAGCCTAGCCGATGGAGTATCTAGCTCATGAGTAACGAGGAATACAAACAGTTTTTGAAGTTGCTTGAAATGCAATTTCCCGCCTTTGCTGAATGGTTGAAACGCCCAGGCCACGATTGGAGAGCAATGAGCCAAACGTATTTCGAAGGGTTGAAAGATGAAAGCGTAACGATTGCCGAAGCAACAGACGTTTTGAAGGGTTGGACTAATGGCACAATCGAAGGCGCGCCAGTGGGTTTTGAGAATCAAAGGTTTTTAGCAAACCTTTTGAATGCAGTCAGAGACGAGCGAAGCAAAAAGCTTTTCTTGGAATCCTGCAAAACTTGGAGCCGCGACATTCTCGGAGATTGCCAAGATTTACCAATCCGATCCAAGATCCCCAACAAGGGGCCGTTAGTGGGTCGCATGGTTGCAGAGTTCCAGCGATTAGTAGACGCGAAGCGAGCCAAGGAAGTAGCGACAGTATGAACGATACAGGTTTTCCAATAGTCCTAACCCCGTTGGCAGTTGACGAAACCCAAGCAGCAAAAATGCTTGGAATCTCAGTTAGAACCCTATGGGAATACAGGAAAAACGGGGAGATTCCCGTAGTTCGTTTCGGTCGGCTAGTTCGTTTTTCGGTAGATGATTTGCGAAAGTTTATCGAGTCAAAACGGGTCGGCATGGTATCGAACGCGAAACCAAGGGAATAAGATAAACGCGGGGGCTAGGCTAGCTACCGAAAAGGCCGATTTTTCCATCAGTCGGCGCGCCCCCAGTTTTTTTCTAAGTCGATGGAACCCCTAACGATGGAAGTTTGAAATTATGGCATCGGTATCCACCGACATAAAAACGGGTCTAGTTCGGATCATTTTCTATGATCGAAACAAGAATCGCAAAACGATCTACCTTGGCAGGGTTAGCAATCGAACCGCCCAAGCGGTTAGAGATCGAATCGAGGCTTTTCTAAACGCCCAACTTTGCAACATACAACCAAGTCGAAACGATTGCGAATGGTTGATAAGTTCCGGGTTTTATGAACAGTTCGCAAAAGTGGGACTAGCACCCCAAACCGACGAACCGAAAACCACCGAAGCGCCTACGCTTGACGAGTTTTTAACCCAGTACCAAGCAAGAAGATTTTCGGAGGTAAAACCCGCCACGCGCTTAGTATGGTCGCAAGTGGTAGAAAACCTACTTGAAATCATGCCAAAGGGGATTCGGTTGGATGAAATCACAACGGGCCACGCTAAAGAGTTCCACGCTAGGCTAAAGGCCAAAGGGTTTCGCAGTAGCACTATCGCAAAACGTATCGGTTTTTCGAGACAGTTTTTCAATGATGCGGTGGACTGGGAGATAATCCCTAAGAACCCATTCGCCAAAGTCCACGCGCCGAAATCCTCTTTGAAGTCGAACGCGTTTGTAAGTCGCGAAGTGATTACCCGCATAATGGATAAGGCTACTATCCGCTGGAAAGTGATTATCGCGCTAAGTCGGTTTGGAGGATTGCGGACACCCTCAGAGACTCTAAGCCTTAAATGGAGTCACATAGACTGGGAACGAGATAGAATGTTTGTTCCCGAGCCAAAGGTAGAACACCAGGAGGGCCGGGGGATTAGGACTTGCCCACTGTTCCCGGAATTGCGCAAAATCCTAGAGGATGCGCTAGAGATTTACGGGGGCCAAAGTGAATACGTTGTGGATGCCGATGCCTACCGAGCCGCCGCCCAAAAGGAAACCGGTTGGCAGAGTGCAAACCTTAGAACCCAATTTCTAAAGCTAATCGCCAAGGCAGGGCTAGAGCCATGGCCTAGGCTATTCCACTCGATGCGGGCAAGTCGGCAAACCGAGTTAGAAGAAAGCTTCCCTAGCCACGTTGTTTGCTCTTGGATTGGAAACTCAGTAGCGATAGCAAAGCAATCCTACTTGCTGACCACAGAAGAACACTTTTCGAGGGCCGCCGGAAAGAGCGTAGCGGACGGGGGGCAATCGGTCGAAACCGGGGCAAATTCCCAAGCAATAAATCCGACGCGCGCCGAGTCAGAAACAAGCAATTTTTCAAGCAATGCAAGCGCCACGCAGGGAGCACGCAACGAAAAGCGAAAGAACCGAAAAACCTTCAAAAACACTGGGGTTTTTCAACTTTTGTTATCATTTGGAGTGGAGGATAACGGACTTGAACCGATGACCTTTTGCATGCCATGCAAACGCTCTCCCAACTGAGCTAATCCCCCCGCTGAGTCATGCCAAGGACAATCAAGGCCTTGGCATGGTTCGACTCACCTGAAAAACGAAGAAACTATTTTTCGCGTAGGGCTCGTCGAGCAGTTTCAAAAAATTATCGGATGGCGATGGGATTGTCAAGGCAACCTGAAGGTGCCTTTGGGTTTCGACCTTGATGCAGGCCTACCGGATCTGATATCTACCTACCGAAATCTCTCTGTCCTTGAATCCAACTTTCTTCGTTTGCCTAGGAAACCAAAGGAAATGTCTTTTGCAATCGACCTTCGGCAGCCGCTAAACCTTAGGCCCTCGGGCCGTTGGGTAGCTTGCAGTCTGTGGATTGCAACGGCCAGCATCGGCCTGGGGCAATCCCCAGGCGGAGGCCCCTCGGGTGGATTGCCAGCATTCAATGAGCCCACTTTTCGCGAGCGGCTCTACGAAGCCGGTGGGATCGCGGATCGGGAAGTGCACAATGGCAAGGCAATTGTCGCTTTGAGTATCGAAGGCAATCAGACGGTCTCTGAGAGTTTTATCCTGTCCCAGATGCAGTCTCGCGAGGACCGACCGTTCGACAAAGAAACTTTCAACCGCGATATGGGGGCTTTGTACCGAACGAATCTTTTCCGCAAGATCGACTCGTACATCGACGAGACGCCCGAAGGGGTTCGGCTAAGGCTCATCATCTCCGAGAGGCCGATCATTCGATCTGTCGAGTTTCTAGGAAACGAGCGCATGAATGAAGGGCCTTTGAAAAAGCATGCGATGCTCACCAAAGGCGACGCGCTGGACCCGATCAGTGTCAACTCTGCGAAAGGTCGCCTGATCGAACTCTACAAAGACAAAGGGATGAATCAGGTTGATATCCAGATCGTCAAAGGGCTACGGACCGGCGATCGGGATGTTCACTTCTTGATCAACGAAGGCCCTGTCGAGAGGATCAACTCGATCGAGTTTGTCGGCAATAGCGAGTTTGGTAGCGACCTCTTGAAAGCTCGTATCAAGAGCAGGGATGCTCGAAGTGGTCTGACAAAATACATCGGGAATATCTGCTCAGATTTGAAGCTCGATGAAGATCGTGAAAATCTGCTTGGCTACTATCGGTCTTTGGGGTATTTCGATGCCAAGGTGGATTATCAAAAGAGCTATAACCTCGATGGAGATTTCGTCGATGTGGCTTTTGTGATCTACGAAGGGCAGCGGTACCATGTTGCATCGGTTTCGATCGCAGGTACCGAGCGGTACGACGCCCAAGAGCTTTTGCCCAGCATGAAGCTCAAGGCTGATGAGCCTTTTTTGCTCAACAAAAAACTTCTCGATGAACGTTTTCTCTTGGATGTTTACGGTGCGCAGGGGCATATCTTTTGCGAAGTCGAGGGCGAAGTTGTTTATCAGCCCGACAAGCATATGGTGGATATCGTCTACAAGGTCAAAGAGGGGGATGTGTACCGGGCTAGCGATATTCGGGTGCATATCGACGGTGACTTTACCCGCCGCCATGTGGTTCTTCAGCCACTGCGGAATCTGCGCCCGGGAGAAATCATCGACAAGCGAGAACTGGATAACGGCAAACGCAGGTTGTTCTATTCGACAATATTCAACACCGATCCGACCCGAGGTGAGGTTCCCAGAATCGAAGTCAGCCCTGTAGATGTTGGGGATAATCAGGCACCCTAGCGATCGCCTTTAGAGGCGTACGACGTAGGATCAACCACGAGCTTTCATTATGATGCAAACCCGAAATAACCAAGTTGCACGAAGACTTGCTACCAAGCTCGTCTTGGGCGTTTGCGTCCTATCGATTCAAGCTGCCAGCGCGTTGGCTCAGTTTGGTGGTGCTCCGATTCCGCCGCCTGGCAATCCTGGGTACTATCCCCCGCCACCAGTCCAGGCTCCTGCCCAAGCCCCGTTGATTCCCGGGCCAATGAATCAGCCGATGCCGCCGCTGAATCAGCCTTGGGTGATCGACCCGAGCCTTGGGGTCACCGGTGCACCTCCTTTTGGATATGACCCAACGGTTAGAAACACGCCGATTGATGTGTATGTATCTGAGGGGCAGACCGGTCGAATGTCCTTTGGTGGTTCGGTCAACAGCGACTTAGGGGTGGCCGGTCAGTTGATCATCGAAGAACGGAACTTTGATTTGTTCAAGCTTCCGGGGCGTCCGAGCGACCTTTTCAACGGTGCGTTTCGAGGGGCTGGTCAGAATTTCAGGCTGGAGTTGGTTCCTGGGAATCAAGTGCAGCGATACACGATGAACTGGACTGAGCCAAACCTGTTTGGTTACTCACCGTTTAGTTTGTCGGTCGGCGGTTTTTACTTTACACGATTTTTTCGCGATTGGTCTGAGCAGCGACTCGGTGGTCGAGCCGCACTCGGGTATGACATCACCCCAGACTTGTCGGTATCCACGGAATTGCGAGGCGAGGATGTCAAGGTTTTCAATCCACGGGTTCGAGGGGTCGAAGAGCTCGAGGAGTCTCTCGGTAGCAGCGATCTGTACACGGCTCGGTTCCGTTTAGCGCACAATACTCGAGACAGCCCATTTCTGCCTACCGAAGGGCATTTGCTCGAGCTGATCTACGATCAAGTTTTCGGGGAGTTTGATTTCCCTCGAGGGCAGATCAATTACAGCAAGTACTTTCTGGTTCGCGAGCGAGCCGATGGAACCGGTCGCCACACGTTTACCTCTGCGATTCGAACGGGGTTCGCTGGAGCAGATCAACCTGTTTTCGAGAACTTTTTTGCTGGTGGATTTTCAACGCTTCGGGGCTTTCAATTCCGTGGTGCAGGCCCCGTCGAGCAAGATGTCCGAGTCGGCGGTCGCTTCCAGTTCCTAGGAACCTTTGAATACATGTTCCCCGTAACAGCCGACGACATGTTGCGCATGGTGGCTTTTGTCGATTATGGAACGATCGAGAGGGACATCAATGTCAACTGGAAAGACTTCCGGGTTGCTCCAGGTCTTGGATTTCGCATCGCTGTTCCGGCCTTGGGACCTGCCCCGTTGGCGTTTGACTTTGCAGTCCCGGTGGCTTACGCCGATACCGATGCTCGCCAAGTCTTCCAATTCTCGGCAGGGATCACGCGTTAAATGGTCAGCTTCGATGTCGACTTGCCGTGTTACCACGGGCCGCTGGATCTGCTTTGGTACTTGATCCGGCGAGAAGAGCTCGATATCGAGTCGATCGAGCTCTCACGCATCGCCAATCAGTACTGCCAGTACATCGAAGTTCTCTCGCTGTTGGATCTTGAAAACGTCAGCGAGTTCATCGACGTAATGAGTCAGTTGATGGAGGCCAAAGCGGATCGGGTGCTGCCTCAAGTGTCGGGCCAAGAGGTTGACCAGGGCCCACAGCAACGTGAAGAGCAGGACTCCAACCTTGTCGAACGTTTGTTGCAATACAAACGCTTTCGCGATCTGGCTAGCTTGCTCGATGAGCAGAGCCGCCAGTGGCAACTGCGTTATGGACGACTCAGGTCCGTCGAATCGAATCGTCGCACACCGGACTCGGAGTTGCCCATTGCGAGAATCGAGGTTTGGGATTTGGTCAGCGCTTTTGGGCGAATCTTGAAATCCAAGTTCAAAGCACCGACGCACGAGATCAGCTACGACAGCACGCCGATCCAGGTGTACATGAAGAAGATACACCAGCGTTTGGCCGGGGGGCAATCGATTGAATTGCAGGATTTTTTTGAAACAGGTATGCACAAAAGCACTTTGATCGCTACCTTTCTAGCCACCTTGGAGCTCACAAGGTATCATGGAGTCCAAGCGATCCAACGCGATGCCGACGGGGCTTTGATTCTTCAGCGTGGCGAGAGTTTTCCTGAAGAACTCTTTGTTACCAACGAGGAAGACTAGACCGAGGAATTCCGGGCCGACCGGTAGCTGTTTGGTGGATTTTCATCGCACGTTCAACTCCGTTGCCAGAGCAGCGCATTTTGTCTCAGCACCCATCCCATGCGAGAATCGACCAGACCCGCAGTGAACTTGCGCAGTGCCTGAAGGACTGCCAAGACGACGCTGCAGCGATCGAAATCCTGCGTGAGTTCTATCGCGGTCGCATTCGAAGTGGACTCGGGACTAGTGATGATCTGTCGCTTCTAAGCGATACGGCAGAGGCAGTTGTCCATCATGTCTGTGCTCGGCTGCAACGGCATTCAAATTTTGCTGAGATCGATTTTTCGCTACTTGCGATTGGATCGTTTGGTTATCGGCTGTTGATTCCTACCAGTTCATGGCCGGTTTTGGCTATTTATCGGCAGTCTGATCGTCCGAATCGATCGCTTAGTCGTCCGACTCTGCAACAGATTGCCGAGAGGTTTGTCGATCGGCTTTGCGAGTGGATCGATCGAATTACCGACGGGACAAATCGACTCAGTTGGCCTTTGGTGATCGAATCAGTACCGGTGTTCTCCAAACGCGTGGCGCACTTGCGCGATTGGCTCGATGCACTTCCATCGCATGCAACGGCCCTTCATGCACCGATGCTTCTTGGGGCGAGATTCGTTGGAGGAGCCCCCGAGTTATGCCAAGGGTTCATCGACGAATCTGCGTCGATCCTCAGGCAACCGTTTCAAACCGAAGTCGATGTCGCTTATTTATCGGGCTATTTTGGTTCAGCACTGGGAGAGTTCAAGGAATCCGTTGGCCTAGAGGCATTGGTATCGATCGAGCAAGTTGCGCGATTGGCACAGCAGGCTCGGGGCATCGACAAATCAGGATCGGCATGCGATTTTGCAAGAAAGCTAGACGAAGTTCGCGAGCATTGGATCGATACCCAACTTGCCTCGAAGGCTCTTGTCCAGGCTGATATCGATGATTTTTGCAGGATCGCAAAAGACTGGTTCGAAAGGAGATTTCAGACCGATCTGATCGAATCAAAACTGGCCCAGGCGATCCTTTTAGGAGGACCTTGGCCAAGGTCCATCGAGTCTGATGAGGGGTTATCTGCTTTCGGATCGCCTGAAGAAGCTTTCGGGTTGCTTCAGGAACTTGCTCGCGAGGAGATCCAAGTCCTCTCGTCACGAAACTGTCGTTATCACCTAGCGAAGATCGTCGAGCGATTGGTAGGGCAGATTTCCAAGACACCGAGCCCAGAGCTTACATTGCGAAATTTCGTTTCGATTGGTCGTTCGCTCGGAGGCAAGGGGGTATTGTGGGAGTTGTTTTCCAGCCATGCTCTCTTGTTGGAACTCTACACTCGACTCTGTGGTACGAGCCCCTATTTGGTGCAGATTCTTTTGAGCAATCCAGGGATGATCGATGATCTACTTGATTCGCTGATGCTTGAACGAATCCCCGATTATCAGGGATTTCAATCCGCTCTTGATGCATTATGCAAAGGGAGCCAGGAAATCGAATCTGTGGTGATCGCTTTTCGAAACGCCATGCATCTTGCGATCGGCGTGCGAGACATCCTGGGTCTTGAGAACATCACGGAGATCCATCGCGCTTTGGCCGATGTGCATGAAGTCTGCTTGAGCCAATTGGCACTGGCTGCTCACCGTTATGTTGCATCGAAGTATCCTGAACCCAAGGGGGCAGATGGCCACCGCGTCGAAATGGCGACGATGCTTACAGGGAAATTGGCAAGCCGAGAGCCGAACTACCACAGCGATGTAACCATGCTCGTGGTGTATGATTCAGCGCAAGGGAGCCACGGAGTCTTTTTCCAACAGGTCGCCCAGCGGATGATTCAGATGGCCAATCGGGTGACTCGTTTTGGCCGCCTTTTCGAACTAAACCCTTGGTCTTTTCAAGGGGAAAGGAGTTCTGCTCTAGCATGGAATATCGATGCCTTGCTCTCGGCGATCGATTCGGTTGAGATTCCCATCGAGCATCGCATGAACTTGTACACCGCGAGGATCATCGGTCAGGGGACATTTGCAACTCAGGCTGAGTCGGCGATTGAGAAATTTTTGCATAAGCAAGTTTGGAGCAAACAGGATTCCAGCGACTTGGTTCAGTGGCGAAGAAGCTTGGAACTGACCGCAAGTCCAGAGAACATCAAGCGCGGGTGGGGTGGAACGCTCGATGTCGAGGTGTTGGCTCATATTTATTATGCCAAGCATCTTCATACGCCCAAACATCCGTGGCTTCGAGGAGCTGTCGAACGATTGGAAGCCTTGCGGAAAAACGGAGTGCTATCGCCTCAGGTCGCCTTGCAATTGCGTGATGCTTATTATTTTCTTCGGGGCGTCGAGAGCGGTTTGAGATTGATGAACACCCAGCTTCGTCACGATTTGCCAAAAGATCCTTTGGAGTTATCCAAACTAGCCTATGTGCTTCAGCTGCCCGAGCCAGAGCAACTGATCGAATCCTGTGAGCACTATCGGCAAACGATCCAGGACTTGGCTCAACCGCAGTATGCTCAGTTCCGTGCCAGTGTGGTCAACACCGACTAGATGTGCGGTTTTAAGGATTAGAAACCAATCGTTTGTGGCCGTTTACCAATTGAGCCGACAGCTTTCCGTTGGGGTCGGCTTGGCTAGGACGTTGGTGCAATCGCATGCGATGTTGGGCATTCGATGGTGACGGGCTAGAGTCACCTTCGATCACTCGAGGGGTCGCGGGTGTCGGACTCGGGTGTGTGACACCTTGGTCGATGTATCCCTCTTGATGGTCGATTGCATGACCATGTTGGCAACTAGGGCAATCGCCGTGCTCGAAGCTAGACGATTCGCCGCATGAGCGGCATCCAACGTTGCCTCGGAGATGACTTATCAGACTACCGTGACCGATGCACGAGCCGCTTGCGCACGAGCCCGTCGGGCAACTTGCGCGGTAGGGAGTCCCCCAAAGCTGTGCGAATTGAACAAACCATGGGCTACAGGATCCTGAGTGTCCAACCCAGTGTCCGGAATCATCGCAGCGATCGCAGACAGCCGGATCGTTGATGGACTCGTCCCAGTAGACTTCGCCGCATCCGCCTGCGCAGGCGACTCGATTTGCGCACGAGTGAATTTTTCCTTTGACTCGATGCCTAAGCGTGCCGTCGAACAATGGGTCTTTGGCCAATGGGTCTTTGGCAAAACCTGGGCCACAACCGCTGCTGCATCCACCGGAGTTGCAGGTCAAGTCAATAGTGCAGCAACCTGTTTGAATCAGTGCGAGAGCCGATAAGACTGCGACCTTGCGCAGTGCTTGAAGAGTCGATTCCATCTTTCCCCCCGGAAGTCTTGGATCACCAATGGATGACGACTCAGGAATTGGTCGCCGGTGGGTGTTATCGGTAGGCACAACCGCTACAATCAGTAAATTCTCCCAAGTATCTTGATGCCCTTGCTGAAGGCGTTCGCTAGCAAATGTTCAGAGAAGTGTTGTCAGAGAGTCGGCTCGTGGCGATTTTGCGTTTGGATTGTTTGGATCAAGCACCGAGGATCGTCGAGACGTTGCTTGAGGCTGGCGTTCGCTGCATCGAGTTTACGCTGACGAATCGCAAGTCTCCGGTGTGGGTATCGCGGTTGGTCAAGGAGCATCCAAGTTTTCGGACGGGCCAAGCGTTTTTGGGGATGGGGTCGGTTCGGAATTTGGAGGAGGCCAAGTTGGTTCTCGATGCGGGTGCTCAGTTTGTGGTGACACCGATTATGCAACCGGAAGTGATCCGCAGGTGTGTCGAGTCGAAGGTCCCGATTGCCTCGGGAGCTTACAGTCCGACGGAGATCGCGACGGCTTGGGAGTGCGGATCGGACTTTGTGAAAGTGTTTCCTGCAAGGGGGCTTGGGCCTGGCTACATCAAAGATGTTTTGGCTCCGATGCCTTATTTGAAGTTGATGCCAACGGGTGGGATCGATGCGAAGAATGCTCGCGATTATCTTTCTGCCGGTGCGGTTGCTGTTGGGGTTGGTGGAACGCTTTGTTCGCCATCGCTGGTTGAAAAAGGGGATTGGGAGTCGATCCACGCAGCGGCCGTGAGCATCGTTCAGGCTTGTCGACTTTAAGGCGCTTGAGCCAACCGAGCGAATCAGACTTATGGATGCTACCGAGGCTCAGAAACTGCATGACTTGGATCGGACGGTGGTTTGGCATGCGTTTTCGCAGATGTCCGAATACGATGGACTGATCATCGAGCGGGCCGAAGGTTCATGGCTTACGGATATCCATGGCAAAAGGTATTTCGATGGCGCGAGTTCATTGTGGTGCAATCTATTTGGCCATCGAGTTGAGCAGATTGATCGCGCGATCATCGATCAGTTAGGGCAGGTGGCTCATGTGACGAATTTGGGGATGAGCCATCCAGTAAGTATCCACTTGGCCGAGCGTTTGGTTCGGATCGCTGGTCGAGGTTTACAGCATGTGTTCTTTGCTGGCGATGGGGCTAGTGCTGTCGAAGTGGCGATGAAGTTAGCGTTTCAATATTGGCGTCAATGCGATAGGCCTGAGCCTCAGAGGACGAAGTTTTTGGCTCTCGGGGACGCTTACCATGGCGACACGATCGGGACGGTGAGTGTCAGCGGAGTTTCCTTGTTTCAAAAAACTTTCGAGCCACTATTGTTCGATGTGCTTCGGGGGCCATGTCCGGACGATTACCGCAGGCCTCAGGGGATGGCATCCAGCGAGGCTTGTGCGCACTACCTTGAGGCCTACGAGGAGATTCTCCAGGAGCACCATGGGAGCATTGCAGCGGTGATCGCTGAGAGTTGCATCCAAGGAGCGGCAGGTTTTGTCATGCAGCCGCAGGGTTTTTTGTTCGGGCTGGCCAAGTTATGCAAAAAGTACGATGTTCTCTTGATCCTCGATGAAATTGCCGTTGGGATGGGGCGAACAGGCCAGATGTTTGCTTTCGAGCACGAAGAGTTGGGTGCAGGGGAGAGCATCGAGCCCGATTTATTGTGTTTGGGTAAGGGGCTTACCGGGGGCTATCTTGCGATGAGTGCGACGCTGACAAGCGGGCGGATTTGGGAGGCTTTTCTTGGTCAGCACTCCGAGGGCAAGACGTTTTTTCATGGTCATACGTATGGGGGCAATCCTCTTGCGGCCGCCGCGGGGGTTGCAGTTTTGGATTTGCTCGAGGGACGGACCGGCGATGGGCGATTTAGCTTGGAGTCGATACGAGCCAATTCGGCGCATTTTGAGCGGGTTTTACGACCCCTGGAGGATTCTCCGATGGTTGGTCAGGTGCGAAGGCTAGGGATGATGGCGGCCCTGGAGTTGGTGGCTTGCAAAGAGACCAAAGCTCGGTTTGAGGCCTCAAGAAGGATGGGCAAAAGGTTTTGCGAACGAGCCATCGCAAGGGGGCTTTGGCTCAGGCCTCTTGGGGATGTGGTTCCCGTCTTGCCTGCGGTGACGGCATCGCATACGGATTTGGAATGGCTAGAAAAAACACTCAAGGCGGTGATTTAGCCGTTTATTTGTAGAGAATTCCGGTACACCCGTTGATATTTTCGAATTTTTAATTTTGCCCCTGCCGAAGATCGAGACTATCAAAGTCCTCCGAACTCGGTATTTCCTTGCCTGAGGACGTTTGCAATGCCTAACCGCAGGCAGGATGCTTGCGGAAAATTATCGTATCGAAAGGAGTCGACCCGGTGAGATCTCTATGCATTTGTTTTCTAGTACTTATGGGGAGTACGGGGATTGCGTCGGCAGCGGCGATCTCAGCTGTTTTAAAACCGGGGTATCCCGGGGATCTGACCGGCTTGATCAGTCGTACTTCACAGGGTGTTCAGAGCGATCATTATGATGGCCCGATTGCTCCATGGAATCCGCCGAGTTTCCAAACTGTGGTCTTCGTCAACTACAACGTTGACGGTGGGGTTGCACTTGTCAGAACCGACGTGAGTCGCCAAGACAATTCAGGGTCGACAAGGATTGCACTGACAACATACTCGAATATGTATTTTGCAAATTCTGTGAGCACTGGCAACGCAACCTACCTGGTCAACAATAAGGCCTATTGGGAGTTTGTGATCGATGGGAATTATGATTGGGAGATAAGGGACACAGACCCGCTAGTCAGAAGCTCGGTGAACCGTCGAACGTATGAATTCGTGAAAGTCCAAGGGGGGGCGGAGTCAACTATTTTCGCAAATTCGATAGGAACCGGTTCGCTGAACCCCAAGGGTTCGTCGCAAATTGGCTCAGGAGTTTATCGCCTACATTTCCACCACTTCGATTCAGCAATATACAATCTCACCACAGGAGAGGTTAACTCGGTGGATCTAGACATCTATTTCACACTCAAATCAGAAGGTGGCGTAGTTCCCGAACCGTCCTCGCTGGCTGTATTTGGGGCGCTCGGACTCAGTGGGCTAGTATGCAAGTGGCGTCGCAAAGCTGGCGCAAAGTAAACAAAAAGTAGACAAATAGAGTCGTCGCGTAAAAGTGAACCGCATAAAGCTCCCAGTCATTTGGGGGCTTTTTTCGTTTTTTCCACAGCAATAAGTGCTAATGGCCAGTGGCTTTTTGGGGCTGTGGATTCGACAAAGCAAACAACTGGGAGTACTTCGGGCAAAATTCCGCCCAAAATGCCCTTTTTTAATCCTGATCTTCGGATTATTCGTCTCAGCTTACCCAATGGGTGTGGTTGACAGGAGAGCACCAAGTCCATAATCTTACGTTCAGTCCCGGCGAAGTTGCATTTTACCCGCTCGCCAATATGGATTTTGGGACGGATTGGCGAATCGGAAGGAGTCGAATATGTTGAAATCGGTAGTTTTTGGTTGTGTAGCTCTTCTTGGGCTATCTGGGGTTGCCTCTGCGGCAACGATATCCGCTGTTTTGAAGGCTGGATATCCAAATGATCTGACAGGGAAGATCGAACGGACGGTAGACGGATCCACGACGGTTTACAATGAAGGACCGATTGGTGCTTGGGATCAGGATCCGGATCACATTGTTACTGTAGTCAATGTGAACAAATCGCTCGATGGTGGGATCGCATTGGTGAGAACCGATGTGAATCTCAATCTAAATGGCCCGGAAGTGACCTATAAGTTGACAACTTACGCAGCCATGTACACTCCGGGAGGTAATCCTATATCGGTGCCATCAGGCTCAGGGACGAGCACTTCGACAAGTGCAGTTTCCTTTCTTGTCAACAACAAGGCTTATTGGGATTTTACAATTGACGGGAATTATGATTGGCGAATTCGAGATACGGATCCTCTTGCCGATACCGAAACGAACAGGCGTACTTACAGATTCGTGAAGTTGGTCAACGGAAACGAAGTCAATATTTACTCTAACTCAGTTGGAACCGGCGCGTTCAATCCACAAGGGCAAGCCGAGATCGGTTCTGGAATTTACAGGTTATATTTCCACCACTTCGATTCGGGTTTGTTGCGATTGAACACCGGCGATGTCAACTCCGTGGATCTCGATATCACCTTCACGTTCAAGTCCGAGGACAACAACAGCGTCGTTCCCGAGCCATCCTCCGTTGCCGTGTTCGGCCTTCTGGGTGTCGGAAGCGCTATTGCCAAGTGGCGTCGCAAGAAGCTTCAACCAGTAGCTTAGTTGTAGACCAACATTTAAATTTTATCAAAACCCTCGATCTCTTCGGGGGTTTTTTCGTTTCATGGCATCGCGTTGTTGCATCCCATCGGATTTCCTCGTACTCGTGCTCAGCGAAACGGTGCTCGTACTCGAAAGGGCGCAGATGACCGAACCATTTTTTGACCACGAACGACTCGACGTCTATCGACTTGCGATCGAGTACGTTGCTTCGTCTTATCGAATCGCGAAAGCATTAAACGGTGCGGAACGCCATGCTCGGGATCAGTGGCTGCGAGCTGCACAATCCATTCCGCTCAACATCGCCGAGGGCAACGGGAAACAAAGTCTCAAGGACAAAAATCGATTTTTCGAGATCGCGCGCGGCTCAGCTTTGGAATGCGGTGCGATTCACGATGTACTCGTATCATTCGAAGCGATCGATCTTGAACTAAATCGGGTCGGCAAGACCAACCTGAAACGGATCGTGTCGATGTTGACTCGACTCATCCAGCGAACTGATTCGGTATCGGAGGGATCGATCGATTCGAGTACGAGAAGAAGCACGAACATAGCATTGGACCGAAGTGCTCGATCGGGCGTTCTTGAATTGGGGCCCTGCGATGCAACGAGGGCATACCAATACCCAGGGCGTCGCTTCGCTTTGCCCTGGGCTATCTCATTGTGCCCCGTTGGGGCGGTTATAAGCCATAAACGGTTGACGATAGCTCAGGGATTTGGAAAACTTGGTAGTTGATCAGTTGCAACACCGATATCAAAACCTAGCGTCCCAGGAGGAATGGCCGTAGGAACTGCTCGTTGCATATTGAGCGGATCCCAAGGGGCTTGTTGTTGCCATATTCCTAAGACTTCCATTCCCAATTCGTTGCGAAGAAGATTCGAGTCGGTATCGATTTGCATTTCCTCGCTGGACATCGACATTTGAACCCGAATGAGTTCCTCGATCGTTCCTCCATCGTAGGCATTGTCGATGCCTCGAAAATCGATCCAACGGCCAAGGTCATCGAGTTTTTTGACTTGGTTGGAAAAGACCCAGTCTGTGCAGTCGGTTGCATCCCATTCGACGATCGATTTCGCACCAGCAAAAACACATTGATTGGCAATTCGAACCACTGCGATCGGGTAAGGCATCGCGTTGGATAGCTCTATACGAAGCCAGGGTTTAAGGGTGATGCATGTGGAATCGGAGATCTCGATTCGAACTCTTGGTGAACGATTCAAAGATCGGTTACCCTCACTGACAACCATCGATCCAGATATCGCAAACCAAGACTTCCGAATACGTAACTCCAATCGATCCGAGGAATCGGCGTGAATCAGATCACACTGACCTCGCACCGAGCAGCGTTCGATCCGTACCTCTGTGAATCTGGGACTGCTCCCTACTGCAACGCCACCGGGGATATCTCGACTCTGGGGTTCGATGGCAACAAGGCTAGGGATCCCGCTTGTCGATGGGCCGATGATGGTAAAGGTGGAATTCTCCAATGCACACCTGCTACCTGGCTTTACCAATACAAGCGACTTAGGCGAGACACTCGAAACAGGGACGTTCCAAAGCACATCGATATCGGACAAATTCAGTTGGCCTCCATCGAGCTCGAAACATCTCTGGAATTCGCCAGACTTTCCCGATACGGCTGAATCATCGATGCGGATGCTATAGCGGTGATCGGGAATCGATTGGATTTCTAACGAAAATGCCCGATCAACGCCTGTCGACGGCCAAGGCTTTTGAATCGCGCAATCCTGTGCGATCCAAATGCGACACGCTGTTGATAAGCTCGCTGCCTCCGCTAAGGCTTCATCGAGACTTTTGAAACTCTTGGGCTTGGCATCGCCAAAGATATCTCGCAAGGAAGGTATCTGGTCTGGGTCAGAGCTAACGACCCATTGGATCGATTGACCTTCCCTGGTTCCGACCTCCTGGGCATCTTGCTCCTTGACATCGCCGGGACTGGTATCTGATTTCCCTGATTTGCCAAACGAAGCAGGTGGAGCGACGGTTTCATCGGGAGCTACATCAGGCAACTGGGAATTTGATGCAAGCGATACATCGGCAATTTCCACTTTGGGAATCGAAAACACCGCGTCATTCTGATTTGCATTCACAAGCCACAAAGTGACTCCAGCGATCAGGGCGATGCAGAAGATCATCGGCAGCAACGCTTCAAACCACGATCTGCGAGACTGGCCGGAGACCAACGCAAACTCTGCCAAATCCGAGCTCCACGCGAGGTTGTCGATTTTAGCGAGCATCCGCAAATCGCTGGCTAAATCTTCAGGTGTTTGATAACGATCACGAGGTTTCTTGGCCATCATTTTCTTAAGAATGGCAATCAGTGGATCGCTTAAGTCATCCCTAAAGATGCGAGGATCCTCGGGCATCTTGTTCCCGTGCATGAGCAGCTTCTGCAATGCGGTCCCATCTGGAAACGGAGGTTGTCCGGTAAGCAAGTAATACAAGGTACATCCAAGCGAATAAATGTCGCTTCGGACATCCGCATCCCGAGGATCATGAGCTTGTTCAGGAGAGATGTAATCAAACGTACCCAGGGTCGTTCCGCTGGCTGTCTGATCCCCTTGGGATCGATCCAAGGCCGTTGTGCGAGCCAAGCCCATGTCCACGATCTTGGCTTTGCCGTCCGTTGCTAAGAGGATATTCGAAGGTTTGATATCGCGGTGAACCACACCACGTTCGCTGGCGTGTTGCAATGCGTCGGATACTTGGCAGACAAAGTGGGTTGCATCGTCGACACTCAATGGCCCTCGATCGAGCACGAGTTGCCGCAGATTGATCCCCTCGATGAATTCGAAGACGATGTAGTTCCATTGCTCGGTCTCACCGACGTTGTACACACGAGCAATATTGGGATGATCAAGCTTCGCTGCACTTTGAGCCTCGATACGGAACCTTCGGAGCGTATCGGCTTTCCGATGCAGTATCGGTACAACCTTCACAGCCACAACGCGATCGAGACGTTGGTCGATGGCGCGATAGACAGCACCCATTCCTCCCTGGCCAACAAGAGACTCGATTCGGTAGTGATCCAGTAACGATCCAACCAAGGATTGGATATCCGCTGGGGACTGCACACTTGCCTCTTGGCTTGGAGTCCCACGAGCGCGGATTTCTGTTTTGTCAGGATCTTCCTTGGAGGAAGCCATGGTAGCGGCTAGTTTCCACCCGCCCCGCCGAATCCATCATCCACTGGATCTTTGCCAGGCTCATCGGGCAACTGCTCTTTCTTCGAGCCGTCCTCGCCAATGATTGCAGCAATCGCCTGCTTGAGATCAAACACAGGCCTTCGCGTACCGAGCTTAACGGCGTCGATGCTCGTGAGCGTTTCTTTGTTGAGCTCATCCTGCAAACCTTCGACCTTCTTGACGACATCGATTAGCTTGAGTTTGCCTGCATCATCCAAGAGCGACATGAGGCCCTTGGCGTCGGTCGGAGCTGTTGCCGCTGAGGATTTGCGGCCCGTCCCTGTTAAACCGTAGTGAACTCGTTCGAGACGTTGTTGCAAGAAGCGGCGAGCATTTTTGACCTCCTTCGGTTGATCATCGAACGGATTCTTGGGTCTCGGATTGTTTCCTGGGAAGCCGGGTGGACCTGCTGATCCTCCACCGGGTGCACCGCCGGGTCCGCCGCTTTCGGGTTCGCCACCACCAAGGCCACCGCCTAGGCCACCGCCGACTCCACCACCGGGGCCTCCGGGAGGTCCACCACCACCAGCCCCTGGCATTCCGGCAAACCCGCCTGGCGTTGCCGCTTGCGTTTGATCGCAGCGCTTCGTCCACGCCTCTAGACTTGATTTAACGAACTCAAGAGATCCTTTTTGGATTTCTGAAATATCCTCTGGTTTAAGATCAGCGAGTTTGATTTGTCCGAAACTCCACATCGCTTTTTCGGCGAGCCATTCGGAATGCTTTTTTGGATCTTTCAATACCGGAATCACCATCCCTGCAAGCATGCTGTTAGCCTGCTTGGCCGCGTCCCCTTTTCCACCGGCAATGATGGTCAGATTCTCAATCATCAACTCCTTGAGATAATCTTCCTCTTTCTTCCCACGAGCGGCGGGCTTTTGGTTTGCCAGGAATGCTTGTAGGTTGGTTAAAAACTGCCCTTGAGCTCTTTCCAAGCCTGCTGCATCCATTCCTGGATAAATCCAATGCTTAGGCAAGTAGGAAAGTGACGTTGCGATCATGCCATCGTTCTCACCCTCTTTAGGATCGAGCAAATCCAAAAGTAGTTTTGTAGCTAGAGGATCGGCAAGAGCACCGGAAGTGGTCGTTGCTGGTGCTCGACTCACACGTGCAGCGATGACTGCGGCGACGACCCTCGCCGATGGATGATACTGTTTGCCTTCGTTATCCTTGGAAAGGAACTCCTTGATCTGTCGCAAGAGCATCTTGTTGTACTCAGCGAGCATTTCGGGATTTTGCTTACTGCGTCGCTCTAAGACATCGAGATCCAAGAGAATTTCGCCTCGGGCCTTATTCATCGACTCGGAGTTAGGCTGAGCTAACCTCGCAAAGATGCAGTTCTGGTAATACGCTTCGATACCCGCGATATCAAACGCCTCAGGCTTGAGCTTTTCATTCTTCTCTTTGATCTTGGCATCGTTGCACAATGCGGCATCGACATCTTTAGTACGATACGCCGGGGCTTGCGCGTCTTGGCCAAAGACCAGAGACTCGGAACACATGAGCCCTAGAGCCGGTCCCATGAGGCAACTCAGTGCCAAGCTTTTGGCCAAGGAGCAGCGGAGCTGCGATTTCGTGGATCGTGCTTGTCGCAAGGTAGTTTGTCGCATGACGGAAAGCCTTATTCGCTCGATTGAAATATCCACCGGCTCGCTGTGGAGGTGGCGGATGCAAAACAGATCTGTCCAATTGTATCCAAAATAGCATAGATTAAAGCAGAACCGGCGATATTCTCCAAGCAAATGGCCGCAAGGTGCATCCCGGTGCCGGCATTTTCCGCAAAAAACCGGACTTAGGGAACCCGGCGACCGGGACGGTAGCCAACCCCAGGATTTTTCCCGCTTCCTTTTTCAGACGAAGGTGCGGATCTTTGCTGCTTTTTGGAACCCTTGCGCTGCTGTCCCTTTGGAGTCGTTGGATTCGGGGCGGATGAACCGCTGGGGTTGGGGATCTTGTGGACATATTCGCCTCGGAAGCGTTCGTTGGCGTCGGTCCGCCGCTTGTCGATCGCCTCCTTGGGCGGTTTCGAAGGGATCAAACAATCGCACCCTTCCCCGATCAAATCACTTCGTCCGGCTTGTCGTAAAGCGTCGCGAACTTCGAAGTAGTTTTCGGGCTTGAAGAATTGCATCAGCGCTCGTTGAGATTTGCGATCCTTGAGCGCTTTTGCGATATAGACCTCTTTGAGAGAGAACGGATCAAGACCTGTGTAGTACATGCTCGTAGCGACGTCCAAGGGAGCGGGAATGAAGTCTTGAACTTGGTCGGGTTTATATCCATTGCGTTTGAGGAACACCGCTAATTCAATCATCGATTCGATCGAACTGCCCGGATGCGATGCAATGAAGTATGGGATAATGAACTGCTTCTTACCCGCGTCGGCAGACGCTTGCTTGAACTCCTCGGTGAAGAACTCAAAATCGTCATTGGCGGGCTTACGCATTTTATAAAGCACATCAGGATCGACGTGCTCGGGTGCCACCTTCAAGTGACCACCGACGTGATGTTCTGTAAGTTCACGGATGTACTCGGGGGATTTACGAGCTAGATCCATTCGGATGCCGCTAGCTACAAGCACTTTTTTCACACCTGGCAACTCTCTTGCTTGACGCATCAATTCGATCACCGGTTGATGATCAACCCCTAGAAGCTTGCAAATTTTTGGATGCACACAGGATTGCCGCCGGCAGACAGCCTCGACCTCGGGTTTCGTGCATCGCATGTGGTACATGTTGGCTGTCGGGCCTCCGATGTCGCTGACGATCCCCTTGAAATCTTTGTCTTGACTCATTTGTCGGATCTCGTTGAGAACCGATTCTTTGGAGCGCGATTGGATGATTCGACCTTGATGGGCAGTGATCGAGCAGAAAGTACAACCGCCAAAGCAACCGCGCATGATCGTCACAGAGTTCTTGATCATGTTGAAGGCTGGGATCGGCTCACTGTAACTCGGGTGAGCTTTACGCGTATAAGGCAATCCGTAGATTCGATCCATCGCTTCTTGGCTGATGGGCAAAGCAGGCACGTTGCACACGACAGCCTGATTGCCATGGCGTTGGACCAAGCGTCTTGCATTGAGCGGATTGGTTTCATGGTGGATCATTCTCGTGGCGATCGAGAATGAAACTTTGTCGCTTGATACGGCTTCATACGATGGCAACTCGAGCGCATCTTCTGGGATTGTTTCGGAAGCCCCAAGTGCATAAGCCACACCGCGCATGTCCCGCAGGTCCTTGACGCTTTGACCAGATTCGAGCCGCTTTGCGATCTCGATGATCGAGTTCTCTCCCATCCCAAAAGCGACCAAATCCGCTTTAGAGTCAAGTAAAATGCTTTTGCGAACCTTATCGCTCCAATAATCGTAATGGGCCAATCGCCGCAATGAAGCTTCTACGCCCCCTGCGATCACCGGTACCCCTTTGTAGGCTTCACGTGCTCGCTGGCAGTAGGCCAATGTGGCACGATCGGGCCTGAGTCCAATCCGTCCACCTGGCGAGTAAGCATCATCGTTGCGGACTTTGCGGTTGGCTGTGTAGTGGTTGATCATGCTATCCATGTTCCCGGCACTGATGCCAAAGAACAATCGAGGCCGACCAAAGCGTTGCCAATCTTTGCAGGATTGCCAATCGGGTTGTGAGACAATTCCCACTCGATACCCAGCAGCCTCTAAGACCCGACCAAGAATCGACATCGCAAAGCTCGGATGATCGATATAGGCATCACCGGTTACAAAGACGACATCAAGTTCGTCCCAACCTCTGGCTCGAGCCTCCTCCATCGACATCGGAAGCGGTGCCTTGGCCAACGGCCCGGTCGGTTGTCTTTCCCCAAGATTATCGAGAAATCTAGAAACGACATTGCCGTTGGCATTTTGACTGGCAATGGCTGATGTGCTGCAAGCACCGGCGTCGGGCTCGGGTTGAACGATAGGCAATGGATTTTTCATAAATTGCTTTAAAACGATTCCTCGGATCCGGGAAATTTTCCGCTTTGGATCTGCTTGCAGTATTCTCTGGCGGCGTCGAGTGCTTGCGACCTCAAATCGGCAAACTTCCTGACGAATTTCGGAACATAACCGGAATTCCAGCCCAGAAGATCGTTGGTCACCAAGACTTGTCCGTCGCACTCTGGACCCGCTCCAATGCCGATGGTTGGCACCGATAGACTTCGAGTGACCTCTTTGGCTAATTCCGCAGGGACGCACTCCATCAAAACGCAAAACGCACCTGCTTGTTGTGCGGCCTGAGCGTCCTTCATCAGCCGCTCAGAATCCTTTTGTATCCGATAACCGCCCAAGGCGTGAACACTTTGCGGACGCAATCCGATATGTGCGATCGTAGGGATGCCGGCATCGACCAAGGCAGCGATCGAGTCGGCCTGCTGGTGCCCCCCCTCCATCTTGACCGCTTGACACTGCGTCTGCTTCATGATCTTGGCAGCGGATTCGACCGTATGCGACACGCTGATTTGGCCAACGGGAAAGGGTAAATCGACAACCACCAAAGCTTGGCGTGCCGCACGGGCCACTATTTCCCCGTGATATATCATCTGCTCAAGTGTCACTGGGATTGTCGTTTCATGCCCTTGAACGACCATCCCTAAGGAATCGCCGACCAACAAGCAGTGGACTCCAGCTTGATCGAGCATCTGGGCCGTGGGGTAATCGTATGCTGTTAGCATCGCGATCTTTTCACCCCTTTGCTTCATCGCTTGGAGTGTTCGAACGGTGATGCGGGTTTGTTTTTGTGTCATAGAGTTTCGTACGAAGGCATCTTGCAATCGAACCGTTTGCACGATGCTTATCTGGAGTTGCTCGCACTTTTACTTGGCATTTGCCCCTTGAGCATCACTCGCTCCTGCGAAGCTTTCGCACGGGACTTTTCTAGAGATCGAAGAGCCGTTTCCCTCCGCGATTGCGGGAGGCTTTGCCAGGCCAAGCGATAGTAGGTCTCGACCGACGCCCAATGCCCTCGCTGTCTGGCCAAGTTGGCTAAGTTTAAATAGTACTTGGTCGCATCCGAATCGGTTTCGTGCAGGACACTGCCATATCCGCTTACATGGGGTTTATCGGGAGAGTCCCCACTGAGTGCTGCCAAGTAGTCGTAGCCGGCGGGTGCCGCGCGCCCTTTGGGTTTGGCGGGTAACCTTGAGTAACCTGTCGGATCGAATTGCTTGAGGGTCGGTTCGCTCGTCGCGCTGGAGGCTTGGGACCGTATCATCTTGTCGAGTTCGTCCAAGTCGATGACTGTGGTCGAGACCGAAGCACCAGAGACACCCGTGGATCGCCCGATTGCTCCAGGTGCCGTGCTCCCGATACCGCTGGCGTTACCACCCATAAATCCAGTCCCTCGGTCCGGAACGGCCATCGAACCGGAGATATTGAATGTTCCCATGCTTGGGATTTGAACGATTTGTGCCCAACTGTTTGGACTCAAAGAAATCCAAGACAGCGCAACCATCACCGCAAAGCCTCGGCCGACAACTGCCAACGATTTGGTTTTCATAAGGGAATCCATAGGTTTAGACACACAAGGGTCAATGATTCTGCCTTCTATTGTAGCGACGAAGGGTTTTTTTCAGACCAAAGGATTCCTCGATTTTAAGGTTTTGTGGGGGCTGTAGCGGTTTTGTCGGCACTGGCATCGCCCTGGGCAACCGGATATTCTTACAGGGACTATGTCCTTTGGTTCCTCAGTTGATCCTTTCCCCAAATGGAGTCGCAGCGACTATGGCGATTGCAGACGCAGAAAAGACCGTTAAAGCCCCGAAAATCCACCACACCGAATGCTTCATCGACGGCAAATGGCAACCGAGCCGCTCAGGCAAAACCTTTGCTACCCTGAACCCGGCCACCGAGGAAGAGATTTGCCAAGTCGCCGAGGGGGACAAAGAGGACATCGATCTGGCTGTCAAGGCAGCACGCAAAGCCTTCGATGAAGGACCTTGGTCGAAGATGGACGCCCGAGATCGCGGCAAACTCATGTACAGGCTCGCTGACTTGATCGAAGAGAATATCGACGAACTGGCAGCTCTTGAAAGCCTCGACAACGGAAAACCAATCAACGAATCCCGATACGGCGACTTGGTTCTCGTGCTCGATTGCTTGCGATACTACGCGGGCTATGCAGACAAAATCCACGGTTCGACGATCCCGATTCGAGGCAACTATCTGACCTACACACGCCGCGAAGCCGTCGGAGTTGCAGGTCAAATCATCCCTTGGAACTTCCCAATGCTCATGGTGGCTTGGAAATGGGGGCCCGCACTTGCCGCCGGTTGCACGATCGTCATGAAGCCAGCCGAACAGACTCCCCTGAGTTGTCTTCGATTGGCTCAGTTGGCCCAAGAAGCCGGTATCCCCAATGGAGTGATCAACGTCGTTCCAGGATTTGGTCCTACCGCAGGGGCTTCGCTCGTTCGGCACCCTGGTGTTGATAAAATCGCCTTCACCGGCGAACACCGCACCGCTCAGGTCATCATGAGGGATGCATCCGAGACACTCAAGCGATTGACGTTCGAACTCGGTGGCAAGAGTCCCAACGTGGTCATGGCCGATGCCGATCTAGATCGCGCCGCACAAGGTGCTTATATCGGATTGTTCCTCAACCAAGGTCAATGCTGCTGTGCCGGTAGCCGTGTCTTTGTCGACAAGCGAGTCCACGCAGAGTTCGTCGAAAAAGTCCAGAAGCTTGCCAAGGCTCGACGTGTCGGAAACCCGCTCTCGACCAAAACCGAGCAAGGCCCACAAGTCGACCAAGCTCAGTTTGATAAGATCATGAGCTACATCGATAAGGGAAATGCCGAAGGAGCCAAGTGCATCGCAGGCGGTAGTCGCTTTGGCGATAAAGGTTACTTTGTCCAGCCAACGATTTTCGACGGAGTGACCGACTCGATGTCGATCGCCAAAGAAGAGATTTTTGGACCCGTCATGTCCATCCTAACGTTCGATGACTGGGAGGATTTGATCAAGCGTTCGAACAATACGTTCTACGGGTTGGCTGCTGCGATCTGGACTCGAAACGTGGGGCGAGCTCACGAATTCGCCAAACGAGTACGAGCCGGAACCGTCTGGGTCAATTGCTACGATGTTTTTGACGCAGCCGCTCCTTTCGGTGGCTTTAAGATGAGCGGTCAAGGCCGCGAACTCGGTGAAGAAGGCCTCAAGGCGTACACCGAATCCAAGACGGTCACCGTGAGCCTAGAGCCCTAGAAAAAATCGTAGGTAACTCTTCCAGAAAGCTTCGCTGTGAGCGAACCGAACCTAATCAAAGAGAACCAGACGTTCAAAGAAAGTGTCTGGTTCTCTTTTTTGTTAGCAGTACGAACCGTTATTCTCTTAGCATTACTATTCGCAGGAAACGGCATCCTGCGGGCTCAGAGCATCGAGTTGCCGAATCAAGCTGCAAGTTGGAGCGGCCAGGAACTTGCAGCCAAGCTCCAGCGGGTGCATCGAGCCCTTACCAATACCCATTTGGATGCGGCCAAGACTCAGCAGATCGCCGGGCTAAGCACCAACGATCGACAGGGATTTTTCGATCGGTTTCTTGAAAGCATCTTTTCTTCAGAGGATTACGCCAAGGCCCAAGCCGACGCTTGGATGCTCGATCATTTTCAAATCGACTATTCCAAACCCGAGAGCATGGAGCCTGTCGCGCGAACTGGCTGGGATACTGACAGTTATCGCAAGTGGTTGATTCAAAGCTTCAGCAGCAACGCCCGCTTCGATGAGTTTCTTCAAAGCCAACTTGTCGGTACGGCGGGCGATAACTCGAAATTGTCGACGCACGCTTGGTACCTTGCCGGCCAGTGGTCCGACTACCCAATTGCTCAGAACCTCTCGCCGATCGAATCGAATCTCATTCGGCAATTTCAAACAGCTCTCGATTCGATCGAGAAAACCGAGGCCAAGGACCAGAGTCGACTCATCGAGTTGAGTCAGAAAGACAACAACGAAATCCAGCGTTGGTGGCAGTCGTTACGGATTTGGCCAACGGTCCCAGGCGACGAACTTGTTTGGAGTTGGCCAAAGGATGTCGGTCAAGAGAATTCAGACCCAATCGCGATGCACGAGCCAAAAGAAGGTCAAGTGTTGCGAGGTTTTCGTGAATGGACTGTCGTGATCGACGTTAAAGTCCCAAAAGAAATGATCGATAGACTCGATCCGCTCGTATTGTTCGCGCAATGTGCGAATGGAAAGATCGACGAAGAACCTCAGCGGACTTTGCTGGTAGAGCTTCGTCAAGGTCGCGTATGCGTCAGCTTGATCCACGACTCCCGAATCTCCTTTGAGCAGGTACAGACCGATCAAGAGGTAGCCGCAGATCAACCTATCCAAATCGCGATCGTCAACGATGGACTCGGGAGGCCCGACTCGGTTCGAATTCTGGTCAACGGTCAAACGCAAGCGACCAAGCGGCATCCGCTGGCCAAGGGTTACCTGAAGGAGATTGTTTTTGGCAAGAACAACCGTTGGGTGATCGGCAAGGGTGCGAGTTTGGGTCCTGTTATTGAGCAAGTTCAGGTGTATCGATTGGCACTGAGTCCCCCCGAGTGCCGTGGGCTCGCTCAGTGTCCCTGGATGGGTACTTGGGAGGATATCGATGAGCCCAATCGCGGTGAGTGGGTCGAGCATTACGCTCGCCGCGTGGATGTGCAGTGGCGGTATCAGCGCGAGAGCCGTGGTCACTATGTATCCAATCTAGCTGCGGTCAAGGAGAGTGCTTCGATGACCCCTGTGCTTCGCGACGCAAACCAACTGATTTATCTAACTCAGTCACAGCGATTCCCCAACTCACTGCTTTCAACAACTACCCAAGTCCATGGGAGCCCAGACGATATCGCAACGACAACGCCAAAGGACTGGAGCCAATCGGGGAGTCGGTGGGATCCCGAGAAATTTGCTAACGCGGAAGCAAAGCGGACTTGGCAATCGATGCTCGGCTATGCGGAATTGAGCGACCGGCAAGTCGACATCCCTGAGCCATTGATTTCGGAATTTATAAAATACCGAGATCGCAAACGATTGCTGGGTGAGCTTGTTAAGCTCTTGCTTGTCGAGTTGCCTTAGTGATCTGCGGGCGCGCAGTACTTCAACTCAAAGAGCTCCGTTTGAACCATCTCGTGCGACAGGTGGCCGAGGGAATCGACAACCATATCTGGCTGGTATGCATATTTGCGAAGATCCTGGTGGCAAGTCGATCCAGAGAGCACCAAGATCGTTTTGTACTCGAGCTGAGTTCCTCCGAGGATGTCGGTCTCCATCGTATCGCCAATGACCACGGTTTCATCGGTCGAGAGCCCGAGTTCTTTTCTTGCCGCTCGGAGCATGATTGGACTTGGTTTTCCAACGCTGAATGCTTTGACTCCTGAGGCCGCTTCAAGCATCGCGACGACCGCACCGCAACCAGGACGCATTCCGTGTTGAGTCGGGCAATTTGGATCCATGTTGGTTGCCACTAACTTGGCACCATCGAGAATCATTCGAAGAGCTTGTTCGACCATCTCAAAATTCAGACTACGCCCCTCCCCTACGACGACGTAGTCAGGATCTTTGTCCACGATGGAATAGCCGTTTTTATTCAGTGCCGTGAGCAAGCCACCTTCGCCAATCACATAAGCTGTTCCGTTTGGTTTTTGCGACGCGAGAAATCGTGCTGTTGCCATCGCGCAGGTATAGACGTGAGACTCCGAGACACGAATCCCCAGCCGTTCGAGCTTTTTGGCTACATCTCTTCTTGTGCGTTGAGAGTTGTTGGTTAGGAAAAGAAACGGAACGTCGAGAGTTTGAAGTTGGGATATAAACGTGTCTGCTCCCGGAATCATCTCCCCGCCTCGGTAAATAACTCCGTCCATATCGATCAAGTAGCCTGGCATTATGTCTCCGAAGATTAATTGTCTGGTAAGTTGCCAGTGAAGGCAAAAATTGAACTCTCGGAGCAAAAGGCAATTTGCGTGCCAACAGAAAGTGCCGATCATCAACGAAACCACTGCTCGCTTTGGTAAGGGGATAATCCCCCCAGCAAGCGAACCTATAGGGAGATTCCGCTTCGCAAAAAAACATGACCGCACATGCCTTTTTGAGAGTCTATGTCTCCCAGTATGAATCTTGGCCTCTTTCTTGGGCTTACTGTGCCTTGTTTTTGCGATGACTTGGAGAAACGGTAGTGGGTCTGCGGTAGTGGATCTTGCTAAAGATCCTAGCGCTAGATCCGACCTCGAAATGCTCCGGGCACGATCGACCCAGCGGTTCGCGCTGGGAAGGTCCGAGGAGCGAAACAGCGCTCGGTTTTCTGGGTTGTTGGAATAAATAAGGTGATTTCAAGCGCTGGGATCTTTCGCAAGATCCACTACAGTCGGACAAGGGCGATGCCGATGACCATCACGGCTAGGACCAACCAAGCCACATACCACCACCAAGGCTTGAGTTTACCGGGTGTTTTTTGACCAAACTCTCGTTCAAGAAACTCCTGGTAATCAAAGTCCTCTTCATGCTCGTCGTACTCTTTGTAGTCGCTTTGATACCGATGCTCCCGCGAATCGCCAACTAGTTCTTTGCCGCATCGATGACAGCGCTCCGCTGTGGTTCGAACCCGCTTACCACAACCGACACAATCCATGAACTCGATGGAATTGGACATTTGGTCACCGAAAAACGAATCTTGAGGAGTTGTTGTAAGAAAAACATCGGAGATCGCACAAGCAGCTAGGTTGGTTCGGATCGATCTTCATTTCAAGGAAAGTCTAAAATCGCTGTTGTTTCGATTCCCTTAGAGCTTCGAGTTGGGTTCTTGCTCATTTGCAAGATTCACTTTCGAACTGCGCCTCAAACCGTTGCGAAAAAAATCGATCAGACCGGCATACTTGTAACCCGGATCAATGTAGTGCTCGATCACGTAGAACGCAAAGTAGTAGGCGCGACAAAACCCCCAGACGCAGATCGCCAGCAGCAAAGCCATCGTCAAAGAGGGGGCTTGGGCAATCACAAGGATGGCTGCCAAGGAGCCGGTCAAGAGCATCAAAGCTCCTTTAAAATACAGGATCTTTGGGTTTTGGATGTCCGTCATTAGAAAGCTGTCATTTCGATTTCTAAGATTCCGAATTGAATTTTGGATCCAACTCGATCGCCTCGTCGGGTAAAAGACAAGGGATTCCTTGATGAACACCATAAAACCAACGACCATCCTTGGAAACTAGACCTTGCGTTGGAATTTCTAAAACGCTACGACCGATCTTATTGGTCAATCCGGATTGCTTGTAGCGATCCGAGAGTTGGCCGATTAACTTCTCCGAAGCCACTGCCAAAGAGGTACCTGAGTTGGGACAACGTAGGATGCCCAAGATCCATTCTGGGAAAAGATTATCGTTCGCACTGACTTCGTTCATGATGCTTTGGATTGTAATTGATCTTGCAGGGCTTGCCATTGGGCAATCCTCAACTGGTTCGGTCGATCAATTCCAAACTTCCGCCCCTGTGATGACTTTTCTGGATATGTACACCGGGCAACCCTGGGGTAGGTATGTCGTTTCAGAAACCGTCACGGTGCCCAAATACGAGTACCGCGAAGTTAAAGACAAAGTTTGGGTGCCGACCTGGGTGCAAGAGCCCAAACAAACGACAACCACGCAATACGATCAGATCGTCTCTTACCAACTGAGGCCTCGATCTGTTCCCAGCGCGAATCCTTTCTCGCCACCACAGCAGATCGTTGAATACGTGCCGATCGTTCAGTACCAGCCTCGAAACGTCCAAACCACTCAGATGACCGCTTATCAAAAATACGAAGAGCGGGAGGTCAGCCGTATGGTTCCCGTATTGGTCAATGCCAGCGAGCAACGGCAGCGTTTCGTCGATCGGCCTTTATCCGCTAGCGGTACTCCGGGAGTGGCAACGAGCAATCTGATCCAAGACTCAGCGATGCTCGCCCAGGCCAACAGAACAACGGCCCGGTATCCTACGCGCTCGATCGATTATCCAACTCAGCCAACCTACGGCTCGCCCGTCTATGGCTACACCTCCTCGAATGCTACTTGGAATACACCCGTGGTTATGGCACCGCCTCCGCCAATGAGTCCGCCTCAGTACTCCGCCAGACAAGCCGCAATCGCTCCGATTGTTCCCATTGTGTCGCAGACGGCTGTACCTAGCTCTCCACCGGTCTATGCCGGAACAGGGACTCCGATCCCTCCGCCAAGCGGCGTTCCAACGATGCCATTTGCTTACCCTGCTGCTCCCGCAGGCCAACCCAGTTACGGATACAACGGCTATCCACAGCAAGGCTATCCACAGCAAGGCTATCCACAGCCGAGCTTTGCGAGTAACCCAAGCCCACCGTACCCTTACGCCATAAATCCCTATGCCGCGAATCCTTACCCTCCAAACCCCTATGCGAATAATCCCAATCCTCCGAATCCCTACGTAGGAAATCCTTATGCGGCAAATCCTTATGCCGCCAATCCTTATGCCGCCAATCCCTATGCCGCCAATCCCTATGCCGCCAATCCCTATGCGGCTTGGTACGCACGGCAGGGGACTTTGTTTCCAACCACTCTTTTTGGAACTACGGGTGGACAAGCATCGATGGTCAGTGGCGGTTATCCCTACACGGGCTATCCACCCGGAGCCGTACCCCCGTCGACATCGACTTATGGATACCCCAGCACCGGATACGGTGCACCGCGTATGGCAAACAATCCCTTGGGGGTCTCCTCCAATGCGCCTAATTACTTAGGTAGAACGACGCTTCCTTTTCCTTCAGGTAGCTATTAGCAGACTCCACTGGTCTGCTATGGCATCCCATTTAGCTGCATGGATTCCTGAAAAACCCAAGTATCCAGAAGAGATCTTCGGCATAAGTTTTTCTACAGGTGAGGCTTTGAGATTTGCGGATTGCATCGACTCGATTTGAATCAACTGACTGATAGTTCATCGCTCTTGGTCGATCCCGGTTTGACATTCGAGGGAATTAGGGGTTAAATCTTATGGGTCGAGTGTGATAGTTGCGACGTGTCGTTTTGGAGAGATGTTGCGGCGCTTGACCCCCGCCCCCCACTTCTGGAGAGACAATTCAATGAAGAAAGCGATCGTGTATTTGGCTGTGGCTTTGGTTGCATCGGTGGCATCGCCGAATGCTTTCGCAATCAAGGAGTTCAGTGAAGCATGGGCATCGGTGTACGTCGATAAGAGCACCAACGATGGTTTCAAGAAACTCGCTGCCGAAGCCAAGTGCAATGTCTGTCACATCGATGGTGAGAACAAGAAGAAGCACAATCCTTACGGCGATGTCCTCGAGCATGAGGGCTTGACCAAGAAGAACTTCCCACCTGCAAAGTTCAAAGAGGATCTTGAGGGGACACGCAAGCAAGTAGCTGAAATCCTCAAGAAGATCGAGGACAAGAAGGCAGAGGGAGCCGACAAGACTTTCGGTCAACGCATTAAGGATGGCTTGCTCCCAGGCGGCGATGTCAAAGGCAAGTAGCCAGTAAATCGACTGATTTTTGAATTCACGGGGCATCCTCGGTTTGTTCGAGGATGCCCTTTTTTGTTTGCTTGGATCTGTTCTGAACAGAATAGATTTCGGTTATAATCCGGCTCTCGCGAACGGGCTTTGTGGTTTTCGATTTGCCCGTCGAGTGTGCTTTTGCATTTTATTATCGAAAGGTATTGGCGATGATTCGAAGTTTCTTTGTTGGGAAAAGATCGGCCCTTGGAGGCTGGGCAATTGCTGGCATCGTAGGATTAGCACTTGCATCGGTAGCACCAAGCATCGGACTTGGCCAAGACGCGACCAAGCAGGAGACGGAAGCAGGGTTTGTGAGTCTCTTTGATGGCAAGACCATGAACGGGTGGAAGGTCAACGAGAACCCTGGAAGTTGGAAGGTCGAGGACGGCAATCTGGTGTGCAAAGGAGAGCGGGCTCACCTTTTCTATGTCGGCAACGATAAGCCATACAAGAATTTTCATTTCAAGGCAGAAGTCAAAACCGAAACCAACAGCAACGCTGGGATTTACTTCCATACCAAGTACCAGGATTCCGGGTGGCCAAAGTACGGCTTTGAATGCCAAGTGAACCTGTCTTACAACTCCGATCCACGCAAGACCAGCAGTCTTTACGGTGTCAAAGACGTTTTGGAGCCAGCCGCTAAGGATAACGAGTGGTACACTCAGGAGATCATCGTTCAAGGTAAGAAGGTCACCTTGAAGGTCAATGGAAAGACCATGGTCGAATACATCGAGCCTGATGATCAGAAAGCCGGTTCGGACTTTACTCGTAAGATCGACGAAGGAACTTTTGCCTTGCAAGCCCACGATCCTGGTAGCAAAGTCTACTTCAGGAATCTTCGAGTCAAGAGGCTCGATTAGCAAGATAATTCGCAAAACGCAATGCCTATTCCAACTCAGATGTTCCTTGTTTGCAAAAGGGTTATCGTCGCGGTAATCCTTTCGGTCTTCCTGTCTGCAGGGGGCATCGCTCAGGAGTCGTCTACCGGCGTAATCGAAGCGATCGATCTGAAGGTTCGATCGGGGCTTGAGGGGCGGTGGAAGGTTGGATTTCCAACCTGGCATCGCGTCGAAATCAATGCATCCGAAGAACTCTCTGGCTGGCTAGAAATCCAGACGGTCGATGGAGATGGCAATGAGTTGGCCTATTCAGATCCGGGGTGGTCTTTTCAAGCTGTCCCGGGATCGCCTGCAGTCGTAGATATTTACGCAAAGCACGGTCGCGCCGACCGTCCGATTCGCATCGTTGCTTCCATCAAAGGCCGTAAGGCTTTGGTTCATTTATTGTCGGATAGCGAAAGAGGACAGGCGCTTTCGGCAACCGATCCGTGGGTCATCGGGATCGGGACGAGTCGATTGGATCTGGATCAGGGTTTGCTCAAGTCGGCCAATGGGCGAAGCGACGAGTTGCGGGTTTCGGAGTTGACGACTCTTGAGGATATCCCCACCAGTGCCGTCGGCTACTCGGGGGTCGATGCGATCGTTTTCTCTTCATCGAATCCTCAGATCAACGAAGGACTTTTGGAGTTTCAGCGCAAGGCTATAAGGGATTGGTTGATTTCAGGAGGCCAGCTCATTCTCACCTGGGGCAAAGGTGGTCCGACATTAACCAAATATCCGGAGTTCGAAGAAATGCTGCCCGGCCCGTTGATTGGATCGGCTAGCGATTGTGAACCGGGCCCCATCGAGTCGCTTCTGGGTTCTCAAGATCGATTGGACGTGCTCGATGCATCGATCTTAAAAATGACCTCTGGGAAACTCGACGTTTTGGGCGTGACTGCTACAAGGGTACGCTTGCCCCTGATCGCGCGTTGGGCTTATGGAACCGGAAGTGTGATTTGGCTGGCTACGGAGATCGACTCGCCCCAACTTTCGGATTGGGAGACTCGCCCGTCTCTTCTAAAATATCTGATGAAGGAGTGCTGGGAGAAGACGGAGAACAAGCCCACTCGCAATGCGTTTTTGCCATACGAGGACATGTCTGGTCAACTCAACGCGATGCTTGATCGATTTCCGGATTTGCAACTTGGAAACCTTGGGCATTTGGTTCTCATTGCAGGTCTTTTGGCATTGCTAATTGGACCTTTGGATTATTTTTTCACCGTCAGGTATTTGCGACGGCCACGACTCACCTGGTGGACGTTGTCGCTGTGCTCCTTGGCTGCGATTGCGACCTGCAGCATGCTTTTTCGAGCCTGGAAACCGCAGGAGCCTTCGATCAACACGATCGAAATCATTGATGTCGACGATCAAACGCAGCAATTGCACGCTCGCGGGTTTGCACACTGTTACGGAGGTAAAAGCGGACTCTTCGATTTCGGTTCTTATCATCGATCGCTGAGTTCGAGAGAGGACGGTTCGATCTTCCGAGGATCAAACCGGTTGGATTGGTTTGGTCAGCCTGGTAAAGCGATCGGTGGATTTGAATCGAGTGTCACGAGCCAATTGGGGTTACCAGACTACAGGATTCATGGCAACAACCCAGGCAGCAATATCAATCAATTGGGGATTCCAACATCGGGTACCAAGGCATTGGAGTATTTGTGGCAAGAGCAGATCGAGTTCCCTGATCAGTCCAATGCGCTCTCGACCGTTTCGGGCAAGGACGACTTGTTACAAGGATCCTTTTCGAATCCGCTGAATGTCGACATGCTCGATGGGGTGCTCTATTTTTCGGGGAGAGCCTACACGATTCCAGGCCGGATCAGGCCAGGAGAAAGGGTTCCTATTTCGACATCGATCCCCAAGGACATCATGCGTCGATTGCAGCGAAAGGCATTCGTTGCAGGCCAGGAGCAAGGGATCGCATGGAACCCGACCGATACGGACAACTTGGAACGACTTGCCGAGCTGATGTCCTTTTTCCGCTCCGCTGGAGGGGAAGCTTACACAGGCCTTGAGCACCGCTATCTTGCAAACTTGGATTGCTCCGATTTGTTGAAACTTGACCGAGCCATCCTTTTTGCGAGATTGCCCGAACCTGCTAGCAAGTGGACTCTTCAAAGGGACGGTAAGCAGCAGAATGCGGTACAAGGAAAACGACTTGCGATAGTCCGGCTGTTCTTGAATGTCCAGAATGCAAACCGATCCCTTACTTTGCTCAAAGATGGCCCTTCGAATACACCTTGAGCCCATGCGACAGACCTTGGAGCAGGACCGTGATTAAAACTAGCAAGTTGACAAAGAAGTACGACGACATGTATGCGATCCGGGACATCGACTTGGATCTAGGTCAAGGTGATTTATTCGGTTTCATCGGGCCAAATGGTGCGGGTAAAACAACGACGATGCGAATTATCGCAACACTGCTTGAGCCCACCGAGGGAGAGGCTTACGTTTGCGACTATTCCATCTACACGCATCCTAAGGAGATTCGAAGGCTTGTCGGATTCATGCCGGATTTTTTTGGTGTGTACGACGACATGACCGTGATCGAATATTTGGAATTCTTCGCTGCGGCTTATCGGATCGGGCCCCAGGCTCGCCGCAAGCGATGCAACGAAATGCTCGATGTGGTGGACCTGGATTTCAAGCGAGATGCCTATGCGAATACCCTATCTCGGGGCCAGACCCAGCGGCTCGGACTTGCTCGAACCCTTCTGCACGATCCGGCGGTCTTGCTCTTGGATGAGCCCTTAAGCGGCCTGGATCCTCGCGCTCGGATCGAGATGAGAGCCTTGATGCGTCGGCTTGGAGCCATGGGCAAAACGATTATCGTCAGTAGCCATATCCTCCCGGAACTTGCCGATGTCTGCAACAAAGTGGGTATCATCGACTCGGGCAAAATGATCGCATGCGACGATGTTGCTTCGATCATCAAGCGAGTTAGCCCCAACACCACGATCCTCATCGACTTGGTCAAACCCCAAGACGCTGCAAAAGCGATCGATACGATATCGACACTACCGATTGTCGAGAATGTCGCCGTCGATGGTGCGAAATTAAAAGTGGTACTCAAAGCCGATACTCAGGATTACTCCTCGATGAGTATGTTGCTGGCCAAAGAAGGCATCCCCTTTACCAAGTTTGCTGCCGAGGAGATCAATCTCGAGTCGGCATTCATGGCGTTCACCAAAGGTGCTGGAGCAAAGATTTAATGATTTCTTGGTTGCGATCGTTCTTTGGCCACGAAGACTGGCTAGTGATCCCCCTAGGCGGCCTTATGCTCCTTGCTTGCACTTTGATGTTGCAAACCGCGGTTGATCCGACCCAGGAGGGCAAGCCCAAGATCATCAATTTGCTCAAGGGGAAAATTGCTAAGCTCGAGTCCTGGAGTAGCAATCCCTTGGAATCCATCATGCAGGTCAAACCTGCCGATGAAAAGCCAGGCGACAAGAAACCATACCAGCATTTCCCAGCCTTGTTGCTGACTTGGTCGCTCTTAGGAATTCTGCTTGTTCCGATCGCTTTGTACAAAGGGATGCGTGCCAGGGAATATTGGATCGGCTATGGAGTTCTTGCAACACTTGGGACGCTGGCCTTCGTGATGGCAAGTCAACAGGTCGTCAAGCATTACAATTTTGAGTATGTGCTATGGGCGTTGCTCTTAGGTTTGCTCATCAGCAATACGATCGGAGTCCCCCGCATCCTTCGTCCGATGCTCATCGGCGATACGATCATCAAATTGGGGCTGATACTACTGGGGGCGGAGGTTCTCTTTGGCAAGCTTTTGGCTTTGGGAGTGCCTGGCATTCTCACTTCGTGGATTGTTACCCCTGTGGTGTTGGTTACAACCTATTGGTTTGGTCAACGGATTCTAAAGATGGAATCACCGAGCTTGAACATGGTGATTTCGGCAGATATGTCCGTTTGCGGTGTTTCGGCTGCGATTGCTACGGGAGCTGCCTGCAGAGCAAAGCGTGAAGAGATCTCCTATGCGATTGGAATCTCGTTGCTGTTTACCTCGTTGATGATGGTCATTCAACCGAACGTGGTCCTTTGGAGCGGGATGGACAAGAATGTCGGGGCGGCTTGGATCGGTGGAACGATCGATTCGACGGGTGCGGTCGCGGCCGCTGGAGCCGTTCTTGGCAAGGAAGCTCTGGATATCGCATCGACGGTCAAGATGATCCAAAATGTTCTTATCGGGGTGATCGCTTTTGCGGTGGCAGCCTACTGGTCGATGCGTTTTGGAGATCAACCAGGAGAAAGTCGCATCGGTATCGGCGAAATCTGGAAGAGGTTTCCCAAGTTCGTCTTGGGCTTCCTCGGTGCATCTTTAGCGTTTTCTTTCCTTTTACCCTCCCTCGGTATTACCTCTGGAGCCATCGACACGGTCATCAAAGACTCGGTCGCTCCGCTTCGCAGTTGGCTGTTTTGCTTGGCATTTGTCGCCCTGGGATTAGAAACTAATTTTTGGGAGCTGAGCAAATACCTTAAAGAGGGCAAGCCACTGGTACTTTATTTGTTGGGCCAAACTTGGAGCATGCTCCTTTCGCTTCTGATGGCTTACCTCATGTTTGGCGTTTTGTATGCCGACAAGATCAAGTCGATTCTTGCGAAATGAAAAGTGGTTCTCTGATGGGATTCTTGAAGCTCGCAACAGGTTGCTTGTTATTGAGCCTGCTTTGGCTCTGGGGCATGCCTCAGCTAGCCAAGTTCCCGGTGGTCAAGCAGCACATTGAACTCCTTGAAGCTAACGATATCAACACTGGAGCGATGTTCTACACCGAGGTACAAGATCATCGCTGAAAGAAAAAAGGGGTTCTTCAGTCGTACTCCTACTCGTACTCGAAGGCCTTAAATCCCAACGGTTCTTTTCGAGTACGAGTACCATTTCATTGAGTAGCAGTGGGTTCTACTTGCGGCTCCAGCGGCGTGCGAAATAGCCACCTGCTCCTAAGAGTACCATCGCCATCGAGCTAGGTTCTGGAACCCTTGGTGGATCATTGTCGTAGGCTCCAACACGGAATCCAATGTTGTAGTCAAAATCTGCTGGAGCGATTGACGACCAGTTGACCGATCGAAGAAAGTGGTGGGTACTGGACCAGTCACCGCCCCGGAAGGACCGAAATTCGGCTGGATCATCGTTGACAAGATCAAAAGCCGACTCTTGCCACTCATAGGCGTTTCCACCCATACCCATGATGTTGTAGGCGCTAAGTCCTCCGGCACTCATGATATCGGCTGGACCTACTTGCGGTAGACTCACTGTCGTATGGACGGCGGTATTTGGCAAGGTTCCGTTGGTAACTGCAACCGGTTCAATATCGTTTCTCGTCGGGTACAGCCAATATCCTCCACCACCATTCTTATTGGGGTCGTAGTGAGCCGCTTTGTACCACTCGTTGTAGTTTGGCAAAAAGTACTTGGCCCTTCGACTTCGGAACGGATTGTTTGGGTCATAGTCATCTGGTGTTCCAGCATTCCACAACTGGATATTTTCGTTGACATCGCCGTTTGGATACCGATATGCAGGCATGTAACCCGTGCTGGTATTGAGCCAGTTGACGAAGCGAGCCGCTTCATTCCAAGTCACTCCGGTCGCAGGTTTGTTTGGCAAATTCCCGCCGTAAGCGGTCATGTCTTGCATATTGATGCTTAAATGCTGTGATGCATTGAACTTGTCAATCATGCTGCGGCTGACTTCGTATTTTCCCATCAGGAAATTATAGCCAACGGATCCCGCAGGGCGGGGGATACCACTGTTATCAGCAGCATTACCAGCGTTGCCTACTGACTCAAAAACCATGGTGAATTGATTCGAACCCGTGCCGAAGACGCTTGTAACTGCTGCAAGCGTCATCGATGGACAGATGGTTGCCAAGCAAGTTGCAACGAGGGTAAAAAAGGTATTTGCTTTCATCGTAGTAAATCGGACTTTCGTAAGGAACGTAGAAATAAAAAGAAGGTGGTCTTGCGACCGCATTTCCAGGGTAAGGAGCGTATCGCTTGCCTACGCCAAGGGGTGCGTATCGCAAGACCACCGAGGGGGCGAGAGAATACCGCTAGGTCTTGATCTCGATATGCCGCGTCGTTGCCTCGGCAGTCTTGGGCAAGGTGATCTTCAGTACACCGTCTTGGTACTTTGCGTCGACTTTGTCTTCAAGGACGTCGCAGGGGAGCAGAATCGTTCGTGAGAATCGCCCTGCACGACGTTCGACTCGATGGTAGGTCTCCCCTTTTTCTTCGCGATCCTCCTTGCGCTCACCGCTGATCGTCAACTGATTTCCGCTGACTTGCACATCGATCTCTTTCGGGGAGACACCTGGAAGATCGAAACGTAGGCTGATCGCCTTTTCTGTTTCGCTCATGTCCAAGGGAGGTGCAAGCATCCTGGCTGTTAAGCCTTCGCCATCTTCCTCCCAGAATCTCTCCATGAGGTCTTCCATATCGCGGAAGACCGACAAGGGGCCCCGACGAAACCAAGGTGCAGGCAAAGCTCGTTTTGTCGTGCTTAGTAGTCCAGCCATAACCGTCTCCTTTGTATTGAATCAAAACACAAACTCAAATCGTGTGAACCTTGCGACGTACCATCGTCGCTTCAACACGTTCGAGTATCGATCAAGTGGTGCTCTGATTGAATCGAGGAGAATCCCCAACCGCTTATGGTGTGTTCCACCATCGTGTTTGCGCATATAGCCTTTGGCAATCACGACGAACTTGGCTGATTATGGTTCAGCGATGACCATGATTTTTCCGTCACCCATGCGACCGGTTTTGCACAGGGACTCGATGAGTTCTAGAACCTCTTCGAGTCGTAGCGCGTCGACCCAAATAGAAAGCTCTACTTTCGGTAAAAACGCCAGGTTGAAATCGTCCCCCGAGTATTGGTCGAGCATGTTCTTTTGACGCCCGAAACCTTTGACTTCTTTGATCGTCAGCGCCTCGATCGGTGCAAGCTTGAGCCCATCTAGCAAAGACTCGACCAGATGGGGCCTTACAACGGCTAAAATCAGTTTGCAACTGCTATCCACGGCCAAACCTTTCGGGCTTTCCATATGCGATTTTCCCTGCTAATATCTTAACACAAATTCACTTCGTCCAGTTGCTCCTGATCACCGAAAAGCCCCTCCGAGTTTCCTGCCGTGCCATACGCTCAGATCGGTCCGATCGCTGTCCACTTTCCCTCCCAAGTTGAAACAGCCGACGTTTGGCAAGCCGAGCATCCAGAATGGCACATTCCTGAGTTGATGGAAAAAACCGGTATCGAGTGCCGCTACATTGCAGCACCCGACGAAACGGCATCCGATCTAGCCTATCAAGCTTGCCAGAAACTTTTCTCCGAGCACAACATCGATCCGGCCTCGATTGATTACTTGATGCTTTGCACGCAGTCGCCTGACTATCCGCTCCCGACAACTGCTTGTCTGCTTCAAGACCGAATCGGTATGCGCACCAACAGCGGCGCCATCGATTTTAATCTCGGTTGCTCAGGGTTCGTCTATGGATTGGGACTAGCACAAGGGCTCATCGCAAGTCAGCAATGCAAGAGAATCCTTCTGGTGACCGCTGAAACCTACACCAAGTATGTCGATCAAGACGACCGAGCATTGCGTCCCATCTTCAGCGATGCCGCTGCGGCGACTCTGATCGAAAGCTCTCCCACACCGAGTCTTATAGGGTTTGAATTCGGGACCGACGGCAAAGGTGCCGACACTTTGATCGTCAGTGATGGAGGAGCTAGAACCGCTCAGCAAGCCATCCAACCCAAGCGACGAAAGCGTTGGAATAGCCGTCTCTACATGGATGGCCAAAGTCTTATGGATTTTACCGTGGTAGCGATCCCGGAATTGATCCGAAGCATCCTTGCAAAATCGCAACTCTCGCTTCCAGACATCCAGCAACTCCTGATGCACCAAGCGACTCGAAAAATGCTCGAAATGCTCCAGCAGGCACTTCAAGTCGACGATAGCCGACTCCCGATCCGCTTGGCCAATCGAGGCAATACGGTATCCTCGACCCTCCCAATCCTCATCGAAGACCTGCGAGCCGAAGGTGTCATTCAGCCGGGCCAAAACCACATGCTCATCGGTTTCGGGGTTGGTTGGTCTTGGGCAGGATGCGTATGGAAGACCTAACGGTTACATTTGCCCCCTTGGATGCGGTTGAAAAAGCAGAGAAACTTGATCATCCTGTAAACCCAACCCACCAAGTGCATCCATGCCGACAACTCTTGATCCTACGAATTCAGCTTTGATGAACTCACAATCACTGGATTCCGATGATCACGCATCACACACCACGCGGGTCGGTGCTGTCGCTTATCTGAACACGAAACCGCTGATCTATGGCCTCGATGATCGCCTCAAGGGGTTCGGTACCTTGCACTTGGAGCTACCCAGTCGGCTCGCTACCCAGATGGAGCAAGGCGATTTGGATGTTGGGTTGATTCCCGTCGTCGAGTATCTACGCAACCGATCTCGCTATCGCCTCATCAGTAATGCAGGGATCGCATGCCAAGGTCCGGTATGGTCGGTACGGGTTTTGTTTCGTGTCCCCCCCGAGGAGGTCAGGACGCTTGGCACCGATGAAGGTTCCCGAACCAGCGTCGCATTATCCCAAGTTCTGTTTGCGAGTCGCTTTGGAAAGCTACCTGAGTTGGTTCCGTTCCCGATTGGATCGATGCCCCAAGATTGCCCAGCCGATGCGGTGTTGGTGATCGGAGATCGTGCAATGAATCCACATAGGTACCGTTGTGACTTTTACCTCGATTGGGACTTGGGCGAAGAATGGTACACACTGACCGGACTTCCGTTTGTCTTCGCGATGTGGGTTGCTCGAAGCCCCGCATTTGATGATCCACAAATGATCCAATCCCTCGAAGCGAGTCGCGATGCAGGGTTGGTACACATCGAAGAGATCATTGCAAAGTATGCTGCGAGTTATGGACTTAGCGACCAAGCCTGCAGAGAGTACCTAACGCACTTCCTCAGGTTCCAAATCAGCGATAACGAACTTCGAGGACTTGGGCAATTCGCCAACCGTTGCGAGGCGCTCGGACTGCTCTAAAGACTATTGGTCGGATCTGTGACCGCAAAGGGGCTGACACGGTGTTATAATAGAATGATCCTGACAGCGCCGATTGTGCAAAATTGGCGTAGCCTTTTTGCTTTTGATAACCGACCGCGACTGCAAGAAACTTTAGTATTCCATGATTGCCTCACCTATCAAACCGATTCAATCTATCCTTGATAAAGCGACCTCCGGTCAGCGGATCACATGCCAAGAGGCTCTGACGCTCTTGGAGAGTTCGGATCTGAGCGCGATCGGCCAAGCTGCCCTTGCCGTTACGAATCGATTGCATCCGAAGAGCTATCGCACCTACAACATCGATCGGAATATCAACTACACAAACATCTGCACTGCGGTTTGCGACTTTTGTGCGTTTTACAGGACGCCTAAGAGCACCGAGGGATACGTGCTTGATCGCCAGGAGTTGCTCGAGAAGATCCGAGAAACCGTCAAGCTCGGCGGGAACCAGATCTTGATGCAAGGAGGCCTTCATCCTCACTTTAAGCTCGAGTGGTACGAGGAATTGCTCCGGGACATCAAGTCAAATTTTCCCGAGGTCAACATCCATGGGTTCAGCCCGCCAGAGCTGCATCACTTTACCAAGGTCAACAAACTCTCGATCGAGACGGTGCTCGAGAGACTCAAGCAAGCTGGACTCGGTAGTATCCCAGGCGGTGGTGCAGAAATTTTAGTCGATCGAGTTCGATCGGCCATCACGCGTGGTAAGGTGATGACTGACGACTGGCTCAATGTGATGCGTGTTTGGCACAAGATGGGAGGAATCTCGTCGGCTACAATGATGTTTGGACATGCCGAGACACTTGCAGAACGCATTGAGCATCTGGATCGAATAAGGCAACTGCAGGATGAAACGCATGGATTTACGGCCTTCATTTGCTGGACATTTCAACCTGAGAACACTCAAATGAGCCACCTATCGCCTGCCGGTTCATTTGAGTACCTCAAGACCCAGGCCGTTTCGAGATTGTTCTTGGACAATGTCCCCAATATCCAAAGCAGTTGGGTCACGCAGGGACTCAAAATTGGACAATTGGCTTTGCTTTTTGGTGCCAATGACATGGGTTCTCTTATGCTCGAAGAGAACGTGGTCGCCGAAGCAGGTACGGTGCATTATCTGACACTCGATCAAATTCGCGATGCGATCAGTGAGCTGGGCTACATCCCGCGCCAACGGGACGTGTTTTATCAACTGGTCGATGAAGCGCACGAACAAAAGGCAGTCCAAGCCAATCGGATCAAAGATCTCGTTCAGATCACGAGCAAGTAAAGATCCGTCTGATCTGTCTGATCAACTCACCAAATTCCCTAGTCCCAAGATCGCTCTTAAGGCAACCAGGAACGCCTCGGGATCGTTGCGCCAGAGAACTTCGGTGGCTGTTTGAGTCCTCATGTCTTTAATTTGCACGAGGCCTTGATCGAGTTCACGTGCACCGGCGATGAGAGCGACGAGGAAACCCCTTTGATCGGCATACTTGAGTTGCTGCCCTAGTTTTTTGGGTTCTGGATAAACTTCTGCGGAGATCCCTTCGGATCGCACTAACGCAGCAAGTGCAAAGTAATCGTTGATCCGATCAGGATCGAACAGGGGGATGAAAACATCGGCAGCTCTTGGAGATTGATCGAGTCGGCCTAGTCTCTCCAGAGCAGCCAGGAGTCTGTCGAGTCCGAGCGACGCACCGATGCCCGGCAACTGTTGCTTGGTAAAAAGGCCTGCAAGATTATCGTAGCGACCGCCACTGCAGACGCTGCCGATTCGGGGTAGTTCGAGCAAGGATGTCTCGAAGATGATTCCGGTGTAATAATCCAAACCTCGAGCGATCGAGACATCGATCTCGAACCTTGACGCAGGTACTTTGGCTGCTAGGAGTGCACTGCTGACAGTCGAAAGACGCTCGATTCCTTGGGCTGCCAAGGGATTGGATTCAAGCATCTCCGATAGTTTTGCAAGTACCGTGTCGTGGGATCCTTGGATTTGAGCAAATTGAAAAATCCTGTTGGCCTGAACCGGGCTGATGCCGACTTGCTCAAGCTCCTTAGCGACACCTTCGGGGCCAACTTTATCGAGTTTGTCCAAGGCCCGAAGGACGAGCGTCGATCGGTCTTTGAGGTCTAAACTTTCAAGTAGGCCTGATAGTATTTGGCGATTGTTGATGCGTATGCGAAATTGGTCGATACCGATTTCAAGCAGTAGTTCGTGGATGACCAAGGCCGTCTCGATATCGGAGACTACACCCGTGGTGCCGATGGTATCAAAATCGCACTGAACAAATTCGCGGAATCGGCCATCTTGAGGGGTCTCCCCCCGCCATACTGGAGCGATGTGATAACGCTTGAAGGGGGTACCAAGCTCGTTGATGTGCTGAGCGGCAAACCGAGCCAAAGGTACCGTAAGATCGAATCGCATACCGACGGCTCGCCCCCCGGCATCGGTGAAGTGGTACATTTGCCGGTCGGTCTCCTCAGAGCCTTTGCCTGTGAGGATTTCGAGGTATTCCAATGCAGGCGTATCGATCGGTAGGAATCCATAACGGCGATAGACTCGCTTAGCCGTATCCATGAGTTTTTCCCGCTGGACCATTTTGGCTGGGAGGAAGTCTCGAAAACCTTTAAGAGTTCTCGGTTCGATCAAGGTCATAGGAATATCTCGGTACGGGTAGGATCCATGGGGTTTCTGGAAATGAAAGTGTGGGGATTATAAGTTCGACTCGCTGATTCGACCAACGCCTCCGACCCACTTAGAGGTACTTGGAGAACCGGAAAATGCTAGAATTCTGAGCATGGCAAAGAAAAAAACCAAATCCGAGTTCTCCCAACCGATGCTTTTCGATACCGATACCCCTGAGGCCGATTCGACCCCGGAGGCTCCAGCGTTAAGCAACCAAGATCCCCCGGCACTAAGCAGCGAGCCCGAGATACGCGAGCCTGGAGCCAACGATCTGATTATCTTGGTTGACTCTCACTCGCTGATCTACCAAGTCTTTCATGCCCTGCCTCCGATGACCAGTCCCCATGGGGTTGAGGTAGGAGCAGTTCACGGATTCTTGCGGGATATCGCCACGCTCTTGCAACAGTATTCTCCGACGTACTTGATCTGCGCTTTCGATGCCTCCGAAGACACTTTTCGCAACACTCTCTATCCAGCTTACAAGGCACACCGAGAAGAGATGCCCGAAGCCCTCCGAGGCCAACTCGGTATCATCCAAGATGCGTTGAAGCTACTTGGCATCCCGATCTTGTCGGTCGTCGGATTTGAAGCTGACGATATTCTTGCGACCATTGCACATCGTGCCCAGTCGCACGGTGCACGCGTGCTACTGGTAACGAGCGACAAGGATTGTCGTCAGTTGATCACTCCTAGGGTCTCGATGCTCAATCTTCGAAAAAACGAACTCTTCACCGCCAAGGAGTTGATGGACGTTTGGGCGATCAGACCTGATCAAGTCGTCGACTTTCAATCCATGGTTGGTGATAGCACCGACAATGTGCCTGGGGTGCACTCGATTGGCCCGAAGGCGGCCCAACAACTCTTGCAGCAGTTCGGGACTCTGGATGCGATTTACGCGAATATCGACCAAGTACCCGGCGATAAAAAGCGAGAGAAGCTCCTTGAGCATCGCCACGAGGCTTATCTCAGTCGCGATCTTGTGCGGTTACGAATCGACACACCGATTGCTGAGGGTTGGGAGTCGTTGCAAAGACAGATGCCCAAAACAACGGAACTCGAAGAACTCTTTCGGGAGCTTGGGTTTCGCCGCCTGGCAGAAACCCTCTTGCACGCAACAACCTCGCAATCCAAGCCCGAAGGAGCCTCTGGGCAAGTCCAAGAGCCGGATTCGGAAGCATTCCGTCTTGAATCTCCAATGAAGCGTCTTTCCGCCGAGCATTATCGGACAGTTACTACGTACGAGCAACTCAGTGTGTTGCTCGATTCGCTCAAGCAATCCCCTTACATTGCGATCGACACCGAAACCACATCGACCAAACCCCAACAAACCGACTTGGTTGGAATTAGTCTTTGTTGGGCTCCTGGACATGCGGCCTATTTGCCTGTGCTCAGCCCAGATCCCTCGTCACATCTTTCCCTTGAGCAAATCGTTTCGAAACTGGCACCGTTAATGGCTGATCCACAGCTCAAGTGGATTGGCCAACATATCAAGTTCGATGCGATTGTGCTCTATACACATGGCATGCCTTTAGCGAATATTCATTTCGACACGATGGTCGCCGACTACTTGCTCGATGCTGGTGGTAGGAATCACGATCTGGGAGATATCGCTCGGCGGTGGCTAGGTGTTGATTCGATTCCTATCGCATCGCTCATCGGTACGGGCAAGACGCAAATCACGATGGACCGAGTCCCCTTGGCAAAGATTTCAATCTATGCTGCCGAGGATGTCGACATTCCGATTCGGCTCTATCCAGAAATGCAAGCTCGGCTGAGCGCCGAAGGTCTCGAGCATGTGATGCACGATTTAGAGCTACCGCTCGTCCAAGTTCTTGTTCGGATGGAATGCCTAGGTGTTCGGGTCGACACAAAGCGGCTGGGGGTCTTGCGGGAGGATTTCCAAGCCCGCGTCGACACGCTTTATGAGCAGATCATGGAGATCGCCGGTGAGAAGTTCAATCCGGACAGTCCCAAGCAACTTTCATCGATCCTGTTCGACAAGTTCAAGTTGCGGGTTGTCAAGAAGACCAAAACTGGAATCAGTACCGACGCCGAAGTTCTCGAGGAGCTCGCCGGCGAGCATCCACTGCCAGCCAAAATTCTCGAATACCGACAGATGGCAAAACTTCTCAGTACGTATGTGGTAGCACTGCCCGAGCTGATCAATCCTCGAACAGGTCGTATCCACACTTCCTATCGCCAAGACATCGCGGCAACGGGTCGCCTCAGTAGCGTTGAGCCAAACCTTCAGAATATCCCGATCAGGACCTCCGAAGGTCGATCGATCCGTTCGGCATTTGTCCCAGGGATCGACGGCTGGAGATTCATGACGGCAGACTATTCCCAAATCGAGCTTCGAGTACTGGCCCATTGCTGCGGAGATGAAAATCTTTGCGAGGCGTTTGAAAGAAACATCGATATCCATGCGGCGGTCGCTGCGCAGGTTCACGGGGTTGGGATCGAACAAGTCACATCGAGTATGCGTCGAAGCGCCAAGGCGGTCAGCTTTGGAATCCTTTATGGACAGAGTCCTTTCGGGCTCGCCAAAGCTCTCGGGATTTCTCGCGGAGAGGCTGGCGAGTTCATCGATCAGTACTTTGCCAAATATCCCAAGGTTCGTGAATTCATCGCCCAGACCCTGATCGATTGCCGTCGCAAAGGCTTCGTCAACACTTTGTCGGGACGCAAAAGGATTTTAAAAGGGATCAGGGATTTCGAGACGCTTGATGAGAACAAGAAAAAGCAATTGCTCGAACCAGAGCGCATGGCCATCAATACGGTCATTCAGGGCACGGCAGCCGATATGATCAAGATGGCGATGATCGCGGTCGATCGCAGGCTCCAGGAAACTAAATTGCAAGCCAACATGCTGTTGCAAATCCATGACGAACTGGTCTTTGAGGTCGCGCCCCAGCAAGTCGACGCGGTAGCCAAAATGGTACGTGACGAAATGTCGACCGTCATGCCGCTGAAGGTGCCCATCCAAGTCGATGTGAAGGTTGGTAATAATTGGGCGGAGTGCGAACCGGTATGAGTCGACCGAGGGTTCTGGGAATTACTGGTGGGATCGCAAGTGGCAAGAGCCAAGTGACTCGAATCCTCGAGTCCCTTGGGGCTGTTGTGATCCGAGCCGATAAGATCGGGCATGAGGTTCTCGATGTTCCCGAGATCCGCAACCTGATCGTCCGGCAGTTCGGTCAGTCGGTATTTTCGCAGGAAACGCAATCGATCAATCGGCGACGAGTCGCCGAAATGGTCTTCGGTGATAGCCCACAAGCGGTTGCTAGGCGACGAATGCTCGAAGCCATCACGCACGGGCCCATCCGTGCTCAGATAAGTCAACAGTTAGAACGATCGCTCCGTGAGGGGATTGCACCAGCGATCGTTTTGGACATCCCGCTTTTGTTAGAATCCCGATGGGATCGCTTCTGCGATGCGGTTTGGTTCATCGATTCGCAGGAGGAATTGCGATTGCAAAGAGCCCTCGAACGCGGATGGACCGAGGCGCATTTTCGTGCCAGGGAAGCTTCCCAGTGGCCAATAGCAACCAAGCGCTTAAAGTCGACTTGCGTGATCGCCAACAACGGTAGCTTAGAGGAACTCGCTTCCAACGTCCTACGCGAGTATGATCATTGGAAAGCGTCGACGAATTAGTCCATTTTGATACTATCCAAAAGCAAAACCGCAAGGAGTGAAAATTGCCATGCGAAAAAAACTTATTCCTTGGATCCCTGCGATTTTTTGTGCCTGTTTGTGTTTAATTACGCTCATAGCGGGGATCGTTGGCGAATGGCTTACAGGAACAAGCGATACTGGGATGATTGCGTTTCTGTGTTTTCTGCCTGTCTGCTTTATTCACGTGGGAGGGATACTCCAAGACCTCCGCAATGAAAACCAGGAGCTGCGCAGTAAAATCGAAAAGCTATTAGAAAGTCGATAAAACAATCGCTGAGTTGGTGAGATTGACATTGTTGACGGCCAGCCGCCAACGAGGTCAACCTCGTCAACAGCGTCCGCGGTCAATACCGTCAATGCCGTCAATAAGGTCAATACCGTCCAAACCCCACTCGCGTCCGCCGCAGGCGGACGTATCTCTCGGACAGCGAGCCACGCCGCCTGGCGGCGGCGTGTATTTGACGGCGTTGACGGTGTTGACAAGATTGACTGCATTGACGGCGGACAGAACTGACCACATTGACATTGTTGACGGTCAAGCGGCAAAGAGGAGCAGCCGGAAAACGGAAACCGCGATATTTCCAAAGAAAACGATACGTTGCACCCTAGTGCAACGTATCAAAGCGGAGAGGACAGGAACCGAACAACTAGCGAAATTCCTGGGTATTCGCAATGTTCGAGTTCTCGCGATGCAGATTCCGGTGCACTTTTCGAAACACTTGGGAATTTGAACACTTCTACCGTTGATCCGATCGATTCGGATCTAGCAACGATCATGCACTCTTGGCCGGCGCTCGATACTGCCGTTAAAAAATCAATTTTGGAAATGATCAGCAGGTGTTTATGAGCATACGAAAAGCCCGCTCATGTAAGGTTAGCTTGCGGAGTAAAATATTCAGAAACTTAGTGGTTGACCAGAAAGCAGTACCGAGCTGCCGCCAACACGGCGATGGGCTGGAAAAACTCGAATCTACAAACCGAGATGACACGACTCTTGCGCCGCGCCGGTGTTTCGGGTTGGCCACGATTGTTCCATTCGATGCGAGCTAGCCGGCAAACAGAACTCCAGCGTGAGTTCCCACTGCACGTGGTCTGCTCCTGGCTTGGCAACTCGCCACGCATCGCAAAGCAGAGTTACCTGCTGGTCACCGACGAGGGCTTTTCAAGGACGTTGGGGGGGAAGAAGGCAAAACGGGCAGCCTATCGGCCACCCGTTTTGTTCTTTCATCAACGTGGTCAGACAAGCGATCCATTACGTCTTGGTCTTGCGCCTTGCTCGATAGGCGGCCATCCCCAGTGCACCCAGCCCGAAAATCGCCATCGAGGTTGGCTCGGGGACTGCGCTAGAGGGAAATTCTCCGCTGAACGTCGCCATGGCCCCAGGGTCAACTACGAAGATAAGATTTCCCGCCGAAGTGGTGAAAGTTTCTCCGGTTGATCCCTCTAGACTCCCGTTAATAGTCACCGAACCTGGTGGGAAGCTCGGCATAGCACCGAGAGCTGCGAGCCCCTTCACATTTGTACCCTCCTTGAAACCAAATCCACCGTAACCTGTTCCTTGCCCAAACAATAACGATGTGTCAATCAAAATTGGTCCAAAGTTCGGGGTTGAGAACACGAACGGAGTAAACCCATCAATCGTCATGGTTGTAACTGCTTGCTGCGCCAGTATAGGAGCACCAAGCACCGTACCAAGGACGAAGTTGGACGGGTCGGCAACTGCCGTTACCGTAATGTTGGCATTCGAGAAAGAAACGCCATTCAAGGTGCCGCTGACCGTACCACCAGTGAGTGTGTATGTCACAACCGCAGATTGAGCAGCGCTTGCCATCAGCAGGCAACTCAGAGAGAAAAACGAAAGCAATCGAAGAACCATAACAAAACCCTTACAAAAATGGATAGAACGAGCTTTTCAAAGATATCTCTACCAGGATATATCTTGCAGAATGACAAATGTTACCCCCCCCCCCCCCGTTGGAACAAGCGGCGAATTCATTTCAAACGTCAAAATCAGATAGATATCTATTCGGTCGTTCGATGCTAGTAGTTACCACGAAAGTGCATCTAGTTCTAATCCTACACCCTCCACGGGCGTGGATCGGTGCCAGACGGGGGCCCTGCAAAACTCCAGTTTTTTAACGACTCGCGCGACTCGAAAAACGATTCGATTTTCGGTGCGCGACCCGAAATCCAACGCGTTACCGAGCAAGAAGTTACGACGCGAACAATGGTTCGTGAGCAGTCTTCCTAACCCAAAAAAATCCAACTGGTGATCACCCTGACGATGCTTCATGCAATTTGAGGGTTGTGCGTATGTAAGCATAATTTCTACAGAAAAACACTAGCGTAAACGGTCGCCAGTTGCTACTGTTCTCTTGGCTGCACAATTTCTACAGAAATGCAACAAAAGGAGTTGGCTATGTCGGTTATCCTCAGCCGCGAGGCATATCTTGAGTTCCGATGCCTTGGAATCGCAGATGACTATCCCAAGAGCACTGAACAGGCTTCAAACGAACTAAGAACGCGAGGTTGCGATTCAAGCGTTCCGGCGCTGAATTACCTAATTAAGCAAGGGCGAGTACAGCCAAGTCGCAACGGTCGCAATTACGAATGGTCAGCCGATGAAATTGATCAAGCGGCGACCGTTTTCGAAGAGCAAGGTGCACTCACACCACAAGCCAATGCGTTTCTTTGGCTTGGTATACATGCTGATGTCTATTTCAAAACGCTGCACGAAGCATGGATCAAGCTGGGCGAAGAGTTTGGTGAATCTGCAGTCCCGTTGACCCCAACGGCGGACTATTTCGTTTGCCACTTCCATCCACCTCGTATGGGGTTATCAGGCACTGTGGAGTTCACACTGTGCGATGATTCGCGCGAACAGTTGAAGAAACTAAGCGTGGCACATCAGGGAGTTAAACCCATGATTTCATTGAAGAAACCGGTTAGGAGAAAGCAATAATGAGCACGGCAATCGATGAACTCTTGCTGGCAACAGCAGACGTCGAGATCCAAGCGTCTGGCAAGCAACCGAGTGTCAACATCGTCGCCTATACCGGCGGATTGATGTCCGTGCCAGGTTGGGGACCGGTGGCAATCGATTTGGATGGAATCGACGCATCGGCTGATCAAGTCAGTATCTTGGCCGACCATGACTCTCGCTTGTCGGGAATCATTGGACATGGAAAAGCAATCGTCGCCAGTGGCAAATTGCTTGTCCAAGGAACAATAACACCATCAACCGAAGCATCGCGACAGGTCGTCGATTTGGCCCGAGGGGGATTTCGATTCTAAGCCTCGGTCGGTTTGTCACCAACAAACTACGAGCGAGTTCGGCCTAACGAAACGGTGGAAGTAAATGGTCGGCTCGTCAAAGCGCCAGCCAGCGGTTTCACACTCATTAAAGCGGGTGTGCTCAGGGAAGTCAGTATCGTGGCGATTGGTGCCGATGCAAATACATCGGTGACGATCGCGGCCACTAATGCAAAGGAGAACATTATGTTTATTTCGGAAACGATCGAGGTATGGAAGCAACCGATCCGCAATCTGATCGCGCATTTTGGTCCCAAGAAAGACATCACCAAAATCAGTGAAGCCGACGCGATGGACTTCCGGCAGTACCTGATGAACTCCAAGTTAGCATCTGCGACGGTGGCCAAGCGGTTGCAATTCGCCCGAAAGTTCTTTCATGATGCACGACGCCGAAAGCTGATCGCCAGCAACCCGTTTGCTGAGGTATCAGCCAAGTCCGTAGTTCGGCTCGACCAGCGCCGATTCGTCACTCAAGAGGAAACAACCAAACTGCTGGATGCCTGCCCCAACCACCATTGGCGTACGATCATCGCCTTGGCCCGGTATGGAGGGTTAAGGTGTCCATCAGAGGTGCTATCGCTACGCTGGCAAGATATTGATTGGGACAAGCAGCGAATTAATGTCCCATCCCCCAAGACAGCGCATCATGGCAAAGAGAGCCGGATGATACCGCTGTTCCCCGAGCTCCAGGTCGCGTTAGAAGAAGCATGGGAGTTTGCACCCGAGGGAGCGAACTATGTGGTGGATGAGCATTATCGCAAATCTTCCAATGCATCGAACGGGTGGCGCAATTGCAATCTTCGCACATACTTTGAGAGAATCATAACCCGAGCCGGCCTCGTACCGTGGCCCAAGCTGTTTCATGCCTTGAGATCAAGCCGGGAGACCGAATTGGCCCAAGATTTCCCGATCCACGTGGTCACGGCTTGGCTGGGCAACACGCCGACGATTGCTATGCGGCATTATTTGCTAACTACGGATGCCGACTTCGAGCGGGCTGCCGGTGGCAAAACCCGTACGGAAAAAGCGGTGCAGATTCCGGTGCAGCAGGCCCAAGAAACCGGCGGCAAAGATCAGCAGCCAGAAAACGGTAACCGCGATATTTCCGAAGAAAAAGATACGTTGCACCCTAGTGCAACGTATCAAAGCGGAGAGGACAGGATTCGAACCTGCGGTAGGAAATTAATCCTACGCCGAATTAGCAATCCGGTGCTTTAGACCACTCAGCCACCTCTCCAACTCGGTTCGAACTGGGAACAGTTTTCTCCCTGCCCTCTATCGAACTCCGGTAAAGTTTCGCATAAATCGGGGGCTTTTGCAAGATCCCAATCCCACAAAGACACGTATGTAGCCATGAGGGTACCCGAAGCCTCCAAAACTAGTTGAAGATCCTAATTCCCAAAGCTTTTTAAACTTCGGTGTCCGCAGGGATGCTGGCGTTTTCGTTTGTCGCCCTCTGTGGAGGCCCTGACGGATACAAAGCCACGACGTTGGCGAACAAAATCAGTAACCCTCCCAAAAGCAAACTCCAAGTCACCTGCTCGTTGGAATGCTCTATCCCCGATAGCATCGAAAGCCAACCTGGTAAAAACAAGGCCCAGGCCGACGCGAACACCGGCTCCAAACTGTAGATCACCGCCGCTTGGGATGCACTCACACAAGGCTGATACTTGTTCATCCACCCAAAAGCCAGCATCGAACACAATACCGCTAACCCCACTAGCGACGTCAAAAATATCGGACGAATCGACAAGCCCACCCAATCCCCAAAGGCCATGCCCGCGACTCCGGTCTGCGGCCGCAGCGACGTTCCTAATACAACTCCCACTGTGATCCAACCCAAAACCGCCGCTGTCAAAAACATACTCGGTGTGACAGCTACCGAGTTGATCCGTTTGCCATAGTGATCCAGAAACAATACTTGGAATGCAAAAAACATCGATCCAAGTGTCGTCAAGGTGTCGCCAATCGTCCAGCGATCGGCTGCGTCAGGTGCCAATCCTAAGCCCATAGGTGTGCGAACCACTAAACCCGTAAGCACCACCACTCCAACAACGGCCAACGCAATCCCTAACACCATCGACTTAGTAGGATACTTGCGAAAGATCAACGCCCCAAACAGTGGCGTAAAGACCGCAGTCAAACTCGTCAGAAAACCGCTTCGCGATGCTGGGATAGTTGCTAAACCAATGACCTGCAATACGAGCCCAAAGTAGAACATCAGCCCGATGTAAAAGCCCGCTAGCCACTCCTGCCGCGTCGCATTGCGGATCAGCGAATTCCAAAAGATGCCTAGCAATACCAACGCCAAGGTAAATCGGGTGGCGATCATCCATGCCGATACAATCACCCGAAACGCCGTGCTTTGATGCTCGTGCGGCACGCCAAAATGAAGGTCGCTCATCTCGTTGAGGACTTTGACCACCGGGAACGAAAACCCCCAGAGTGCATTGACCACCACCAATGCAATCACAGGAATCCAAGGGAACGACTTGCGATGGTCCATACTAGACTACTGGCCACCCGCGATGGAGGCTAGTCGCTCACAACGGCGCATCGTGTCCATACTTTGAGTAAGAATCCGTTCGACGCCCGGTGAATAGTCAAAAACTTCAACACTCACCCATCCGTTGTAATCAATGTCCTCAAGCGCCTTGAAGATCGGAGCTTGATCGACATCGCCCATCCCTGGCCCGAGTTTGTTCGGGTCGTTGGCATGAAAGTGGATCACCCAATCGGCATTCTCGCGCACAATTTGCTCGATGGGTCGGCCCTCGGTGCTCATGGCCTTAACGTCCAAGTGCAATCGGACGTTTGGACTGTCGATGGCCTTGATCATCTCGCGAGCTTGCGAAGCATGATTGAGAAAATTCCCCTCCTGAGGCCCTAGCGGTTCGATCGCTAATCGAACCTTCGCCGCTTCGAGTTGCTCAGTAAATTGCTTGATCACCTCGACGGCGTTTGCCATGGCTTGCTCGTGCGTCATCGGTGGGCTGAAGTTTCTCTGAAGCGGGGAGCCTAAGACCATCACATCCCCACCCAGATCCGAACACAACTCGATCAGGCCTTTAAAGTAATCGGCTGTTTTGTTGCGGACGGTTCGATCGTCCGTGGTTAGATGAAAACCGTTGGTCTTTGCTAACAGCCAATGCAAGCCGATGATCGACATTCCCAGATCCTCGACCATCGAGCGGTAATCTCGACGCGTCTGATTGGAAATCTCACGAGCATCGAGCCCAAGGGTAAAGGGTGCGAGTTCGACACCGCTATAGCCGAGTTTCTTGGCAAGTTCCAAACCTTCGCGGTGCGAGGTTCCTTCGAATGTTTCGTTGCAAATCGCATACTTCATGCAACAGTTTCCTTGCTCGTTTATCATGAATTAAAAGCGCAGCGGCGCGAGTCGTCCAGTAATAAAACATAGCAAAATCGCTACCCTCGAACGTTCACCGGAGTGATCGCGCACTTCCCCTAGTATTCTAGCTTCCGTGCACTAACCCTTGGATGCCAAATCGAATCCCCTTGGGGTGATTTACTTTGGATAACGTAAGAATTACGATACTCTTTGGCGATTGCCACCCCTCCATGTTTTTCCTCCCTTATATGAAGTCAGCCATGAAAGCTTCTTGGATTCTGATTGGTGCGTCGATAACCTCAATTTTTGGTTTTGTGGCAAGCCTGCGTGCCACCGAGCCGAATGCTCCTAAAAAAATCGTCTTCATTGCTGGTGGACGAAGCCACGATTTTGGCTCCCATGAACATTACGCTGGTTGCCGTATCCTGGCCGACACGGTCAAGAAAACGGTTCCAACGGCCGAAGTCGAAGTCCTTCGAAACGGTTGGCCTGCAGACGATTCGGCACTCGATACCGCTGATGCGATTGTGATCTACTCCGATGGAGGTGGAGGTCACCCGTCGCTTTCGCATTTGGATCGAATCAACAAACAGACCGAGCGTGGTGCTGGACTTGTGTGTATCCACTATGCGGTCGAGGTACCCAAGGATCGTGGTGGCCCAGAGTTTCTCAAGTGGCTTGGTGGATACTTTGAAACAAACTGGTCGGTGAATCCTCACTGGACGGCCAAGTTCGATAAGCTTCCTGAGCATCCGATTACCCGTGGCGTTAAGCCATTTGAAACGCGCGACGAGTGGTATTTCCACATGCGATTCCGAGAGAACATGCAAGGAGTCACGCCGATACTCTCGGCGATCGCTCCTGACGAAACGATGAATCGTCCGGACGGTCCACATAGCGGCAATCCAGACGTTCGCCGCGCTGTGGCTAAAAAAGAACCTCAGCACGTGGCTTGGGCCTCTGAAAATCCCAATGGAAGTCGGGGTTTTGGTTACACAGGTGGCCATTTTCATTGGAACTGGGGTAGAACCGAACCTACTCGATTGGTTGCCAATGCGATTCTGTGGACTGCTCACATCGATGTCCCGGCAGAAGGTGCCGTCGTCGAGAATCGATCCGCTTCGCAATTGGTCGAGAATCAAGATGAACAGGTTCCAGGTAATTTTAACCCCGCTGGGATTGCAAAGGAGTTCGGTATCGCTCCAGGCGAAAAATCGAGTTCATCGGTAAAGCCCAAGGGCAAAGCATTGTTTACCTCGCCACTGCTTACCGCCAAAACCCCTGGCCACCGCGTGGATGCAGATGTCGATGTCCAAGGTGTTAAGAATTTGTACTTAGTGGTCTCGGCTGGCGACGATGGGTTCGCATGCGACTGGGCCAATTGGATTGAACCGAAATTGATCACCAAGTCTGGCGAAAAATCGCTGCTGGATATGAACTGGAAATCAGCTTCGACTGAATGGGGCGAGGTTCGTAAAAACGCCAACGCTGGAGGTGGACCGCTGAAGGTTCTCGACAAAGTTCTCCCAGGTATCGGTACGCATGCCAACAGCACGATCGTGTTTGAACTTCCCGAAGATGCACTTCGATTGAAGGTCGGCTGTGGGCTAGATCAAGGTGGCGTCACGCAAAACAATGGATCGTCCACGTCGGTTAAGTTTTACATCGCAGCCGAGGGGGTTCCGCCTGGGATGGATCAGGGCCAGTCCCCCACCGAAGATCGGGCTCCTGAAAACGCAGTGTCTGGACTCAAGCTAGCCGATGGTGTAGTAGCCACATTGGCCGCCTCCGAGCCGATGCTCAAAAGCCTGACCAACCTCGATATCGATCATCGAGGTAGAGTTTGGGTATGCGAAGTCGTTAACTACCGACGGCACAACGGCGAGCGGCCCGAAGGGGATCGTGTGTTGATCTTGGAAGATACCGACCAAGACGGGGTGATGGACAAGACGAAGGTGTTTTATCAGGGGCGCGATATCGATTCGGCCTTGGGAATCTGTGTCCTGGGCAATCGCGTTTTGGTAAGCGCTGCACCTTATGTGATCGAGTTGATCGACAACGATGGGGATGACGTGCCGGATTCGAAGCGTGCGATTTTGACCAAGACCGGAGATCCTCAGCACGACCACTCTGTACACTCGTTTGTATTCGGGCCCGATGGAAAACTCTATTTCAATTTCGGAAATACAGGCCACAGGCTTTGCGATGCCGATGGCAAGCCGATTTTGGATCGCTGGGGGCGGGAGATCAATGACTCCGGGAAACCCTACCGGCAAGGGATGGTCTTCCGATGCAACGAAGACCTAAGCGATATGGAAGTCCTCGGGCATAATTTCCGCAACAACTACGAAGCTGCGGTCGATTCGTTTGGAACCATTTGGCAATCGGACAACGATGACGATGGCAACCGAGCGACCCGCATCAATTATGTCATGGAGTTTGGTAACTATGGATACGTCGATGAGATCACCGGTGCAGGTTGGCAAAGTGAACGCACCAATTGGGAGTCTGAGATTCCCCAAAGGCACTGGCACTTGAATGATCCAGGTGTTGTTCCAACCATGCTTATCACCGGTGCGGGGTCTCCGACGGGTATCACCGTTTATGAAGGCCAGTTGCTTCCTGAAATTTTCCGCAATCAAGTCATCCACTGCGATGCTGGGCCGAACGTGGTTCGGGCTTATGTCGCCAAAAACGAGGGTGCTGGCTATTCGGCCAAGATTGAAAATCTCGCTGTAGGCGAAACCGATAAGTGGTTCCGCCCGGCGGATGTCGCGACTGCTCCAGACGGATCGATGTTCGTAACGGATTGGTACGATCCGGGGGTCGGTGGCCATAACATGCAAGACATGGAGCGAGGGAGACTCTTTCGACTCGCACCCGAGGGAACCAAGTACGGGGTACCGAAGTTCGATCTGAGTTCAGCTCAAGGTGCTGTCGATGCGTTGAAGAATCCTTGCAACTCAGTGCGATATCTTGCTTATCAAGCTTTGGTGAAAATGGGTAAGGCAGCAGAGTCCCAACTCCTGGAGATGGCCCAAGATCCCAACCCTCGGATGCGAGCTCGAGCGATTTGGTTGTTGGCTCGAATCCAAGGAGCATCGTCGGCTTTGGGGCTGGCGGCCAAAGATAGCGATCCGAATGTACGAACCGTGGGGATTCGCTTGGCTCGGCAAGCAAAAATGCAAACCAAGGATTATTTGCCTGCCTTTTTGAAGGATTCTTCGCCGATCGTCCTGCGTGAGGCCGCCTTGGCATTGCGCGAGGACAAGTCCGAGCAGATGCCCCAGTATTGGACGGATCTTGCGAGCCGTTTTGATGGAGAAGACCGTTGGTATCTCGAAGCCCTTGGGATCGCTGCGACGGATCGATGGTCCGAGTGCTTGACCGCTTACAAATCAGTTGCCAAAGATAAATCGAATGCCGATGCGGCTCGGTTGATTGCGTGGCGAGGTCGAGGATCCGAGGCCGCTTCGATGATCGCCGGTTGGCTCGCCGACGAGCGAGTTGCTGCGAGTGATCGCCAGGCCCTTCTTCGGGCCACGGACTTCCAAAGCCAAGAGGATAGGCAAAGGGCGGTCAAGGTGTTGCTGGATCTAAAGGATCCGCAATTGGTGCTCGATGGATTGATGCGAGTCGATGGCATCAATATCAACGAGAACCCTCGGCTCATGGACTTGGTACGCCAGCAGGTCAAGAAGATGAGTAATGATCCGGCTCAGTTGAAGCTGCTTCAAAAGCTTAAACCTTTCGGAATGGAAGAGCATTTATTGGGTTTGGCCAGCGCTTGGGGTGTCTCGACACAATCACTTCAGGCGTTGGACTTGGCGCTTGAGACCGGGGGGGCAAGTGCCCTTGGTCAGCGGCTTGCAACCAGGCAGCCAAGCGAGGATGCATTGGTTTTGTCGAAGGTGCTCGGGCTGAGCAACCGTAAAGAAGCGATCAACCTGCAGACCGGAATTTTGGAGTCGGATTTATCGACAAAGCCGGTCAAGGTGGAGGCTGTTTTGGGGCTAGCGCGAAACAAAGGAAACCATGCCTATTTGATTGAAGCGGCCAAGAGTGATCGTCTGCCTGCTGAGAGCAAGCCCTTGTTGGGGCCGACTTTGAGGGCATCGGAGGTGGCTGAGGTTCGGCAAGCTGCCGAGGCGTTGTTTCCGATGGTGAAGACTTCTCAGAAGCCTTTGCCACCACTCGATGAGCTGGTCAAAAAGAAAGGTAATGCGGCCAACGGTAAGACGGTTTACTTCGGCGCAGCTACTTGTTCCCAGTGTCATATGGTCGGTAACGAAGGTAAGAATGTCGGTCCAAGTTTGACAGAGATCGGCAACAAACTCACTCGCGAAGCGATGTTCGTATCGATCTTGGCCCCAAGTGCAGGGATAAGCCACAACTACGAGGCTTATACGGCCCGTACCGACGATGGTGAAGTCATCACCGGTTTGTTGGTATCAAAGACGGCTCAGGGAGTAACGATCAAGGATGCCAAGGGAATCGAGAGAATGATCCCAGATGCAGATCTTGAGGAGTTGCAAAAGCAGGAGAAGTCTTTGATGCCAGAGAACCTTCAGGAACTCATCAACGAGCAAGAGCTCGTGGATGTGGTTGAGTATTTGATGACACTCAAGAAGTGACGGCTGTCCTTAGCCGTTTGGCGCATTGTTCAACGGCTGTCCTCAGCCGTTGGTTCGACAAGCGCAGCTTGGAGTATTTGCGGTGGTTTCAGCAGACGAACGATTGAGGACAATCGTTCAACGTTCATGTTCAACGGCTGTCCTCAGACGTTGCTTCGACAAGCGCAGCTTGGAGTCGCGGCGAGTCTAAGCGGACGAACGATTGAGGACAATCGTTCAACAATCGAACGATTGAGGACAATCGTTCAACAATCGAACGATTGAGGACAATCGTTTAACAATGGAACGATTGAGGACAATCGTTTAACAATGGAACGATTGAGGACAATCGTTCAACAATGCTCAGCGTGCTTGGGTTACGCCGCTTGCAATGGGGTCGATGTACTTGTTCATGTACTGGAGAATCGCTTGGGCGAGCACCTGGGCAGTCTTGTTGCGATTCTCCTTATCTCGATAGTGTGAACCGAACTCCAATTGGATCGCATCGAGCCCAGTCGGTCGGTGGCTTCCGTGGGTCTGAACGATGTATCCTCCGGTGAATCCCGATTGCTCTTTGCCACCGGCTGGGTATGGATACACCTGCCAACCGAGTTGGTTTAGCATCCCGAAGAAACTTTCGTCTCCAATGTGTGCTTGATCGCCGAAGCGTTCTTTGAGTCGTGCGACGGTTTTGCCATTGGCGGTTCCTCGATAGACGGTTTGGCTGCTGGAGCCTTGGCCGTGGATATCCAGAAGCAATCCTGTGTGATACTTTTCCAGGATCTCTTTGCAGTATCGTTGTAAGGTCCCGTGGTATCGCTGATAAACCGGTGCGGCATCGGAATCTTCGTAAGCGATCTCCGAGGGTCGATTTGGATCAAGGTATTTGCGGTGCGCTTTGCTGACGACGGTGTAAGGCTTTTTGCCGGTCTGTTTTTGCAGGGCGTTTGCAACATCGATTGCTAATTCGGATGTGCCGCCGTCTCGGCCGGTAAAGAACCCCGAGGGGCCAGTCGCCATGCCCTCGCCTTGGCGAACATCGACCCCTGCGATTTTCAGTGTGCCTCCATGGGGTGCCGAAAGGATGATCGGCAATTCTCCTTCGGAAACCAATACCAATTCCTCGATGTCATCGCTCTCGATGATCTTGGAAGCTACTTTGGGTTCTTGGGCGTATCCGGAGGTGGCGTTTGAGAAGGTTAGCCAGATACCGATCGAAAGCAGTACCAAAAATCTCATGTTTTCGACTCGCAAAAAAATTGGATTCAAAATCACTGTGCTGCGCGCTCAAGTCGATCCATGATGGCTCTGCCTAGCCCATGAGGCGCGACTTGCTGACAGTATATTCGAACAACTCCAAGAGTATCGCAATGTCGAAAAAACTCAAACAAGTTGCTCGCATAATCATCGAGCGAAGCGCAGTATCGAATCGTGGCTTGTGGGAAGTCCTTTCGCAATTGAATCTCGCGGCTTTCCATTTCCGAAGGGTCGCAAATTCCGATCATGCCGCATCGTTGGAGGGTCGGTTCGAGTCGCCCGAGATCATCGACAATCTGCACTTTGGCCTGCGGTTGGTAGTGACGGTGCCGGGTGCCTGGGGATCTGAGTTGTAGTTCCGAGTTTCCTGACGAAACTGAGCCACACACCTGAACGATCATTTCTTGAGTGATTGCGCCATGCCTGAGGATCGTCGGCTCGCTGCCGGTCGTATCGACAACGGTGCTCTCTAGGCCGATTCGTGTTGGGTTACCACAAACGATCGCATCGATCCTTCCATCGAGATCCGCAAGGACCGATTCCCATGTGGTCGCTGACGGACGTCCGGATCGATTGGCGCTAGGGGCTACGATCGGTCGACCCGCAAGTCGGATGAGTTCCCTGGCAAGAGGTTCTTCAGGCATCCTGACGGCCACGGTATCGAGACCAGCGGTGACAAGATTTGGTACGTTAGGTTTTCTAGGCACAACGATTGTCAAGGGCCCGGGCCAGAATCGCTGTATCAAAATATTTGCAAGAGGAGATACGGTGCTTGCGACCTGATCGAGTTGATCGAGTGAGGCGATATGGACGATCAGCGGGTTGTCGGAGGGACGGCCTTTTGCCAAAAAAATTCTCTCGACCGCTTGTTCGTTCAATGCATCGGCACCCAGACCGTAAACGGTTTCCGTCGGGAATGCTACGGTCTTACCTTGGGCGATAAGTTCTGCAGCAAGATGCAGATTGTGGGTTTCGATGCGTAGAGTTGACTGCATCTTTGCACGCTGGTTGAAGTCAAGGATTCCCTAGCGGTCGTTTCTGCGATCGCGATCCCACTTGGGTTTTCCACCGTAACTGGGTCTATCCCTCTGGGATCCGTCTGGTCGGGGTTTGCGTGAATATCCGCTGCTTGGGTGGTCGCTGAGTTTCGAGATTCGGAGTTGTCGACCGAGCACCCATGCTCGTCCTATCACCTTGAATACATCTCGGGACATACCCGAAGGCAGATCGACGGTGCTGAAGTCGTGTTCGATGCGGATATGTCCGATATTAGCGGGATCCAATCCGATTTCGTTGACGATTGCTCCGACGATATTCCCGGGTTTGACGCCATGAACTCGGCCAACTTCGACGCGGAACGTTTCGTTAGGACCATGTTGCGAGTCTGGTCCTCTTCGATCACCTCGGTCACCTCGTTCGAAGCGTGGTGCTCGTTCGTGTCGATCCGGTCGCTCGTTTCGAGGCTTGCGATTCAAGAGTCGGTCAGGTAGTTCATGGATGAAGAAGGGTTGATCGCCGTGCATCATCGCTGCTAGTCCAGCGACGACTCGAAGCGGATCGAGTTGGTTTTCTGCGAATGTTTGCGAAACAAGTTTCTCAAAAGTGGCAAATAGTTCTGGATTGGCTTGACCTTGGGCGGCTTGGATAAGCCGTTGTTTAAATTTTTCAACGCGGGTCGCGTTGATTTCTTTGGCGGTTGGAAGGGGCATCGGTTCGATCGAGTCGCCCGCAGCGCGATCGATCTCTCTTAGAAAACCTCTTTGCTTTGGGGTCACAAAAACAATCGCATGGCCTTTGCGTCCAGCCCGTCCGGTTCGACCGATTCGATGCACGTAGGCTTCGGAGTCGCCAGGAAGGTCATAGTTGATCACATGGGTGATGCGTTGGACATCGAGACCTCGGGCGGCAACATCGGTAGCTACCAGGATATTTAAGACGCTTTCTTTGAGTTGCTCGACGGTTCGTTCGCGTTGGTTTTGTGCGATGTCACCATTGAGGGCTGCGGCGGCATAGCCACGCTCTCGGAGGTAATCGGAGACTTCTACCGTAGCCATTTTGGTTTTCACAAAGATGATCATTCCGTCGAAATCCTCTGCTTCGATGATTCTGGCGAGGGCTTCTAGTTTCATGCTCGGCTCGACGACCAAGAAACGCTGCTGGATATTGTCGGCAGTTTGCTGGCGAGAGGTGATCTTGACGACCTCGGGTGATTTGAGGTGTTTGTTTGCAATATGTCGGATCGGTTCGGGCATGGTGGCCGAGAACAGAGCGATCTGTTTGTCCGATGGGCACTGATCGAGGATCCATTGGACATCGTCGACGAATCCCATTCGGAGCATCTCGTCCCCTTCGTCAAGCACTAAAGTCTTGAGCGATTCGATCCTGAGTCTGGCCTCTCGCATGTGATCCATGATTCGGCCAGGGGTTCCAACGACGACGTGAGCCCCACGCTTGAGTGCGTTGATTTGGTTGGCGTAAGGTGCCCCGCCGTAGATCGGAGCGACGCGAAGCCCCCGAAGGTGCTGACCGTACTTGAGGAATGACTCGGAGACTTGATTGGCCAGCTCGCGGGTGGGTGTCAGAACCAAGACTTGCGTCTCTGGGATCTCGACATCGATATTTGCAAGAAGAGGTAGGGCGAAGGCTGCTGTTTTTCCCGTGCCTGTTTGGGCTTGGCCTAGCACGTCTCGGCCTTGGAGCATTGCGGGAATCGTCGCAGCTTGGATGTCGGTAGGGGTTCGGTATCCGGAGGCTTCGAGTGCCGAGCAAATCTCATCTGGGAGAGACAGGTCGCGAAAGGTCAATCCACCAGTGGTTTCCTCTAATTGAACCTCATCCTCGGATTTTTCTTCCGTTTGTTCTACTTGCGATGGCGCGGGAGTCTCGTTGGTTGGGTTTACCCTGGTCGTTTCGGCGGGATGTTGGACTTGAGGGCTTGGCGATCCGGCGGGTTCTTCAGCGGTGCTCGGCGCGGTTTCGGAGAGGGCCTCTGGAGCCTTGATCTTCTTCTTTTTTTCTTTTTTGGGTTTGATTGGAGCAGCGACCACGTAGGGCAGGTCGGCCAAGATGGCCGCGGCCAACGCGTGTTCTTCGGAGATGTTTTCTAGACCGTTTTCAGAATTCTTCATGACATACTTTCTGTGGAGCAGTTTGCACGCGTAGGCTCGTTGATCGTACGAGACGAACCGAGACCCAAGCGGAAACCGCGTAGAATCGAGCAGTTAAATTCAATCACTTTCCAGGCACTTTGGACTGCAATGGTCCAAATCGCAAACGTCGGAAAGTGAGGCTCGAATAGATGGCTTGTCCATCGATGACCTTGTCATGGCAAGGCCCAAGAACCATTGGCTTTCCAATCGTTTCACACAAAAGTGTTTCACAACGATGCGAATCGTAGTGAGATCGTGGGGTTTGGGTAGGGCCAAGCTCTGTAAATTTCGAGAATTCCTAAAACCGATGGTCAGAATTACCAAGGTTGCTATAAAAGAGACGGTGTTTTTTTCCGAGCATTTTTTGACACAAAAAGCAACAAACGACAGGATCAGCAAGCATGTCGAAATTTCGAATTGAAGTCGACTCGATGGGTGAGGTTCAGGTACCTGCAGATGCCTATTACAGTGCTCAAACCCAGCGTGCCGTCGAGAACTTTCCTATTTCTGGCTGGCATCTGCCCGTGTCCCTCATTCGCGCGATGGGCAGAGTCAAACTGGCTTGCGCGACGGTCAACAACGACCTGGGCAAGTTGACTCAGACCGGGAAGAACCCTCTTGATGCCAAGCAAGTTCAGGCGATGTGTGCGGCTTGTCAAGAAATCATCGATGGCAAGATGGACGATCAGTTTCCTGTAGATGTTTTTCAAACGGGCTCGGGAACTTCGAGCAACATGAACATCAATGAGGTCATCTCGAATCGAGCCATTGAAATCCTGGGAGGAAACCGCCTCGACAAAGTCAAACCGATTCACCCCAACGATCATGTCAACATGGGGCAGAGCACCAACGATACCTTTCCGACGGCGATCCATGTCGCGGCAGCTTATGAGATTCACACAAAGCTTATTCCACAACTCGAACGGTTTCTTGCATCCTTGTCGCAGAAGGCCAAGGAGTGGGACAAGATCATCAAGATTGGCCGAACCCATTTGATGGATGCAACCCCTCTGCGACTTGGACAAGAGTTTGGTGGGTTTGCAAGGCAGATCGCTTTGTCGATCGATAGGGCAAAAGTTGCAGCAAAGGCAGTGTATGAGCTGCCTGTGGGTGGGACCGCTGTGGGGAGTGGGATCAATACGCATCCTGAGTTCGGTAAGCGGGTTAGTCAAGCGTTGGCTAAGCAGACGGGGATCCCGTTTGTGGAAGCTGCCGATCATTTCGAAGCCAATGCGCAGAGAGACGGCTTGGTCGAATCCCATGGTCAGCTCAAGACCATCGCGATGACGTTGTTCAATATCGCCAACAACATTCGATGGTTGGGATCCGGACCTCGCTGCGGATTCTTTGAAGTGATCTTGCCCGATCGTCAGCCAGGTTCGTCGATCATGCCAGGTAAGGTTAATCCTGTCATGTGCGAGAGCATGATGCAATTGACCGCTCGCGTGATTGGCAACGATGCAACGATGACATTATCAGGCGCCGCTGGAGGGAACTTTCAGCTCAACATCATGATGCCTGTCATGGGACATGCGATCTTGGAGAGTATCCATTTGCTCTCCAACGGTATCAGTGCTTTCATTGAATTTTGTATGGATGGATTGGAAGCCAACCCGGAGGCCTGCGAAGCGAGCGTCGAGCAAAGCTTGTCGATGGTGACGAGCCTAAATCCCTACATCGGTTATGAAAAAGCTGCGAAATTGACCAAAGAGGCGTTTGCTTCTGGCAAGACGATTCGCGAGCTTTGCATCGAGCAGAACATCCTCGACAAGGATGCGTTAACCAAAGCGCTCGATCCATTCTCGATGACCGAGCCCCAGGGCTGATCTAGGTTTCGAAGTGGTTGTCTTCTTGGAAGCATCCATCGATCCCTAATCGGTATTGAAAAGAGTCGAAGACTCCGATGTAGCGATCGGAGCTGCTGTGGACGTGTTCGCCTTCGGTGATGAATCGCATTTGGCTGTCTGGGTAGACATCGTGTTTGATCAGGATTCGTTCGTAGATTTCCTGGGGAGATCCGTAGCAGATCAATAGCTTGTGCTCGTCGAATTGAATCTCTTGCTTTCGCTTTGGATTGACAACGGCGATCCCTGTGCAACCGTCGTTCATGAGGATGTCTTCGAACTCGTAGAGCAAGCTTGACAGCACAGGCATATCGATGTGCTCTCGAATAAAGTCTTGGTGCTCACCTGTATCGCCATGATGACTGGTCTCGAGCACGACATTGACCACGTCACCCAGTGAGCCAACAAGATCGACGAACAAGTCGAAAAGTCTTTCACGCGACGCTGAGGCAAGGATCACAGGGACACGCTGGTTTGAGTCCGGATCGTTGTATTCGTCATGCTTAAATCCTTGTCGCGGGACGATCTTCATATCATAGGCGGGACGAATCGCGTCGGTTAGTTCGAAGGATCCATAACGAGATCGCTCCATGTGAGACTCAAGTTCGTCTGGGGTAAGGGAGGCAAAACTTGATGTCGGAGTCGATCTCGACTCATTGAAATTACGTTTGCTTTGACCGGATCGAAAACCAGGGAAACCCATGATGAAAAATGCTATGCGAGGAAGTTCAGTGCGCGTGGCCAGAAGGAAATCTTGAATCGTTCCGACCCGGAATATCCAAAAATAGGTCAGACTGGGCAGCAATGCACATAAACTCCGCAATTTCCCACGCTTTTCTGTTCGTTAAAATCGTAACATTCGGAACTTAACGATAGGAGCTCAGCTCAACTGTCTCTGTGTTTCAAAAAAACTGCTTCAGGAATCTTTATCCTAGATTGTTACCCACAATAGTTCCCGAAGAGCCGATATTCCAAGGGTTGTGTTTGAGTGGCAGATGAGTCCACGGATCGAGTTTTCCCTCAGCGGACGAGAATGATGGCAAGCGTCTCGAAATGGTTCGGTTTCTTGGGATTAAGCTTGACCGTTCTAACCGCAACGGGTTGCGATTATCGATGGACTGACGCGGATCGAGAGCAAACGCGGCAGACGCTTGCCGAGAAGATCGCACAAGTTTCCCCCGGCGATTCGGCATCGCTTGACAGTTCAAAAGAACGGGTCGCCGAGCCGAGCGAGTCGAAGCAGAAACCGTCAGGCGATCTGCTTATCGATCCATCTTTAGCCAAATCTGAATCACCAAAAATCCCATGGATCGATCATGCTTCGCTGCCGAGTTTGCAGTGGGAGATCATCTATCTAGGGAACCGGCCTGTGGGTTACACCCGCCGCAGTATGGAACTTGTTGACACCACTAGTTCGATCCTGCGAATCGAAGCTGAGAGTCGTATTCGGATCCTTCGCAAGTCTGGAGAACCGATCGATCAAAGCGTCCGGTTGAGCACGACCGAACAAGTCGATGGAGAACTGCTGAGTATCACTGGGAGTATCGATACGGAGGTCGGGAAGCGAGAGTTTCGAGGGGAAGTTCATGAAAACACACTGAAGATGGAGTGGACCGAGGGCAAGGTGATCTCGACGAGCGTGGTTCCTTGGGAGGCCAGTTATCGGGGGCCATTTGCGATCGAGCAATCGTTGCGACGTGAGCCAATCAAGCCCAAGGAGGTTCGAATCGTTTCCTATTTGGATCCGTTCCAGATGGCCTTTACCGAAAGCAGACTCGAAGCGATCGCAGAGGCAGAGACCGTCGATTTCGAGGGGGCCTATCAAAAGTGGCTCGAGATTGAGAACCGTTCGTTGACGCAAGGAAAGGCATCCAATGCTTTTTTGTGGCTCGATCCAAGCGGATTGATTCGAAAGACCTACACGCCTGGAATCGATCGGCAAACGTTTGACTGCGATCCGATCACCGCCCGCTACGTGATTTCGAAAGAGGAATTCGACGCTAGTATATTTAAGGATATGCCACTGTTGGGCTCGTATCCCAAGGTGTCGGATACTGGGACAGCGTTTTTTCGGATCACTTCGCCACTGCTGACTCAAGACGGCTCGGTAAGCAGTCGCACTAACCAGCGTGCCACGCGTGTTGATCAGAAGACTTGGGATGTCCAAGTAACCTCCAGCGGACTGGGAGTCGATCCTGATCAAGATCCCGTGGATTTGTCGATGCTGGCTAGTGCAGGTCTGATCGATTGGAAAGATCCCGTCGTGGAGCGTTGGATTGAGAGTCAAAAAGCGACTGCATTCGATCAGCAACCGAAAGAGACAGAGCAAGTACCCGAGCGAACGAGGCGTCAGGCAGTCGTTGCTCGAAAGTGGATCGCCAAGGGGGTCGAGAGGCTCGAGCTTGATCGGAATCTGCAGCCGCCTGCTATAACGCTAAGGGATCGCAAGGGAGATTGCATGGATCAAGCGATCGCCTTGAGTGCCGTCCTTCGAAGCCTTCGAATACCATCGAGGATTGCTATTGGTTTTCGAGCCGAACCATCAACGGTTCGACCAACGTTTAAGTTTTATAGCTGGGTTGAGTACCATGATTCTGTCGCTTGGGTTCCGATCGATTCCTTCATCGATTCGGACTTGGTTCCTGCCGATCGAGTGAAGATTTCCGAGTCGGCTATGCCATCGATCAATGCTTATGAGCCATTTCTCAGTGCGATCCGATTGATGCCCGATGTCGAGATCTCTGCGAGGGCACGGAAACCTTGAGCCTCAAGAAGCCGTCGGTGGAAGATCGGACTTGGACTATCGCGATCGTCGTCTTTGCGATTCTATTGAGGATGATCGCTGCGGTGGTTTGGCAATTCCAATGTGAAGCAAGCGGTACTAGTTTGCGATTTGGAGACAGCTACTCCTACTGGACCATATCAAGGAATGTAGTCGTCGATGGCCAGTACCAATTCGGTAGCAGCGAATCGAAGATCTTCAGAGCTCCAGTTTATCCCTTGGTATTGGCTCCATTTGCATGGTGCGAACATTATTTCTTAGGCGGTTTTGCGCAGTGGCCAGCGGTATTGATGTCACGGTTTATCGGTTGTTTTTTGGGTGGATTGGTCGTTTGGATCGTGATGCGATGGACACGAGAAATCGCAGGTGTGCGAGCAAGCCGATGTTCAGGGGTCTTGGCCGCGACTTACTGTGGCGCCGTCGGGATGAGTATCTTCGTATTGAGCGAAGCGGTGGCCACTCCCTTGATCGTTTTGTCGATGTGGCTGTTGTGGAGATCGACTAAGGTTTTGAGTAGTGAGCAAGGCTCTAGAGGGTATCTTTGGACGATCGCTTCGGCGATCTCCTTTGGGGGGGCTTGTTTGGCAAGGCCCAGTTGGGGGCTATGGCCGCTGGTGGTTTTCCCTTTTTTGCTCATCGCTAGCAAACCGGCGGGTTGGTTCTATTCACGCAAATTATTTTTTTGCGGGTCGTTTTTTTTGGGGATGGTTGTGTTGGTGATGGCTCCTTGGTGGGTTCGCAATTACACGATCACGGGCAAGTTTGTACCGACGACGCTTCAGGTCGGGGCGAGTCTCTACGATGGCTGGCATCCTGGGGCGAGTGGTTCTAGCGATGAAAACATGGAGTTTTCGATGCAGACAATGCGTCGCATCGTGCAAGAGGAGTCGATGCTAGCAAATCCCAGGGAGGGTTTGGAATCGACGTTGGAATGGCGGATTGACCGACGGTTGCACAAGGAAGCTTGGGATTGGGCGATTGGAAATCCATCTGACGCTTTGTGGCTGGGTTTGATAAAGTTTCGGAAGACTTGGTCACCTGTTCCCCAGGCGCGTGAGTTATCGAATCGATGGGTTCGGTGGTGGGAGGCTCTCAGTTATTTGCTGATTGTGGTTTTGAGCGTCTTGGGGTTGTATCGTTTGGGAGTGGATCGCAAGCGTTGGGCTGACGGCATTTGGATGGCATTGCCTTGTGTGTATCTGGCGATCCTTCATATGGTTTTTGTCGGTTCGGTACGGTACAGGCAACCGGGAGTTTTGGTACTTTGTGGATTGGCCGGTATAGGGCTTGCATCGCTATGGCTCAATAAGAATCGGGAAGGCAAGGATGCCCTCGGAGACGCACGAGAGTCAGAAGAATAGTCAGCAAGCGGTCGCTTTCAAAGGTGGCCGTCTGAGTTGGATTTTGCTTTTGTGCGCCTCGGCTGTAATGGCTTATTACGTTGTCTTTGACCGTGTGGATCACAAGTTGACATCGGAGATTCAGGGGCGTTTACGCAAAGCGTTTCCTGACCACTATGTGACGGTCGATAGGGCGAGATTGGTGCCTGGTGAGTCGATCGTCGTAGATGGGTTGCGGATATGCAAGTCGACCGAGCAAGGGTTACGAGATGTGGTTAAGGTTGCGAGGGTCACTTGCAATGGTCCGATCGATTTGCTGGGGATCTTGCAAGGTCAAGTGGTCGTCAACAACGTCTTGGTCGATGGGTTGGAACTGAGTGCTTGGCCTAAGGTCGATGGGACATGGAGCTTTGCGGAGTTGTCACGCAAACCGACGGTATCGATGCGTTTGCCAAGTGTTCAGATCCGATCGGGATTGGTTCGTTTGGGGCATCCGACTGGCGATCCGCAGCGTGAGATGATCTGTCATGATTTGCAAGGAGCCTTTATTGAGCAGCTTGTGCCTACGGCGGATCCGGCGGTTAAGAGTTTGCGGCACGAGTTTCATGCGACGCTGTCGAGCAGTTATTTTTCGCGATTATCGATCGAAGCCGTTGGGAATCTTTCGACTTCCCAGTGGAGCGTCCGTGGTGGAATTGAGCGGCTAGATTATTCATCGCAGTTGAGCGATCAGTTGCCAAGTTTGTTGCGGGAGCGTTTGGAGGTTCTTCGAGGGTTTTCAGGTAGGCTCGAGACACGTTTTGCGTGGGAGCAGCATAGTAGCGAATTCGACTTGCAGGCCTATGTGCGATTGGAGGATGGTCGTTTGTTGCATCCCAGCGTCCCTTATCCGCTCGATGGGATTTCGGGGGATTTGCACATCAAGAATCAACTTTTGCAGTTGAGGAATGCGGTCGGTCGATGTGGCAAGGCGACTTTGAATCTGGAGTGTGACGTTCAAGGCTTTGGCAAGGGTTCGCCGTTGGTGGCCAAGGTTGGAGTAAGTCATTTGTTGCTCGACGAGCGGCTTTACAATGCATTGCCTGTTGGGATGCAGGAGCAGTGGAAGAAGCTAGGTGTTCAAGGGACCGTGCATGCTAGCGCAGCGATTCGTTTTGATGGTCAGCGATGGGATCCATACGTGGTCGTACGAGCTATCGATGGTTCGATCCATGCCGACTATTTCCCTTATCCGATCGAGCGTCTATCGGGTGATTTTGAGTATCGAGATGGCGTGGTCTTTGCACCTAGTTTGGTCGCTTACGCGGGCAATCAACGATTGCAGGGTAGTTTGAGATTGGAAAGATCCCAGCCGCGTTGGCTGATGGATTTGACGGTCAGTGCCGATGGTTCGATCCAGATCGATGAAGCGCTCTTGGGTGCTTTGACCCAGCGTGGGATGCCAGAGAGTGGGTTTCAACGTTTCGCAAGATCTCTGCATCCGACAGGGACGGTCATGGTCAAGCGAGCGAGGTTTGCCAGGACAGCGGAGCGACCGGATTTGGTGTCTCGCTGGCTGGAACTGACTTTTTCGGAGTGTGCTATCCGATACGATGGTTTTCGCTATCCAATTTACGAGGTCAACGGTCAAGTCACCTTGGATCATGATCGACTGATCCTCAAAGATTTTGTCGGCCGTAATGATGGGGCTCGGATTCAAGGTTCTGGAGTTGCCAACTGTAGCAATTCAAGTCTTGAATCGGTCGACTTGGTCTTTCAAGCGTTTCAGGTTTCGCTCGATGAAGAGCTCAAGCAGGCCCTGCCGCCAAGTGCAAGGAACTTGTGGGTCCAGCTGCAGCCTACTGGTCTGATTGACAAAGTGGAGGTGAAGATCCAACGACAGAGTCCTCGGGTACCGATGGACTTGAAGGTGGCGATCCAGGAGTCGCGGTCGAGCGATCGAAGCGGGCGAGGGATGTCCCTCCATCCCCTTTCGTTTCCTTATGCGATGCACAACATCGACTGTATGGTGGATTACAGGCCGGGGCGGATTGACATTCGATCGTTGTCAGGGGTGCATGATGCAAGCAGGATCGAGACCAATGGTCAGATCCGCCTTCACAGCGATGGGTCATGGGATGGCATGCTCCATTGGTTACCTTCATCGCGACTGGTGGTCGATCAATTTCTCATTGGATGTTTGCCACCGATGCTCAAAGAGCCGATGACTCGTTGGGGTTTTCGCGGGCCGGTGAGTATCACCGGTTCGACCTACGTGGCGGCTCCCCAAGAGGGGCATGCATCGTTGCTTAGGGATTGGAACCTCCGCATCGACTTAGAGGATGCTTCGATCGGGACAGATCAGGTCCGGGGGCTAAGGGGTACGGTACAGGTCACCGGGGAGAACAGCAATCAATCCACCACGGCTTATGGCTCAGTGGCGCTCGATGCGCTGGCGATCCAAGGGGTTGCGGTTACTGGAGTCGAGGGGCCTTTTGCGCTGAGCAACAACCAACTCTATTTAGGCAGGGATGCCAGCGAGTGGAACGGTCGCAATGCACCGAGTCGTCGCATCGCATCGGCCAGCGCTTTGAGCAACAACTCGCCGGTGGTATCAGCTTCTTTTGAGTCCAAGGTTCGTCAAGGGTTTGTTGAACGAAGGGATCAATCAAGCGGCAGTTGGTTCGGCCCTAAAGCGACACCTAAGATCGAGGTTCCAAGCATGGACATCAGTGACAACGACATCAAAGCTCGGGCTCTGAGCGGTACTTTCTTTCTCAGTGGTGTACAGCCCCTGGATGGAGCAAGATCTCATCTGCGATGTCGGTTGGTCGATTCGGATGTGCATGGGATGCTGGTCGACTTGGGAGAGACTCAGGCAGCGATCAATGGCCGGCTCTTTTTTCAGTGCGATATCGATGGGTCGCTCAGCAATCCAGATTCGCTATCGGGAGAGGGTAAGGCTTGGTTGCGTGGCGCGAATCTATATGAGTTGCCCGTCATGATACGACTCTTGAATCTGCTGGCCGTTGGGCCTGATCAAGGTGCGTTTGATTCAGCCGATGTCGAGTTTGCAATCGATGGAGATCGGATACCGATCAAGAATCTGCAACTCGATGGCGATCTGATGTCGATGCAAGGACGAGGATCGGTCAATTTACGGCGGGAGTTGGACTTGGAACTGGTGGCTAATGTCGGTCGCAGGGGGGTGCTTGGGGCGATCGTAAGACCGTTTACTCAGAATCAGAGTGCAAACTGGATGCGAATCGAAGTGGGTGGTACGACGAGCAATCCTCAAATTCGTCCACCGATGCCTTTACGCGATTCTCTCGATTCAGTTCTTATGGAGTCCCCATAACCGAAGAAGCCAATGACCAATCCGATCGATCCACTGCACAGCCCGAGATCGTACCAACGCTTGGAGCGATTCCTAGAGGATCGCACGATCGAGGGTTCTACGGCACCCCAGAGCGCCGGTCAGCGGTACGGCGATGGCAGAGAATCAGGCCGACAGAAGTCTTCGGTCGTGCCGACCAAACAAGAGCTCGATGAGCCCATTGACCCGCTCGAATCGAAGCCTGCGGGCGATGGAACTTCGGTCGACTTTTACGCTTAGACCATGACCCAAGCCCTCGAGTTTGCCAGCTTTTGGGACTACAAAGCGATTTCGCTCAGTGGTACACTAACGCTCTCCTTTCTAAGTATCTATTGGCTTTCTCTCCGAGGTTGTTTTTATGTCTAAAGTTGCTTTTTTGGTTTGGCTGTTGGTACTAACGCCTTGTTTTTTGTTTGCTCAAGACAGCAGTAAGAGCAGTGTCGATCCGTCGGGAACTTGGCGATGGGAATACGACCTGGACGGAACCCAGTTCAAGGACTCGGTTCGACTAAAGATTGGCCAAGAGAACAAGGAAACCAAGGAACGAGAGCTCAAGGGCAAGTACGAGAGCAGCTCCGGTCGCAAGATCAATATTGAGAACGGAAAGATCTCTGGAGATAAAGTGAGCTTTGAATTCAAAGTCAACTATCAAGGAATGGACGTGAAGCTTGAGTTCGAGGGTACGCTCAAGAACGATAATCTCAGTGGCAAGGTCAAGGCATCGACCAACGATGGCAGCCGCGATTTGGATTGGTCGGCCACAAGAAGCGTTTTGGCTGATGATGTCGTCGGTAAATGGAAACTTCGGATCGACGCCAATGGGAACATCATGGAACCGGTTTTGACGGTGACCAAGGACGGGGACAAACTCAAGGCGGATTATGTTTTGGGCAACGATGTGAAGATCCAAGCCAAGGATGTCAAGATCGAGAAGAACGAGTTGACATTCACGATCGAAACCGATTTCGAGGGCGCGAAAATCAAAGCCGATTTCATGGGACGACCTTATGGAGACAAGATCAAAGGCTCGATCGACTACGTCTTGGGTAACGATGTCGGCGAAGTTGACTTTACCGGTCAGATGCAAGACGAAGCTATTTAAGTTTTTAGTAGAGAGTTATGAAATGAATGCAATGGTCAAACCGATCCTCATCGCCCTTGGGAGCGTACAGATAGTCTGGGCGATGAGCTTGTTGGGCTTTGCACAGGAAAAGAGCGTCAAGCCTGGGATCAATGATTCATTTAAGGATCCGAAGGTTCAAGAGTACATCGAGAAATTCGAGATCGAGAGTCGAGAAGTTTTTCATCAGCGCGATGCGATCCTGGCGGCTTGTGCGATCAAGCCAGGATCGACTGTCGCGGACGTTGGGGCTGGTACGGGGTTATTTACGCGGCTGTTTTCCAAGTCAGTGGGTAATGAAGGCCGAGTCATCGCGGTCGATATTGCGAAGAACTTCTTGGAACACATCGCGAAGACCAATCGCGAACAAGAATTGCGCAACGTCGATACGTTGCTTTGCACTGCCGATTCGACCGAATTGCAACCCGAGAGTATCGACTTTGCGTTCATCTGTGACACCTATCACCATTTTGAGTATCCGACAAAAACGATGACCTCGTTGTTTCGGGCTTTAAAGTCCGGCGGTAGGGTGGTTGTGATCGACTTTAAGAGGGTCGAGGGACAAAGCACGCCTTGGGTGATGTCTCACGTACGAGCCGGACAAGAGGTGTTCGAGAAAGAGATTTTGGATTGCGGCTTTACCAAGCTTGAGCAAAAGGAAGATCTGCTCAAAGAGAATTATTTCTTGGTGTTTCAAAAGCCTTAGGCAGCGTCTGCGTCTGAAAGATGAAGAGAGGTAAGAGGACGGCAAAAAAATTGGACGGCAAAAAAATTGGACGGCAAAAAAATGAAATCCGCGACCATCTTTTTGCCCTGAAATTTTTTTGCCCTGAAATTTTTTTGCCCTAATATCTTTTTGCCGCTTCATTTTTTCCATCTCACATAGATCGCTTAGGATTGGTTAAAGAAGATCGAATCGACGTTTCCTCGTAGGATTTGAGTTCCCAGATCGATGGCAAAGGATTCTGACAGCCCCCTTTCGCAGACAATCGACTCGGCCAGAACATTCGCAAGAATGCGTTTGAACATTTTGTACTTGGGTAGAATGAATTCGAGTTTGTAAGCGTCGCTGTAGTAGCCGATGATCTTATTGCGTGGGATTGCGTCGATTCTTGCTCGCAGATCGTGTTTGATATAGGTAGGTGTGTTGCTGTACCACCAGTGTCCATTGGCGATGACGTTGGGGAAAATCCAAGCGTAATCGACGAGTTCTTGGTTGCTAACTGAGGCCAAAACGGAGATTGGGAATTTGACTTTTGGAAATGCGTTCAGTAGTTCGCTGTATTGGATCATGGACCAGCGTGAATCGTACAAGTCTTGGCCTTGGTAGACTCCTCCCGGATAGACTTTGCGATTGACTCCGATCATCAGATCGAAAGGCAGATGCATGTCATTGCAAAACTCGGCCAACCTCCAAAAAACCCAGTAGGAAATGCATTCTCGCTCGCTTTGGGAAAGCTCTGAGCCGCACATCAATCGTTGGAATGACGATTGAGCGACTGGATCATCGATCGAGATTTTACGTGGGGTGAACCAGGGGGGCAGTGAGATCGCGCAGGCTCGGACTTGGTATTTGACAAAGTGTTCGAAGAGACTTCCGATCGCCTGATGGAGATCTTGAAGTTTTCCGATTTGGATGCCGGTAGCTTTGGCAATTCGCTCTCTGGTTAGTGGGAGTGCCAAGTGGAAAACCAAGTCATCGGTGCGTAGGCATGGGACATAGCGGTGGGTATCGAAATCATCGAGTGGATCGTCAAAATCGTTGGTTAGAAAGATTCGCTCGACCTTGCTTTTACCGAGCACTTGATCCTCCCAATCGGGCTGCTGCATTTTCGTAAGAGCAAGATCGTAGAGGACGTGCCAATTGCTCCGATCGATCCGATCTGCATCTAGACCGAATAAATCCCTTGAGAGTTCGAGGAACCAGGACCACTGAATCGAGTGGTCGATATGGTGGAGGTATTCAAAGAGCCGGGCGACTTTTTCCCTAGGTGTGATACCCGGTTGCTCGATCTGCTCTCGGGGCATGCCGGCGCTGTGAGCTAGCTCGGTGTAGTAATGGTATCCAAGCAGATCGGCGATCGTCTCTGAGGCTGGCGAGCGTGGGTTGATATGAGAATGGGGATCGACGATTGGTACCGAATCGAGCGATTCAAAAAGCGATTGTGTCAAGGTCATAGGAAGGGTCTGCTTACCAGAAGGTGTGGGATGATTCAGCCGCCGCTTACGGGCGGGATAAGGGCAATTTCGACCGATGGATCGATTGGTAGACGATACTCATCCAATACGAAAGCATTGGAAACAGCCAATCGACTGGTTCGAATCAAGTCGGTAGCGGTAGGAAACAAGCTGGCTATTTTTTCTCTGCATTCGAGGGCCGTCATGCCTGGATCAATTTCGATAGAAACCGAGGGTGAACCGATGGCTTCACGAATGCCAGCGAATAATTTTACGGAGCACTTCATAGCGAAAGACCCTGAGGGTATGTTTTCGATACAATCGACGTTGTGTGTACGGATTTTACCAAACCGCAGGAACTTCAGGGGCACCGAGCAAGGGGAAATTTCATGGGTAAGATCTTCGTTACACGATGCATTCCATCGGTAGGGATCGAGCGCTTGGCATCGCAGCATGATGTGGAGGTTTGGCAGGAACAAGATCCACCGCCTAGAGAATTGTTGCTTGAGAAAGTTCGCGGATGCTCGGGAGTCTTGTCAATGCTCAGCGACAAGATCGATGGATCTGTGATGGATTCGGCGGGATCGCATCTACGAGGCATCGCGAACTTTGCCGTGGGCTACAACAACATCGACCTTCAGGCGGCAAAGCAGCGGGGGATCCAAGTCGGAAACACGCCCGGTGTGCTTACCAATGCGACCGCGGATATCGCAGTCGGATTAATTCTTGCAGCAGGCCGATGCTTCGGTCCGGCGATTGCGAATGTTCAACGATTCGAGTGGCGGAACTGGGAGCCGCTGATGTTTCTTGGACAAGAATTCGAAGGCAAAACACTCGGGATTGTTGGCATGGGACGCATCGGATATGCAGTGGCCAAGCGAATGCATGGTGGATGGGGGATGCGGATTGTCTATACCGCAAGGGATCCGAAGCCACAGGCCGAATCGAGTTTTCAGGCAATCCGTTTGGAGCTTGATGCACTTTTGGCTCAAAGCGATGTCGTCAGCTTGCACTGCCCGCTGACGGATCAAACTCGCAATCTCATCGGAGCCCGCGAGTTTGGGCTCATGAAACCCAACGCCGTCTTGGTCAATACCGCTCGCGGAGAAGTGGTCGATCAAGCTGCCTTGGCCGATGCTCTGTCGCAACGAAGGATATTCGCAGCCGGGTTGGATGTAACAACCCCCGAGCCGATAGATCGGACCGATCGATTGCGATCCGAAGCAAATTGTCTGATACTACCGCATATTGGATCGGCGACCGAAGATGCCAGAAATCAGATGGCCATGATGGCTGCGAATAATCTCATCGCAGCCATTGAGGGTAAGCTTATGCCGTTTGGTTTAACGAAATAACGTCTTATTTTGGGAGCAGGCCTAAGGCGGCCGTCGATGGTCGAGCGATGACATGGCAAGCGATCAGCTTCCCTAGCCCTTCGACCTTTGGCTTTGCGGCTTCGATGGCTGCTGTAACGGCAGCGACGTCGCCTCGGATGACGACCGTGACGTAACCGCCGCCGAGTTTCTCTTTGCCGATGACATCGACCGATGCAGCTTTGCATGCCGTGTCGATGGCTTCAAAAACGGCGGTGAAGCCTTGTGTTTCAATAAATCCTAGTGCTTGACCATTCGAGCTGGACATAATTTCTTGTTCCGAAAGAGGTTGTTTGACGACGGCTTGCTCGATCAGAGCGTTGAATTCCGAGGGGCTGATAATCGCGCCTAGGGCGTCGCGATCGGGGCTATGAATAAAGTGGCTAGCGCGGTACTGCTGCATGTTTTTCGCTGCCTGGGCACCGGCTTGGATTGCCGATTGCACATCGCTTGGAGATCCACTGATCTTGATGACCGCTCCGAGCATGTCGTTCCATTCGGCTTGGATGACCGAAATGTTCGCCGACTTGGCCATCGCATCGCAAGCGACCATGCCAGAAGTCCAGCCGTTGGTTTCGATGATCCCGATCGAGGGAAAGCCGTTTTGGTTTTCTGATCCCCAATCGGAGCGATCCGTAAGCGAGCTTGGCATCTGGATGGGTCTTCAAATAAGTGGTGTTTTCCAGCAAAAAACGAGGCTCACGTGACTGAACCCAAGCCAAGGCTAGTTCAAGAAGTGATCAAGTCAAAGCGGCAAGCGCTTTTTTTATTTCTTCGAGCCACCGTGGGATCGCTTCGAGGGGAGCTTCGGCGGCTTCGTACTCCAAAGCTACCCAACCGCTGTAGTGGGAATCTTTAAGGATTTTGAGGATCCGGCCAAGGTCTGCCCGTTCTTTCTTACCGCCGGGGAACATCTCGACTTTGATTTGGGCGTTGATTGCGTAGGGTGCAATGCTGGCGAGTTCTGCGTAGGGATCTTCTGTCGAGCGAAAATTCCCAGAATCGAAATTCACACCGAAGCTCGGTGCATTCACACCCTGGACTATTTCCAAGAGGCCTTCGGCTTTGGCCGTCACTCCCCCGTGGTTCTCGAGGGCTAGATAGATCCCTTTGGAGTGTGCATATTGGCAAGCTTGTTCGAGGGCCGCGATGCATCGATCCTTGGTAGCAGGCCACGTGTCGTCTTTGGGTTGATTGCCGGCGAAGACTCGGATTGCACCCGCTCCGAGCAACGCATAGCGGTCGATCCAGAGCTTGGTGTGCTCGATATCTCGCTTTCGCTTATCATCGTCCTTTTGGCAAAAATCGTTTGCAATTGCTCCGCCCGAGACGCTCACCCCGCGTCGTCTGCAGTGTTCTTTAAGTTCGACGATGTATGCATCGTTGACATCGGCAGGAAAGTAATAACTTGTTAGCTCGGCACCATGGAGACCTTGCTCGTGGCAATAATCGACGAACTTAAACAGATCCCAACCGTCCTTGTTCCCTTTGAGCAGATCTCGCAACGAGTAGGCTGCTAGGCTCAGTTGCATCCTTCCGGGTGCGATTCGCCGGATCGGTTCGATGGCTTGGCAAATGCTCGAGCCAAGTTCGATAGAGCCTAGGCTGCCGAGTGCACTCAGGGCACAGACCGATTTGAGAAACGATCGACGTTCCGTTGATTTGGACATTTGGAATTGCCTTTCACAAGAACCAAGAACTCTATTTGACCTCTTCGGCAGTCATTTTATAGATCGCATAATGTCCGCCGTCGGGGTATCGGAATGACTCTGGATCGATTTCGAGTTTGCCTTTGACCGAGACGACACGGGTTGAGAAGGTGGCAGTTTTGCCGGTATCCATTTCGACGATCACACAATCATAGAGAGCCGCCCCTGGTCCAAAGCAGCATTCTTGGTTATCGCGAACGAGAACAAACTGTTTGATTCCGGATTGTTGGAAGACCGAGGTCGGGAGGATGAAGCCCCGAAGTTTGACTGTTTTTTTGTTGAGTTCTTCGATTTCCTTGGTGATCATTTCTTTCTTGAACTGCCCGTCTTTTTCGATATCGAATTTCAGATCATCGAAGGTGATTTCGCCACGTTTTCGAGCGGCATCCCGGGCTTTGCGCTCCTCGGCGAGTTGTTTTTCGGACTTGGGCGGGTCGGTTTTCGGGGGGGCGGGCCTGCGATCCCGACTGGCACCTTGCGGCGGGCTTGGAGGGTCTTGAGCCAATGCCAGCGGATCGGAAATGTGCCATACCATACCCAAGAGGATCGCGGTCAAAAGGGTTAGGAAAACCCTGAGTCCGCATTTGGGGGTGCATTGAATTCCGGAGCTTTTCGTCATCTTGGGAGATCCTTGCCTGGTAGTCATTCGGCTTGGTTGGTGTAAGGCCCGACTGGGTCTGGCTCAAGTTAAGTATAGTGCAACTAGCGCAGTGTCTGTAGTTGCAAAAAGTGCTCTGGGGTTCGGGCCCTTGGAATGTCGGCAACTAATAGTTTCATGCTGAAACTCAGGCGGTTCTAATTTTAAGACGTTTCGGGCGCGTCTTTGGGTCCGGATTATGTAACGATTTGTAGCTGCGAAAATGCATTTTTGCGTCTTCTGGTCGGCTTGCTCGACGGCCTCGAACTTCAGTCTGTTAGGTAAGTTTAGCCAAAGGAAATGTTGAGGATGCGGGTTGTGAGGGTTTAGCGGCTGGTGCGACTTTAGCGAATCCGAAAAGTTTGCGGATTTTTGGCGAGATTGCTTCCAAGGAAAACTTTTCTAGCTAAACTCTGAGCGTGACAGTGGTCAATCGGCGGGTCTCTCCCAGGTGAATCTTCACGGTAGGTTAATCCCCGTCGTCAGCCTTGTTTAGCATCGAGAGTTCAGAGAGCGGTACGCGTTGTACTGCTGATCCGTATTAGTTGGCCGTGTGGCCTTAGATTCGTTTTCTTTGAGGAGACTACAATGAAGTTTAACCGAGGTTTGTTCCTTGGATTGGCCGCAGCACTTTCGGCCAGCGTGAGTTATGCAGGTGATTGCGGATGCGCAGGCGCATCGGCAGCACCAGCCCAACAAGTTGCTTCCGGTTGCGGTGGCTGCGGTGGTTCGGGTGCAGTTGGTGGCAGTGTTGTCAGCGGCGGCGTTGTCGGTGCTGATGGATCGATGGCAGGTGGTGCTGGTTGCGGTGCTCAGATCAGCTATGTCGAGCGCACTGTAATGGTTCCAACCCAAGTCACTGAGAAGCGCACTGTTTCCAAGACTGTTTACAACACCGAAGAGCGTGAGCGTCGCTACAACGTGACCAAGCGCGTTCCACGAACCGAGACCAAGACTGAAACCTACACGGTTCAAGTTCCAAAGACGGAAGTCAAGAAAGTTGACTACACCGTTCAAGTTCCAGTGACCAAGCAAGTCGAAGAGTCCTACACGGTTCAAGTTCCACGAACTGTTACCGAACAAGTTCCTTACACCGTCAAGAAGACTGTTTATGACGATGTAACGACCACCGTTCAAGTACAAGTTCCAAAGACTGTAACCGAAGACGTTGCCTACACCGTTCAAGTTCCAAAGACCGTTACTGAAGAAGTTTCTTACACTGTCCAAGTTCCTAACACGGTTACCGAGCAAGTTGCTTACACCGTTCAAGTTCCAAAGACGGTTACCGAAGAAGTTTCTTACACCGTTCAAGTTCCTTCGACGGTTGACGAAGTTCAAACCTACACCGTTAAGGTTCCTGTAACGACCCAAGAACAAGTTCCTTACACGGTTCAAGTTCCGGTTTACACCGACGAGCAAGTTCCTTACACGGTTCAAGTTCCAGTCTACACCGACGAAGTCGTTAACTACACCGTCAAGGTTCCTTACACCGAGCAACGCACCGGCACTCGCAATGTATGCCGTCGCGTTCCTGTGACGACCACCCGCACGGTTTGCCGTGACATGGGTTCGTACCAAACCATCACCGAAGAAGTTCCTGTAAGTGGTGGTTGCGGATCTGCAGTGAGCTCCGGATGCGGTGGCGCTGTTAGCAGCGGATCGGGTTGTGGCGGATGCGGTGGTTGCGGTGGAAGTGCAGTTGCTGCTAGCAGCAACGGATGCGGTGGCGAAGTTGCTGCTCCAGCAACCCGCACGGTTTGCCGTAAGGTTTGGGTTCCAAACGTTGTTACCGAAGAAGTTCCAGTAACGACCTACCAAAACCAAATGAGCACCGAAGAGTACACCTACAACGTGACTCTCTATCGTGACGACGTTCAATCCAAGACGGTTAAGAAGGTCAGCTACACGACCGAAACCCGTTACCGAACAGTCAAGAAGTGCTCGATGACCACCGAGACCCGTACCCGTACGGTTAACAAGGTTACCTATAACGACGAGCAACGTACTCGTACCGTTAAGAAGACCGTCATGAACACCGAGACCCGTACTCGTCCAGTTTCGAAGACCATCTACGAAACCGAAACCCGTACCCGTCCAGTGACCAAGACCACTTACACCACCGAGACCAAGACTCGGCCTGTAAGCAAGACGATCTACGAAACCGAAACTCGTACTCGTCCAGTCTCCAAGACCGTTATGACGACCGAAGATCGCCAAGTAACCAACAAGGTTGCTCGCGTAGTCGAAGAACAAGCTACCCGCGAAGTTTCCAAGACTGTGTATGACACCGAAACCAAGACCCGCATGAAGAGCGTTACCGAGATGGTTACCGAAACCCGTCAGAAGGACGTTTCCTCGACGGTTATGGTTCCAGAAACCAAGGAACGTACTAGCACCATCACCGTTTACGACAACGTAACCGAAGAGAAGGTTGAGAAGTACACGGTTCAAGTTCCATCGACCGTTCAAGAAGAAATCGATGTAACCGTCTGCAAGATGGTTGCCCAAACGGTTTCCGTTCCAGTTTGGTCCAACGGCACGGCTGTTGGAGCTGACATGGGCGCTGGTTGGAGCTCGGGCGCCGCTGCTGGTGCTTGGGGTTCGGCAGGTTCCGGAGCCGGTATCGGCGGTTTGCTCGGCGGACGTGGTCTGCTCGGCAAGCACCTCGGTGGTGGTCTGGGTTGCGGAAGCCGCAAGGCTGCTGCAGGTGCCTCGGCTGGATCTTGCGGTTCGGCTGCTGGTAGCTGTGGATCGGCTGCTGCTGCTCCTGCTTCCGATTGCGGTTGCAACTAATTTGAACTAAGAACTCCTGTGGACAAGGGCTCTTTGGAGAACTTGCCACGGTAGAATCGATGCGAAACGGCCTGCAGTTTACTGCGGGCCGTTTTTATTTTTGTTTAGGTCGATACAATGAGCGGCTTGAGTCCCCAAGCGTACTAGGACGGACTCCTTGTGAACCTTTAACCGCCTCGAACAATACTATGGCCTCATCCTCCAAAGTGGTGGACCCCTTCGGTGCCCGCGATCAATTCCAAGCCCCTCAAGGCAAACTAGGCATCTATCGCCTTGAGCGACTCGAATCTGCCGGAATCGCTCCTGTCTCCAAATTGCCATTTTCGATTCGAGTCCTCCTCGAAGCGGCCCTTAGAAACTGCGATGGGTATCAGGTTACCCAGGACGATGTTGTCAATCTTGCCAAGTGGAATGCGGCCAAGCCTGCGGAGCTCGAAGTTCCGTTCAAGCCTGCGCGGGTGGTTCTCCAGGACTTCACCGGAGTGCCTTGCGTTGTGGATTTAGCCGCCATGCGAGATGCGATGAAGTCCTTGGGCGGCGACCCTCAGAAAATCAATCCGCTCATCCCTGTTGATTTGGTGATCGATCACTCGGTTCAAGTCGATTATTTCGGAACCGGTGATGCGTTGTCCAAGAACGTTGCTGTTGAATTCGAGCGAAATCGCGAACGGTACGAGTTCCTTCGTTGGGGACAGCAGGCTCTTGCGAACTTTCGTGTCGTGCCCCCCAACACTGGGATTGTTCACCAGGTCAATCTGGAGTTTCTGGCCAAGGTCGTCTTTCAAGGCAAGGATCATGCAGGTGTCGTTGCGTTTCCAGATACCTTGGTGGGTACCGACTCGCACACGACGATGATCAATGGTCTTGGCGTTTTGGGTTGGGGCGTCGGTGGGATCGAGGCCGAAGCGAACATGCTCGGGCAGCCTCTGTATATGCTCATGCCAGAGGTTGTCGGCATGAAGCTCACCGGAAAGCTAGCTCCTGGCGCTACGGCCACTGATCTGGTCTTGCGCGTTACAGAGATCCTTCGCAAAGAAGGTGTCGTTAACAAATTTGTGGAGTTCTTTGGAGAAGGTGTGTCGTGCATGTCGCTCGCCGACCGAGCGACGATTGCCAACATGGCACCAGAGTATGGCGCGACGATGGGTTTCTTTCCTGTCGACCAAGAGACCCTCAAGTATCTGCAGCGTACAGGTCGCACCAAGGACGAAATAGATCTGGTTGAACGGTACTGCAAAGAGCAGGGGTTGTTCCGATTGGACAACGGACCGGAGTTGCAGTACACCAAGGTGTTGCATTTGGATGTAGCAACGGTGGAACCTGCGGTAGCTGGTCCAAAACGACCGCAGGACAGGGTTCTGCTCAACAACGTCAAAGCATCGTTTCATAAGGGGCTGACGGCTCCGATTGCAGAACGTGGATTCGGACTCGCCAGTGATCAACTTGCTGCAACGGCAACGGTAAACGATCCGAAACAGCCAAGCGAGATTGGACATGGTTCAGTGGTTATCGCGGCGATCACTTCTTGCACCAACACCAGCAATCCCTCGGTGATGGTAGGTGCGGGGTTGCTTGCCAAAAAAGCGGTGGCTCGTGGACTCAAGGTCAAGCCGTTTGTCAAAACGAGCCTTGCGCCTGGTTCGAGGGTCGTCACGGATTATTTGACCAAGGCTGGGGTGTTGGACGATTTAGAGAAACTCGGGTTCAACGTAGTTGGATATGGATGCACCACTTGTATCGGCAATAGTGGTCCGTTGCCGGAGCCTGTTGCCAATGCGATCACCGAGGGAAATCTTGTCGCCGCCGCGGTTCTCAGCGGTAATCGCAATTTCGAAGGTCGAGTCAATCCCCACACGAGAGCCAATTACTTGGCAAGTCCTCCGCTGGTGGTCGCTTACGCGCTTGCTGGAACGGTCGATATCGATTTTGAAAACCAGCCGATTGGGCATGATTCCGCAGGCAAACCGGTTTACTTCCGCGAGATATGGCCGACGGCCGAAGAGGTGCATAAGGCGGTCGAGGCTTCAGTTTTGCCAGAGATGTTTCTCAAGCAATATTCGGGGGCTTTCACATCGAATGAAGCTTGGAATGCTATCCCGATTACTCCAGGGGATCAGTACGCTTGGGATACCAAGAGCACTTACATTCAGAGGCCACCATTCCTTGAGGGGATTACCAAGTCGGTTGGAACGATCAAGCCGATACGGGGTGCAAAGGCCCTGGCGATTCTCGGGGATTCGGTAACGACCGACCATATTTCACCAGCTGGTTCGATTGCCAAATCTGGGCCAGCGGGCAAGTTCCTTGTCGAGAATGGGGTGCAACCGGCGGATTTCAACAGTTATGGAGCTCGGCGGGGCAACGACCGTGTGATGGTGCGTGGTACTTTTGCGAACATTCGCATTCGAAACGCGATGGTCCCTGGGGTTGAAGGTGGGGTGACGAAATACTTGCCAACCGGTGAGACCATGAGCATCTACGATGCCTCGGTCAAGTATCAAGCATCCAAGACTCCGTTGGTGGTACTTGCAGGTGCCGAGTACGGGACCGGATCGTCACGGGATTGGGCTGCCAAGGGCACATTGCTTCTCGGGGTTCATGCAGTCATTGCGGTATCCTACGAGCGGATCCACCGTAGCAATCTCGTCGGGATGGGGGTTCTTCCCCTCCAATTCATGGCAGGTGAAACGGTCGCCTCTCTAGGACTTACCGGTGAGGAGACTTTCGACATCCCTGGCTTGGGAGAATCGCTCACGCCTCGTAGCGAGATTGAAGTCATCGCGACAAAGTCTGATGGGAGCAAGAAGACATTCAAGGCGATGGTTCGGATCGATACACCCGTTGAGATCGACTATTACCGAAACGGTGGAATTCTACCGACAGTGCTTCGAAAACTTGCCGAATAGTCTCTTTGCTCTAATCTCTGTGCTCTAGACTCTGTGTTCTCCGTGACTCTGCGTTTCAAAAAAGGGTTCTGCAGAGTCCGGTTTCTGTTGATTCTGAGCAAAGTCGATTCCTGATTTGACCCTTAAATAATTCCAAAGCATTTGAGCAATGAAGCTACCCTTAGAAAAACGCAAGCTTGGTCGGACGGAACTCGAGCTGACTTCGTTAGGCTTTGGTGCTTCATCGATCGGGGCTGAGTTCGGTCAGTTTGACATTGATCAATCGCTCAGTGCGGTGCGCACGGCGATTGATGCGGGGATCAACTTTATTGACACGGCGGCTTATTACGGCCGTGGCATGAGTGAGGTGTTGCTCGGACAGATCCTGCCATCCTACAAGCGTGAGTCGTTGATCGTCAGCACGAAGCTTGGGCGGTATGCTCCGAGGCACTTTGATTTTTCGGCGAAAAGGGTTGCTGAAAGCATTGATGTGTCGCTCGAACGCATGCGTCTTGAGTACATCGACATGGTCTTTTGTCATGACATCGAGTACGGGGATGTGCAGCAGGTGATCGACGAGACGCTGCCGGCACTTAGGCGACAGGTCCAGAAGGGCAAGGTTCGTTATGTTGGTATCAGTGGGTATCCGATGAAGAACTTTCAGCGAGTTATCCCAACCGATTTGCTCGACTGCGTGATCACTTACAACCACTACACCTTGCAAAACGACATGGCGTTGCAATGGTTGCCGTTGGCTCAAAAGCATGGCGTGGGAGTGATCAACGCGGCACCTTTTTCAGCCAGGCTTTTAACCGATCTGCCGCTTCCAGTATGGCACAAAGCACCCGAGCAGGTGCGGAATGTTGCGGCCAAGGCATCGCAGTGGTGCAAATCCAAAGGGACGACGATTGAGAAATTGGCTTTGCAGTTTTCGGCTTCGCACCCAGGCTTTGCGAGTTGCTTGGTCGGCAGCGCGATTCCTGAGGAAGTCTCCAAGTGGATCGATTGGATCCAAGAGCCGATCGATCAAGATCTCATCGGTGGGGTGCGGGCTCAGTTGGAGCCGATTCGCAACTGGTACTACATCGAAGGTCGACCCGAGAACAACGATTTGGATTGGCCCGATTCCGTCTTCGGGAATGCTTAGGATTTCATCATGGAAAACTCAGTTCGATCGACGACCACGACCTTGGCTGAGATGACCGATTGGTTGGATCAATTCGCCAAGGAGAGGGATTGGGAGCGGTTCCATACGCCCAAGAACTTGTCGATGTCGATTGCGATCGAAGCTGCTGAGATCATGGAATTGGTTCAGTGGACAGAGGGGTCCGAGCCGATCGACAACACTTCAAACGATTCCCCGATTGCTGAGGAGATTGCAGATGTGCTGTCCTATCTTTTGCGACTGGCTTCAGTTCTTGGGATTGATCCGGCAGAGGCACTGGCATTGAAAATCAAAAAGAATGCGATCAAGTATCCTGTGCCAAATCGGCCTCGAGAATAGAGGCGATAATCATCCATTGCATCCATTGACCGAGGCTGAGTTCTCCTAGGTCTGGGAAATGGAGCGTTAAGCCGAGGCCTCCTTGGTCGGTTTGTTTCTGGAGTGTTTGCTCGAAACTGGTTTTCGCTATTTCGTTGTAAGAGGGGCTTTTTGGGGCATCCGGGTGGAGTCGACGGGGGCGTTCTGATTTTGGATCCCAGATGATTTTGTCGATGGGGTCGGGTTGCCTGTGAAGATCATCGAAGCGATGGTCTTCGACCCAAAAATGGTTGCAGCACTCTAGAGCGTTTGCTGGAATGGGTTCTTGGAGTGGTTGGAGGAAATGCCAGGAGTCGGTGGCATTGGATCGATTCGAGTTCAAGCGATTCGTTAGTTGACAGATCCAGCGGGCGCCTGCGACAAGGCTTTGGTTCCACAGGGCGACGGTGCGATTTTCGGTGGTAAGGTTCCAGGCGACCCAACGCAGGATCGGGTTCAAACGACCGGAGGTGCTTGCAAAGAGTTTGCTCGTCGCACAGGCACCGGCTAGTAATTCCATGATATTGATGCCGAGAATCGCTGCAGGCAAAAGGCACATGGGGCTAAAGGCAAGCAGAGCCGATGGTATTGGTGGTAGGTCGGTCGGATCGGTCGATGTGTTTGGAAGAGATCGATAGAAGAAAGCCTCATTGCCCGTTCGTTGGAGTTGGTGCTGGAAGTGTTTTTCGGCAAGCGATTGGTGGTCTTGGGCATCGCACGATTTCAGGGATATAACTCCCCATCCGAATGGTTCGTTGCGATTGGCGGGGCGGTCGCGGCACAGCAGGTGCAGGAGGCCTTGGGTTCCGTCGTTGTCGAGCGAATCGCCTGCCAGATAAATGCGGGGTTTGCTCCCTCGTTCACCCCTGGTCAATTCGTTCCAATACGGATCACAGCAGGCTTTCAAGAATGTCTGGAGGATCAGGTGCGAATCGCTCGTTCCGATCAAGATGACGCGATCGACATTGGATTGAAACAGGTTTGCTTGAGCAAAGACCTGGGAGAGTCGACTGGAGTTTCTTTTTTGCGAATATTCAACAAGAAGGTTTTCAGGAAGTGTCAGGCAGTCGTGGTTTTGCCCGCATTGCGGATGTTTTTGAAGCCATTTTTCGCGTACAGATTCGAGCCGATCGATCCATCGATCGAATTCTTGTGAGTTCCAGCCACTCCAAGACCCACTCGAGGGCAGACCAGGGGTCTCTTTCAGAACCAGCGGAACGAGCTTGTTCTGGCGTAGCTTCATCTCTTGGGTAATGCTAGCAAAAAAAGAAGTTAGGTTTGTTGACGATTCAGGTCAGGAATTGCTGGAAACGGGGCGATGGAAGAAAAAGCCGTCTAGACTCTGCGAGGGGTTCGATTCTAGCATTCGTGGGGTTCTTTGGGTAGCAACTCCATGTATTTCCATTTCTTTTCGACCAACCGCAAGCTGATGAACTTAAATATTCAACTAGCATGGTGTCGGCACTGGGTGCGTGAGCAGTTGGGAATCAACCCCAGCGACTCTGTCGTCTTGTTTGTCTGCGATGCTCGCGACCCTTTCGCGGGATTGCAACCCGGTCAGCGTGATGCGATCGTTGCGATCATGAACGAGATAAGTTGGCAATTTAGCAAGCCGGTGAGTGTCCTTATGTCGATCGTTGGAAGGTCTGGTGCTACTGCCATTGATCCATCCGAATACCATCATGGGGAATTGTGTGGAATCGTGGACCATCAGATTCCGGTCGATAACGCCTCGGATCTTTGCGGGTGGATGGGGGCTTGCAGTACCCTCTTTGTGGTCTCGAAGAACCAAGGGGGGCTTGAGAACAAGTTGGCTGATGTTGCCTGTGGGTTCCAGGTGCCAATGAATTTGGTATTGTCCGAGGGTGGGTCACGGTGCATCGAGGGACTCGATTGGGAGCGTATCCATCAAGCCCGGTTGGATCGATCCGGTTTTGAAAAGAACAACGGGATCATGGATTTTTCCACTGCAGTATTGGTCATCGAAGGTGCATTGGAAGGCAAGGAATCTGTGGCTAAGGTTGCGGAATCCTCGAATCCAAACCAAATGCGGCAGGCCGGATAGAGCTTTTCGAGCCGAGAAAAAGTTCAGGTTGTAACGCCTTGAGCCCTTTTCTTGACCTTAGGCCGATCGAAGTTTCGATGACTCCGCAGTATGGGATTTTATCCTTGGATTGGCATTTTGCCGTCGATGAACTTGGTTCATCGGTTAGTGAGGGAGTACGGGTTTGATGCGAATGACAAAAGCGAACGTTTGGAAGACTACGGTTCTTGGTGTGGCTCTTCTGTCGGGTTCTGAGATCGTCTTGGGACAAACTCCGTCTATAAGCGATCCTTCCAGTAAAACGGCGGAATCTCCCAAAGTGACCGAGCCTGTTGTGCGAGTGGCTAAGAATCAACCGGCCAATGCCGCACCCCATCCGCTGGATCCTGCTTTGGCGCTTGCTCGGCAAAGCTTGTCGCTGATGCAAACTCAGGTCAACGATTACACTGCGGTTCTCATTAAGCGGGAGCGGATTGCCGATGAGCTCGGAGACAACGAGTTCATGTTCATCAAGGTTCGTAATCGCAAGGTCGAAGGTGACAAAGTCGTCACACCTTTTTCCGTGTATCTAGCATTTCTCAAGCCGGCTGCGGTCAAGGGTCGCGAGGTCATTTACGTTGAAAACGCCAACGATGGCAAGTTGATCGCTCATGAAGGTGGAATGAAACGTGTGCTAGGTACGCACCGCTTAGAGCCAGATGGGTATCTTGCCATGGCAGGACAGAAATATCCACTTACAGACATCGGACTTGAGAATTTGCTTGTCAAGCTCTTGGAGAAAGGCGAGCGAGACCGTCAGTATGGCCCTTGCCAAGTGAAGCTTGAGGGTGGCGCAAAGGTCGGTGGTCGCGATTGCTCGATCCTCGAAGTCGTGCATGCTGAGAAGAAGCCGCACTATGAGTTTCACAAGGCTCAAATCTTCATGGATAATGAGTGGAAGATTCCAGTTCGTTATGCAGCCTTCAATTGGCCTGAAGGTCAGCAAAGCGAACCGGAGGTTATCGAGGAATACACCTACCAAAACGTCAAAATCAATGTTGGACTGACCGACAAAGATTTCGACTTCACCAACCCCGATTATAACTTCCACAAGTAACGGATTAAGCAAGGATGTCGGTAACCACCCGGCCGTGGACATCGGTTAACCTAAAGTCCCGACCGGAGTAGCGGTAAGTCAACTTCTCATGGTCGATACCCATCAAGTGCAGTAGCGTTGCATGCAGATCATGCACATGCATCTTGTTCTCAATCGCCGCAAATCCGAATTCATCGGTAGCCCCATAAGCCATCCCGCCTCGCACTCCCCCACCGGCAAGCCAAACGGTGAAACCATGATTGTTGTGGTCTCGCCCCTTGGCACCCTCCGATACAGGAGTCCTACCAAATTCACCACCCCACAAAATGAGCGTATCGTCGAATAATCCTCTGGCTTTAAGATCCTTGATCAGGGCCGCAATCGGTTGATCGACCGCTTGAGCTTTCTTGGCATGCTCTGCGATATTGTCATGGTCATCCCAGGGTTGCCCGTTCCCATAGAATACTTGTACCATGCGTACCCCCCGCTCGACCAATCGACGCGCTGCTAAACATCCGTCTGCAAACTCCCCCTTGCCATACGCATCTCGAGTTGCTTGGGTCTCCTGGCTTAAATCGAAAACCTCCTGGGCCTCCGTCTGCATGCGGAAGGCCATCTCCATGGACTGAATTCTGGCCTCAAGGGGGTTATCGCTCCCCCCACGCTGCTCCAAATGCACCGCATTGAGACGCTTGAGCAAATCGAGTTGCTCGCGCTGAGCATGGGGCGTTAAAGCCGAGTTCTTGATGTCGCGAATAACACTTTGCGGATCCATCTTCGAGTTGTTGATCTGAGCCCCTTGGTAAATTCCAGGCAAGAAGCGATTGCCCCAGAGGGCGGGCCCGACGACCGGTTTGCCGGGACAAAGCACCATGAATCCTGGTAAGTTCTCGTTCTCAGTACCCAAACCATACAGCAACCAGGAGCCCATCGATGGCCGGGTTGGTTGCGTCTCTCCGCTGGTCATCATCAAAAGCGATGGCTCGTGGTTAGGAATGTTCGTATGCATCGAACGGATGACGCACAAATCGTCCGCACAGGTGCTCAAATGGGGGAAAATCTCGCTGATTTCAAGCCCGGATTGACCGTGGCGCGCGAACTTGAACGGGGACTTCATCAACCCACCGGTCTTGCGCTCCGTTTTTAGATCCGCACCCGGTGGACGCTGTCCATCGTATTTATCCAGCATCGGTTTGGGGTCAAACGTATCGACTTGCGATGGCCCGCCATTCATGAACAAATGGATGATCCTCTTGGCCCTTGCGGGAAACATCGGAGTCTTAGGCGCTAAGGGATTCTGCGCTGTGTTCTTCGATAGAGCCTCTTGTGCCAATAAACCTTGTTTACCCAAGAGTTCCGCAAGTCCCAGGGTACCAAGCCCGGTACCCAGCCGCTGCAAAAGCGCGCGGCGAGAGGTGGCGATCTGTTGGCTACATATTAATTCCGAATGATGGATTCGCATGGTTGATCTAGTCCAAGTACATGAATTCGTTGCTGGCTAACAAGGCTTGCGCATAACGCTGCAACCGATCCAGTTGGCTATGCTCTTGATCGTCTTGGCTATCGACTCCTTGGAGATACTCTAGACCGATGCGCAACTCCAGATCGGTCACAGGTCTTCCAAAGGCGAGTTGATAGGCATATCGAATTTGATCTTCCAGCCCCTGACCCGCTTGGTTCTTGATCCGAGCAGCAAATGCTTTGGCTTGCTCGATCATAAAGGGACTGTTCAGAACAAAGAGTTGTTGCTGTGGAACGGTCGTCTCGGCGCGCGTCGAGGAAGTGATATTGGCATCGGGAAAATCGAACAACCTAAGCATGTTGTCCAATTCATGGCGGCTTATAAAACCATAGATCGTGCGTCGGTTGTTGCCTGCGTCGGCTAGATTCGTCGACGATCCCTCGAGTTTCGCATCGAGTCGTCCCGACACGGCCAACAACCCATCTCTCCAGGCCTCGACATCGAGCCGTCGCCTGTTCATTCGCCAAAGAAAGCGATTGTCCGCATCGACCTGCATATTCGATTCGTCGCGTTGGGTGCTCAACTGGTAAGTCTCCGAGAGCATGATCTGACGGTGCAGTTTTTTGAGCGACCAGCCTTGTTCGATGAATTGTATTGTCAAATAGTCGAGCAACTCCGGATGCGTCGGCGCTTCACCCAACTTCCCAAAATTATCTGGCGTCCCAACAAGCCCCCGCCCGAAATGATGCTGCCAAATACGATTGACGATCACCCGTGCGGTCAAGGGATTTTCAGGCGATGCAATCGCATCGGCCAGTTCTAGACGTCCGCTCCCCTTCGCAAACGTCTCGGGCTCAGTGCGGCTGAGGATTCTCAAGAACCGTCGAGGTGCAGTTTCGCCCAAATTGGCTGGGTTTCCACGCACCATGACCTTTAAATCCGAAGGCTTCGAATCGACGATCCCATGCGCTATCGGGTACATTGCCGGTGCATTGCTACGCAAGTGCTCAAGTTCGCTACGTTGGAAGGATAAGGTGGAGCGAATCTCCTCGGAGAGCATTTTTTCCATGGTGGGAATGTCCATCGAAAAAATCCCTTTGTCGCCAAACACATTGGCCAACACATCGGATTGTCCCATTTGTATGTCGGTCGGTTTCTCTGTGTAAACACGAAACTGAACCGCCGCATTCGCTCCGCACCCCCCACCTTGATCGCTTCCGCTATTGTCCAAGCCGCCTGTCGCCGTAAAGCGAACAACATCCTCTGGCAGTTCATAGCTGATTACGCATGTCGAGTGGCTTCCCAACCCGTTCGAGTACGTCTTGCCTGCAACCCGAAGCGGTTGGCCCGTCACGCCTTTGTTGATGTTCACGTTTCCATACGATGCATCGACACTCCGCCACTTCAATTCGGTTAGTGGCAGTTCACCACTAGCAGTAACGAGTTTCGGCTCCAACCAATCGGCATGATCGCAACTGGGTCCATTGCCACCATCGTTGATTACCAAGAACAACTCATTGGCCCCCTTCAGATCGACATCGATCGAAACCGTCGGCTGGTCTTTGGTTACCAGTGGACTGATAAACCTAGCACCTCCAGATGCCTTGCTCTCACGTTTGGCCAAGCTTAAGAGCTCAGACTGCTCGTCTGGCGTCAACTGCCCGTCTCGTTGCCGGAGCAGCAATTCCAAGTGCTTCTGGATCGATTGAGCTATCTGACTCTTGGCCTCGGATGATTCGGATTCGATTGACTCAAGCCAAGGTTTGAAGACGACTTCAGACTCGGTGAGTTTGGACTTCAGATAATCAAGCCACCGCTTGAGAACAGCTTGGTCAAGGTCTTGTTCTTTTGCGAACGTTTCTAGTTTGATCGATGCGTTTTTTGCTTTTGCAGACCGAAACGCATCGGTCGCCAACAGATACCTTGAAACCTCAGCGACACGAGACTCTCGTATCTTGGGGCCATTGCTTGCAATGGTTTGGTTGATGCTCTCCTCTAGTTTTTTTATCTTTTGTTGAGCGTTGTGAAACCGCTCGACTTCAGCCGACGAGACCAAAGGCGCATTGTGCAGTCGGCTACTGTGAAACACCCCTGCCAGGGAATAATAGTCCTGTTGTGGAATCGGATCGAATTTGTGATCGTGGCAGCGGGCACACGAAACAGTTAGACCCAAAAAGCCGCGAGTCAAAGTGTCGATCCGATCGTCTAGTTCATCGGCGGCGGCTTTTGCCGCATCGGTGTTTTTATAGTATTGGGCACCCAATCCGAAATATCCTAGCGCAGGGAGGTTCCTCAATCTCTCGGCTTCGTCGATGTCCATCAGGTCAGCTGCGATTTGATACTTGATGAAAAGATCAAAGGGCATATCTGCATTCAATGCATAGATCACCCAATCGCGGTATCGGTATCCGTTAGTGTTCGGTTGCACGCTGAACGTATGCGCTTGATCCTCCGAGTACCTTGCAATATCGAGCCAGTAGCGTCCCCAACGCTGTCCGTAAGCTTGGGAGTCCAGAAGTCGATCGACCACTTTCGAAAACGCTTCGGGAGAAGTGTCATCGACGAAGGCCTCGACATCCTCAGGAGTTGGAGGTAGACCAGTCAAGTCGTACGTGGCACGCCGGATCAATTCCCTTTTACCCGCTTTGGGTACTGGCGACAAGTTGTGTGACTCCATGGCTGCAAGAATGAACCTATCGATCATGGTTGTTCCCCAATCGATTCGATTCGGACTCGGTACCTTAGGAATTTTGGGTGGCACAAAGGACCAGAATTCGCGGGCTTGTTGAAAGTCGATCTGTTTCCTCGTCGGTACAGCATCACCTACTCGCGGATCCATCGCACCTTCTGCTATCCAACGCACAAAGTCCGCAATGACGTTCTCAGGAAGCTTGCCGCGTGGTGGCATTTGGGTCGACTCGTAGCGGATCGCCTGAATCATCAAACTCGTATCGCTTTGGCCGGGAATTATCGCAGGACCCGAATCCCCGCCTGTGAGAAGTACTTTCGCGTTATCGAGAACCAATCCTCCCTGAATCGTCTTGGACTCAGCGCTGTGGCATTCATAGCAGTGCTCGACCAAAACCGGACGGATCTTGCTTTCAAAGAACTCCAGTTTGGCAGATTGATCCGGCGTTTGGTCGCTCTGCTGAGCCGACGCAATCTGCGCCCAAGGAGCCATGCACAGCACAAGGATGCCAAGCCAATCAAGCAAACGCTGAGGAGCAAGCATTCGAAGGGGACTTTTATTGGGGGGGAGATCGAGCAGGTAAGCGGGGTGCGCTGCGAGGAGCACTCGCCGAGGGGAGGCAAGTTCCTAGTATAAGTCCTAATCGGTCCAAAATCTACATCGGGGCTACTAGACGGCATCGAGTACGAGTACGCGTAGGAGTAGGAGCACGAAGAGTGCCAGTAGCGTATACTATTGGACGCAATAACTGCTGAAGAGCCGATCTACATTCAACCCAGATTAGCATGTCCAATATCACCCGTTATGGTACAACGCCCCGCTGGTCAGACCTTGTGATACACCGCGGGGTCGCCTACTTCGTTGAAGTCCCAGAGGATCCGCAACTTGATGCGCGGGCGCAATTCGAGCAGCTATTTCGTCAGGTAGAGGAGCGACTGGCTTTGGCCAAGAGTTCGCCCAAGGGGCTCTTGCAGGTATTGGTCTACCTGCCATTTCCTGAAGACCTCCTGTTGTTCAACGAGTTATGGGATGCATGGATCCCAAGCGGCCATGCACCGAGTCGCGCGTGCATTCATACTCAACTCGCAGCACCAGGATACCGAGCCGAGTTGATCATTACGGCTGCATGTGATTCGTTTTAGTTTATGGCCGATAAGCCAAAGACGCCAAGCGACAAAAGCCCGGCGTAGGGCCGTCCCCTCCTCCCCCAGCCAAAGCCCTGGGGGCGAAGGGGGGAAAAAACGAAGTTGGAAGTGGGGAAGTTGGAAGGGTGAGGATGGAACCTAGCAAGCACTACGGTTGGCCAACGGCCATAATCACCATAGCCAGGGGCATCGCCCCTGGGAAATATTGCGTTTGCATATCGCCGTTGCCAAAAGTCCTGGGGTGATACCCCAGGCTATGATGAGTATCGCCTTTGGCGAATAAGAGCAACAACCGTTTTACAATGAAACAGCCTCCAGCGCGCTGTGCCCCCTCCAAACGATCCCTGGGGGCTTCGAATGTGCCCTAAAGATTCCTTAACCGGTTCAATTCGTCCCGGAATGGCTGTTTTTCCAAGTGCATTTGGGCACAAGAGTGATGGGGTTTGCGTAAAAACTTGCCGGTTTGCTATAAATACAGGTGGCGGAAGTAGGGTACCTCCCAGCCCCTCGCCGCCTATATCGCACTGCCGCGGGTGCTTGCTCGCCCGCTGGCGGTGCGTGATAGCTTAACTCCTGCTCGCCAAAGGCCCATGAAAAAAAAGAAAGTCGTCATCGTCGGGGCAGGGCCCGGTGGACTAGCCGCCGCGATGCAACTCGCTTACGCCGGTGCAGAAGTCACTGTGCTCGAGTCCAAGCCGACCGTAGGGGGTCGTTGCTCGACGATGCAAGTCGGGGATTATCGTTTCGACGTTGGCCCGACGTTTTATTTGTATCCTCGCATCCTCAAGGAGATCTTTCAGTCTGTCGGCTACGATATCGATCAAGTCATCCCGATGAAGCGATTGACTCCCCAGTACCGAGTGGCCTTCGAGGCCGGAGGTTTTTTGGATTGCTCGAATGTAGTCAAGGACATGGATGCCCAGATTGCAAAGATATCGCCTGATGATGTCGGAAAATTGCAAAAATATCTCGATGACAATCGAGTCAAGTTGGCCAAGTTTCGTCCGATTCTTGAAAGCCCTTTCAATTCGCTTCGCGATTACTTGAGCCCATCGCTGATGGCCGCGGCTCCCTACGTTAAACCTTGGAAGTCTCTTGGTCAGGAGTTGCAGAGCTATTTCAAAGATCCACGGTTGGTTATCGCATTTTCCTTCCAAGCCAAGTATCTGGGCATGTCTCCTTTTCGATGTCCAAGTTTGTTTTCGATCCTTTCGTTCCTGGAGTATGAGTACGGTGTCTACCATCCGATAGGTGGATGCGGACAAGTCAGTCGTCGGATGGCGGATGTCGCTGAGGAACTCGGTTGCAAAATTCGACTTGATGAACCGGTTCGAAAGCTTCGGTTTGAAGGAAAAAGGGTCACCGCTGTCGAGACCGAGCAAGGCATCTACCATGCTGATGCATTTGTGATCAATGCCGACTTTGCTCACTCGATGGAGAAGCTTGTTCCGAATGAACTGCGTCCTCATTGGACCGATAAAAAGCTCGAAACGAAGCGGTTTTCTTGTTCGACATTCATGATGTATTTGGGGGTTCGCGGTCAGTTCCCCGAGTTGCCTCACCATACAATCTACATCTCGAAGGACTATGAGGGGAATCTCCGAGAGATCGAGCAAGAGAAGCGCCTACCTACGCAACCTTCTTTCTACGTTCAAAATGCTGGCGTGACCGATCCGACTCTAGCGGCGCCTGGTAAGAGTGCGCTTTATGTTTTAGTGCCTGTGCCTCATCTTAGTCCCAATACTCCTTGGGATGCTAAGCAGACGGCGGAGTATCGGGCGTTGACGCTCAAGCGGCTCGAGGCCGTCGGACTCGGTGGATTGGAAGATCGGATCGAGTACGAGAAAATCATTACCCCTTCGGATTGGCGAGACCAGTACTCGGTCTATCGGGGCGCGACCTTCAATTTGGCGCACAATTTAGGCCAGATGTTGCATTTAAGGCCACACAATAAGTTCGAGGATCTTCAAAGTGTGTACCTCGTGGGAGGTGGAACGCATCCCGGAAGCGGACTTCCAGTCATCTACGAATCCTCGCGGATAACAAGCAGGCAACTTCTCGCAGAACTAGAACTACCCAATTCATTTATTGATGAATTGCAACCGTTGCCATCAAGCCATCGGCTTGAGCCCGCCTTGGCAGCCCAATAAACCTCATGTTCTCCCTCCGCAAAAGATCGATAATTGGATCTTTAGTCGCTGCTTATGCGATTTTGGTTTTGATGGGAGTGTTACCAAGCCCTTTATCATCGAGTTCAAACGGAGGTTCCAGCAGCATGAGTGATACGACAACAAACTCCTGGTTTTCGCTTTCCGCAAAAAAATCAGACGGATCGGCTTTACCCTTAGAATCGCTACGGGGAAGGGTGGTCTTGGTGGTCAACGTGGCGAGTCGCTGCGGTTTTACTCCGCAGTACAAGCAATTGCAGGAACTGCACGATCGTTACAGCGACAAAGGGCTGACGATCCTAGCGTTTCCTTGCAATCAATTCGGTGCTCAAGAGCCGGGGACGGACTCGGAGATACTGCAATTCTGCAGTACGAATTACGGCGTTACATTCCCTGTGATGTCCAAGATTCAAGTCAACGGCTCGCAAGCGGATCCAATCTTCGAGTATCTCAAAAAGCAGTCACCAGGGTTGCTCGGATTGGAATCCATCAAGTGGAACTTTACTAAGTTCCTTGTCGATCAACACGGGAACGTAGTGACTCGCTATGCTCCGACGACCTCACCAAGCGACATTGCCAAGGATATCGAGCGATTGCTAAGTTCGCCGAACTCTTCGTGATCTCGTCCACGGTAGTGGATCTAGCTAAAGATCCTAGCGCCAGAGCAGACCTCGAAATTCCGCGAGACCGCTCTACATGCATGTTTGCTTTTCAGAATGCTCCTATTGAAGCAGATTTTGTTCTTTTATGCGTGTAGGAGTAATCACGGTGGTTTCATGCGCTGGGATCTCTAGCGAGATCCACTACGTTAGGAACACACGGTAGTGGATCTTGCTAAAGATCCTAGCGCCAGAGCAAACCTCGAAAACCCGCGAGACCGCTCTACATGCATGTTTGCTTTTCAGAATGCTCCTATTGAAGCAGATTTTGTTCTTTTACGCGTGTAGGAGTAATCACGGTGGTTTCGAGCGCTGGGATCTCTAGCGAGATCCACTAGTGCGCCTTCGATGGCGTTTAATCAGCCGGGTGAAAGTCCTGGTCTGGGTAATGTTACCGCCCAGTATCCGACAGTGGTAACTGCATGATCCGCGAGGAAATGTG